>CEUS01195480.1_pt1 | contig 10774 bp, 12 predicted proteins | sample 427031 | NCBI WGS metagenome assembly CEUS01 (sample SAMEA2622837, study PRJEB7988) | marine metagenome | biome: marine biome (ENVO:00000447); feature: marine epipelagic mixed layer (ENVO:xxxxxxxxx); material: "saline water (ENVO:00002010), including plankton (ENVO:xxxxxxxx)" | depth 140 m | reverse complement strand
CCGACGGTAGAAATACTGTGCCGGTTCAAGTCCGGCCTCTGGTACCACCTCGTAAAGAAGCCTGCTTTAAGCAGGCTTTTTTTATATAAGCTTATTATCGATCGCTTGCCACATATACAATGCCAAGTACGATGAATACGGAGATGCTTTCTCGACCTGTAATTGAGTTTCAAGAGAATATTTTTGCTGTATGAGCACGAGAGCTCTTTTTAAAGTACCATCATTCTTAGGGTATACGTCATTGTGTGCAAAGTGAAAAATTGCAAGCATGGCAATCGACCAATCAGCAAAACCCCATAAATTATTTTTCAACTCGCATCTTAGGCTTTCATAATCTAAGTAAGACAATTGCTCCACTCGTTTTTTATTGGTTTTCCAATACCGATGAAATGATCTAATTGTTCGAACTTTTCGTGCACTAATTCCACACTGAAGAAGTAGGTCGTCTGGTAGTTCCATTGAGAAAATTACACCTTCACGTTCTCTAGCCTCTTCTACACGACCATAAATAGTTGTAGCAGCCTTTCTAGATAGCATTTGGCCGATAGTAATACTCACAACCGCTTCTTCAGTAGCTTTAGAACTTGGCTGCAATTCCTCTATTGTCTCTGAATGCACAAAAAAATCACTTAATTCTGTGAAAACATTGATAAAATGATTTTTGACCTCATATGGATCAACTGATTTATCGTTACGGTTCATAGGAGTACAGAATGCCGGCTGAGTGTTTCTTAAGTTCAATTACAGACAAGGAAAGTATTGTAACCGCAATAGACAATGCGCCACGCTTTCCGGAAATTCTAACTATACAACAAAATAAATATGCGGATTCGATTTCTTTATTTAAGACTCTTGTAGCACGCGCATCTAGTAGTGCCGAACTGCTTGAGACTATCAGAGGCCCCTCAATCAAGAAAGACGACAGAATGTCTCTCTTAAAGATGTTTAGGAGATGTGTATCTCCTGTTATCGATACTGAAAAAGCAAAAAAAATCAAAGCCATAAAAACTGAAAGTCTAGTATCCAATTACGGCCATACTTTTAAATCAATAGAAGTTCTTCAAAGGCAAATGGCGGATCTCGATGACTTATCGACAGCCGCACTAGCATCCCTTATAGGTGAATATGACACACGCGGGCAGTCTGGATATGAGCTTACTCTGAGATTTTTCAACTGGTTCAATCAAAGATTTGACGACGAATTCTCAATTGAAGGGCCTGTCGGTGCTGGACGAGATATAGAGTTATCTTCAATATTTACGGACTACAAAGGATCATTCCCATGTGACTTTGTTATTCGTCGATTATCAGATGGAAATGTTGTTGCAGTAGGATTCGCTAGATACGACTCAACTCGTGGAGGAGCGCAATCTGATGACCGTACAGGAGGCAATTCAAATAAAGTCGATAAAGCTATTGAATTCTGCCGCACAACCGATAATTTATTTAAAATACTCTTTGTTTCAGATGGACCAGGACTAACTCATAATGATACTTGGCAAGAAGCGTGTGAGCTAGATGGTGCATGGAATGGAAATTCTAGGGTAACAACGCTAAAGACTGCAGATATAAGAGTAACCTCTGACTGGCTAAACTCAAATTAGATTAACTATATTTCACGCTTGTCCCTACCCAATCACCTAGCTTACAAAAAGGGCAGTTTTTTCTATAGTAAGACAACTGCCCCCTTTATTTATATGCGCTATATTCGATGTAATTCAAGCATTAAATCTGTAAGCTCTTTAGAATTATTTTTTTCGATGTAATCGTCTACGACGAAATTTACCTTAGTCGAATTTGATACGATATCTATATTGCTATCGAATAAACTTGCCTGATTAATATGTTGCTTTTCCACATAGTCACCCATCGCCTGTAAACCCTGCTTGAAGCGTCTCATAACAGTTTTCGCTGATGTAAATGATTGGTCCATACCAATCCACCGACGCTCTAATTGATTGGCAGCATCGATTGTAGTCCCTGAACCAACAAATGGATCTATAACTAAGTCACCTTTTTCCGTAGCTGACTGGACTATAAGTTTTAACATATCAAGGTTTTTTTCCGTGGGATAGCCTGTAATTTTAATACTCTGATGATGTGCATCACGGAAATCTTTCCAATAATCAGTATACGGAACAGTTTTGTCATTCGTTAAATATACTTTTCGTCTTGGATTTCCATTTTTAGACCAATGAATCTCACCCGCAGCATCTAATTCATCAAGCTTTTCTGGCGCATATTGCCAATGCTTTCCGGGCGGAGGCATCTTTCCTTTCCATTCACGCCCCGTTGCTCCATTCCTTGTCCCTGGCGCGTGCACAGGTACTAGCTTAAACCTTCCTTTACTATCCTCTTTTGAATACTCTTTTTGTAGCCATTCCGCATCAGGTTTCATTCTGGGTTGAAACCACTTGAAATCGCTTGTCTTAGAATAGAAAAGAATATAATCATTAATATTTGAGTAGCTCTTTCGAGTGAAGTTTTTACTACTACATTTCCGACGCGTAATGATATTTTGGAAATTCTTAGCACCAAATACTTCGTCCATGATTACTTTCATGTGAGATAACATTTGGTGGCCAATATGCACGTAAATAGAGCCGCTATCTTTAAGCACCTCTCGCATAAAAATCAATCTGCGACGCATGAACTCTAAGTATACTGCTGGGCACATGTTATCTTTGTAAGCATGTTCTAAAGCTCTAGAATGGAAATCTAATCCAGTTCCGTACGGGGGATCTAAATATATAAGATCCACCTTTGAACCTTGACTGTATAACTTTGATAGTGTGTATAAATTATCTGCTAACACATATGAATTATCAGGTATCTCTAGGACCGAACTAAAAGTTTTATTTTCATTTAGGACCTTAAATTTACCACTATTTATAGACAAAACCTTACTTTCATCAGCCTTACCCTGATAGGTAAGAGATACAGCTTCACCAATATCTGGCATAGCTAGTTCATCAATTTCGCGCTTAGCTAAAAACGCCTCATTGCTAAGAACTTCATTTTTATTTAGACCTGTCGCCATTTTGGTAACCAAACCCTTAATTTTTCAAACAAACAACACCTACAGGCTAGATTACATAGTAATCAGACACCAAACAACTGTTCATAATACCAGTAATAATGTTAAAGGTAACCAATTTTTCCACATGCGCGCATCAACAATAAAAAATCAGGTTAAATCAATAGGTAGAGCTTTACCTCTAAAGTACACAACTTGATGCCAGTTAAGAGCGGCTCACCGCTCTTAACTGAACCTACTCTCAGCCTAAACCTAAGTCTTTCTCCGTAAGGCGTTTCATCCCTTTATCGTAAAATTCAGCTGCAAAATCGTATGTATTGCCTTTAGTACCATACTCCAGCAGCAGTGCATTCTCGTTACGAAGATCAAATACTGCCCCAGAGTACTTATTGAAAAAGCCTTGAAAACAATATTGCCGAGGCTCAGCATTTGAAAAAAGGAATATCGTGAAATAATCTTGTTTGTCGTTTACTAGTGGAGCCATCATCCTTCCAACCTCTACAAGATGCCCTGCATTAGTACAAGGCCAAGAGCCGGTAAATGCAAAGTAACCTGCTTTATGGGTATAATTAGCGAAGCTAAGGCTGTCACCCTGAAGCACTGGCAATATATACTCCGTTGCTAATACCGTCATTTTACCCAGATCACATACAGTGATATCAGTTACGATTGTCCATGGGCTTTTAAAACTCTCTTTGCGAAGCCGAATATCTCGCAAAGTGTTTTGATAACTTGCGGACTTTTTTTGAGGGTCGCAAAGAGTATTTATTTTACTAGCATAATCGAACTTGTTCTCAACTGAGTCCGAGATACTGAAGAAGATGTAATCATCAATGAACATCATTTTTCCTATGTTTAAATTGTTACGTGGAAAGTTTTAATTTCCACTCCAGCCTGGCGCTGTGCCAGAGACCGGGTAATGAAAACACGTTAGAAAAGATGAAAAACTGGGAAATTTTTTATATTTTTTTTAGGTGTTTTTATACACCTTGCTTGCCAGTTATATGAGTGGGAAAACCCCGTGTAGTGTATTTGTCACTAACGATTGTGCTTCTTCAAGCATTTTATCTATTTCTGGTTTTGCATTGCTTTCATAAATTAGCTTACTGCTCCAATCACTTACATCCCAGTTGATGCCATATAGTTCACGCAGATTAGCCTGCAATTCGTTAAATGTCCCACCCGTAAAATCCCCTTCAATAAGCTGCTTTTCACTTTTAGTAAGTAACTCCACTACAGTTCTTCTTGGGAAGCTTACTTTTCTCTGCGTATTAATCTTGTATAAAGCGAGGACGAAAAGTGACCTCGCAATACGTTCAACCTTCTGCTGATTAAACTGCCCCACTAGTCGATACTTTGAGGACGATTCACACGCATCTAAAAAACCAATACTCCTAGAAGCGGATTTGTACAATTTTTCGAATAAGTTCTTCTGAGCACTGAAGTTTTTTGTCAAAGGCATTGTCACCGTTAAACTAGGAATCCCATTAACTTTCTCTCCAGACGTGAAAGTAATCTTATTCTGATAATCATTTACAGTTATCTGTCCCAATCTGGTCTCATTATATTGTTGAAAATTTAGTGCGAATTCTTCAATCGTCTTTTCCCTATCGTACCGTAACTTTCCATCGCTAAATTCAACATGTAAACGTATGTCATTTACTATGGTAGGGAGTTTTGGATATTGACTAGTTAACGCTGCAACTTTTTCAGAATCGTCAGCAGCACGAGCACGTATATACGAAACATAATCATCATTCATAGATATAGCTATGAGATTCAATCGAATGAGCTTATCTACAACACTTAAAGTGGGATACTTTATAAAATTCATGCAATCAACTAATTAGAAGTGGGCAATGTAATATTTTACATAAAACATTATATTCTTGCTCTACCCCTTGCCATTACTGCGTCGAAAAATTACTCAATCTTTCCTAGCGGTGAAGATCATAAGAAAATACACTTAACAGTAACAAAAAGTTATATTTTTCTGATGGTTACAATATGAAACAAGCATTGGTACTAAATGAGAGTGAATTTAAAAGAGTAATAGCTATTGTCCGCAACGGACAGCATGCAGCTCGAAATGAAGTTGCATTATGCCTAAGTTATTGGGCTGGGTTACGGGTATGTGAGATTGCTTCACTAACAATAGGTGACGTCTACGAACTTGATGGTAAAGTCCGCACTTGCGTTGCACTTACTAACAAGCAAACCAAAGGCAATGAGGGGCGCCAGTTCATTTTAAGCAATAGGTTAAAGCGATTGCTTGAACAATACCGCCCACACATCACACGTATTGATACAGGTAAGCCGCTAATCGCGTCTCAGAAAAGTGGCAAGCACTTCTCTGCTAATAGTTTATGCCAGTTATTTGGCCGTATATATCAACGTACTGGTATAGCAGGGGCTAGTTCGCATAGTGGTAGGCGTACATTCATTACTAAGCTAGCCAATCGCTCAGTCAACGCAAAAGTGATTATGTCATTAGCTGGGCACAAACACCTAGGCACGACACAGCGATATATAGAAGTTAATCAGCAGCAACTAGTTGATGCGGTAAATATTATATGAAGAAGAAGGGTAAACTTGTGAACTTGCTAGATCAGCTTGAAGACTGCGTGAACAATCAACGCCACCTTACTGAAAAAGCTGAATTTGAAAAGCGACTAGCCTTGGTTAGCCGCTTTACCTATTTGCTGGAAGAAGAAGAGCAAGACTTCGTGTTATGCGCCAAGCTTGCTCTCAATCAGCAATTACCTTGGCTGAAATAGTCAGTATCAACTCGACTATTCTTCTGCTTTTTCTTGCTATCATATTTCTTGTTCGGTTTTATTATCTCATCCATTGTGAAGTACATGCTAATATCCTTATCATTTTGTTTTTATTGCTAATTATGCTCTACTGTCTTGAGTGTTTACTTTTCTTTAGGCATTACTAACCTATTTAAGTGCTGAATCCTTTCAGCCTCAAATTATGCCTTTTAACCATCTCAGTATGCTTGTTGTCAGCACACTTGCGACAACTTACTTTCAGCTAACTCCTGTCCGCTTCCAGTAAGCTTCCTTATTTCAGATATTTAGGTCAATAACCCGTTTGCACGCATAAATCGCGTCTGTGTCTATGTTTTTAACATGCTTAAAACAGTAGTTAATCCACCCCTCGGCATCATCAATTAACGTAACGTGATTAAAGTCGCCGCCGATTGGAGTATTGATCCACACATCTTTCACATATTCACTTATGAAGCTAGCATATGTAGGGTTTTCTAACGCTATCGCCATGTGAATGTGTGGATGTCCGCTTTTTTCTTCCCTTATTGCATATATGTCAGCAGAAAGGTTCTTCCTACGCCAGTTGTTGCCGTAGGCTTTGTCATTTAGCTTGCAATGCAAATAGTTCAACTCTCTTTTCATTAGCATGTCCGTTTTAAACATGCCAAGGCGTTTGAAATCTAGCTTGGTCGGGTCTGTTGTTAATGTAACAGCTAACATTGCTCTGCAAGAGCCATGTCTTGCAAACCACTCAGCCCCTTCTCGTCGAATATCGTTTCCCATTAGCTTTCCAAATCGTTGTTTAACGTATTTAGTCAGCTTCAATCTCGATTAAAAAAAATGTATTCAACAGCGCAGCCTTGTCAGGCTCTATCAGTATGATTTTTTTTATTTTTTCAGAATCATGCCATCTTCGAGTAGTTCATCAAAAAACGCATTGCGCTCAGCTTTTTTGATCAGTATTTCACCTGCGCCAATATATTCTTCAAGCTCATCCAACTTAACATCGGACACTAAACTGCCGCCATGATAGTGATTGCCGTGACCAGCTGATTCGTCCATATAAAAAGCGTGATTATAGTGTTTTTCTAACATCTCAATGCCCGTTCCACAATGTCTGGAAATTAGTGCAGGCGAAATCCCCTCTTCTAGTCTTCGGGTAATAAAGGTATGCCTTAGAGAATAAAGTGTAAAATCACTTTCGTTGGCTATTCCTAACTTGGTCAACACTTGTTTAAAATTACGATTTAGCTCTTTTGATCGTTTACCGTCTGGTAAAGCAAAAATATAATCATCAGAGCTTGTAGCATTGTTGAACCTCTTAAGTTCGACAAAAATGTATTCGACATTTTCAGCAAGCATCCGAATGATTCGCTTGCCCTTACGGTCTGCCGTTTTTCCTGCTGTTATCGTTATTTCAAAACATTTCTTTTTATTACCATCTGAACCAACGACCTCTGTTTTATTAATATCTCTCCAGCGTAAGTTATCAATCTCGGTGCCAACTCGAACCCCAGTTGCCAGTATGAAATGTACGTACAATTCGAGAAGTTGTCTGGTATCTTTACTAATCTGTTTCTTAGCTAATGGAATCCAGCGCTTGCATTCTTCTAGCACCTGATTTACTTCGTCAATTGAGAAACTTTTTCTAGTACCGGTAGCTAAGCCATGCTTCGCCGTCAACTTTGGTCTTTTAATCGGGCTCATTTGTCCCTTATCAACAGCAAGATCGAATATTCGATTGAGTGCAGCATTGTGGTTAAGTAGCACACTTTTACTTGGAAGCTTCTTATAATTTTCATCCCATTTATTCTTGCGCCATTCGTTGAAGCTTTCTACTGTGCTTTTATCAATTTCGGCGAGCTTTATTTTCCCGAAGAATGGAATAAGGTGATTTCGAATTGCCTGAGCATAGTCCTTGAAACATCTCCTAGACGTTTCAGCATACTCAGCGTCTAGCTGCTCGACAACCTCATGCGCCAATGTCTCAAAAATATCACTTCTAAGAGGGATTCCTTGCGAGATTTTTGTTTGGACTTCACTACGTAACTCTGCTGCTCTAAAAGCAGCTTGTGTTTGCTCTGTGCGCTTCGTAGTGCGGGTATACCATTTTCCTGCTACCTTAAATCGTGCGTACCAATACGGGGAATTTTGCTGTCTAAACAGACTGATATCGTTTGATACTTGGACTTGCTCAACAACCGACGCCATGTAGAATCCGTGTAAACTAAAATAATGCGCTTATAAATCAATGTTTATTATAGCTTATTTTAGACACGTTACATTCAAAATCCGCCGGTGGTGACACTGTGCCGGTTCAAGTCCGGCCTCTGGTACCAATCACTTCTAGGTGTGCATCAATAAACCGACGTGAGTCGGTTTTTTTTGTGTCTGAAATTCAGTCCAAGTCCATCGTCATTCTGAAATTGTGTATCTGGAACCTAATTTTCCCGTTGCACAACTTCGGCTCATTAGGAGCCAGATAGCTGCTCTTCGATTTCCATTCTTGAGTGCAATACCCTCACTATCAATACAAAATCTATTTCAATGGAATAGACCACAAGATGCTGCCCGGCACGTGCAATTCTGACTGGTGACACAAATTCTGTTCGTTCTCGATAAATATATGGTGATTCACTAATAGTCACCATTGCATCGGTGAGTTCAGCAAAATAGCTCTCAGCTTTCGCTTTCCCAAAAGTATCAAATGTATACTGGTAAATCTCAATCAAGTCATTGTCTGCAGCAACGCTTCTTTTTAGCTCCACGACTACTTCACTTTCGCAGTATTTGCTCTTGCTTCATTTAAAATATCTTCGACAGTCTTATCACTTATCCCGCTTTCAAAGCCTTCTACTATCGCCGCTTGCAGAGCTTCTAGTTTGCTCGCTTTATCTTGGTCTCGGCGAATAAGATCGCGAACATAATCACTTGAACTAGCGTAACGCCCACCACTAATTTGTTTTTGTACCCACTCGCGCATCGGCTCTGGAACTGAGATATTCATCGTAGCCATAATCTTCTCCAACAAAATATTGCCGTCACTTTTCACCTTTGCCATTATTTGACAATAGTTGCCAACAATCAAGTTACGGTACTATGAGAACATTCGAGACCATAGATTGCATTACGAGAGCTAAAGCATGATTTCAGAACAAGAACTAGTGTTAATCGCAGGCGCTAGCACTTTCTTCAAAGGCAAAAATATCTATCAAAAAGGCAAGGTGCAGCTGCAAGCTCAATCAGCAAACGAAATCACAGGTCTTGTATCGGGCAGCTATGATTATCGAACGGCCATTTATCCAGATAGTGGCAGCTACGCCTTTAGTTGCACATGCCCGGCTTTTGAGTATCAAGAAGTGTGCAAACATTGCGTGGCACTGGCGCTTACATATATTGATTCTTCGCAAAATGGTGAAGTTCACACAAATACAAATAAGCCTTCTTTCAGTCCGGAGAATACCTTAAAAAGCTACATTGAGAGTCTTCCAACGGAAAAATTGCACAGCGCGCTATACAAGCTTATTTGTGAGGACAAGTATCAATACAATCAATGGTTAAACAAAGCGCACCTTGCGTCAAATGAACAAGATTTAAAATCACTGAAAAAGTTGGTAACAAAAGCACTGCCGTTAAAAGATATTTGGGAATATCGCAAAGCTGCCGAGTATTTTACCAATGCCGAGCAGATCATCATAGATGTGCTTGAGTCAGCTAAGAAATTGAGTCCCTTAGACGAGTTAAAACTTATATTTCACATGTACGATCGCCTCGAGAAAATATTTGAACGAGTGGATGATTCTGGTGGTTACCGTTTCGGTGTACAATACCAAATTTCGTTGGCTTTATGCTCGACAATATCCATACAAGAATGGAACACAAATCAAAAAGCAAAATGGCTAATTGACGCTCTTGAGTATGAATATGATAGTTTCCCGGATATTCCTTATGATTTTCAGCTTTCCGAAGCTGAAATGAGCGCATTCCTATCTATTTGCCAGACCCAGTTTGATCAATACGAAGTATGTTCGGACATTGCCAAGCGAGAGAGAAATTACGACCTTCAAACACGGGGCCAAATATTACTTAATCTGCTACCCCAAGCTAAAGAATATGAGGCTGCATTAAAGATCAAAGTAAAAATGGCGAGTGAGTTAAATGATGCGTTGAGTATTAGTCAGTTTTGTCTTGATAATGACGATGAGCTAACTGCAGAAGACTGGTTATTGAATGCTAAAAAGCTTATTTCTAAACCGCATCAGAAAAATAACTGGAATGAACAAGCGATTAATGTGTACACCGCTCTGGGCGAGACTGAGCGAGCGTGGCACATGGCCTGGCAAATGTTTACTGAACGCCCGAGCCAGCACGCGTGGCAAAAGTTACAAAAGCATACTGAAACTATTGGCTATAAGCCAGATAACCTAAAATTGGATGTTGAGGCGCAATTGCTTCAAGTGAGCAAAAAAGAAGAACCTAACTGGCTTCGGCCACCCAATACAGATATTGTTGACTTCTATCTATCTGACAATCAATTTGATAAGGCTGTTGATTGGCTAGACAAAAATAAAGCGGGAGAACATGTTTTAAAAGAGGCGGCTGTTTGTCTTGCCCCTCACTTTCCGGACAAAGCCATTAACTACTGCACAAGAGCACTATCAATTATTTTGCGGCACGCCGAAAGCAAGAATTACCAAGAAGCGGTAAGCGTACTCAAAAAAATTGATGACCGACTCCCCGACGAACAACAAGTGAACCAGTCTTTTGAGAAATTAGTTAGGGGTATCGCCAATGAAAACTGTAGGAGGCCGAATTTGATGAAGTTACTTCGTTCTCAGTTTACCCATTACTTGTAGCTTAACTTCATAGGACTTGCATGCAAAGAATTTGCAAAGTTACTTCTTGCAGCTTCATCTAGGGGCTGTTGATCTTTGCTGTACGATTTTTGGTCTATATGAAA
>CEUS01277063.1_pt1 | contig 10782 bp, 15 predicted proteins | sample 427031 | NCBI WGS metagenome assembly CEUS01 (sample SAMEA2622837, study PRJEB7988) | marine metagenome | biome: marine biome (ENVO:00000447); feature: marine epipelagic mixed layer (ENVO:xxxxxxxxx); material: "saline water (ENVO:00002010), including plankton (ENVO:xxxxxxxx)" | depth 140 m | reverse complement strand
CCTCGGGGAGTAAGCGATGGCGCAACGCATCCACCTGGCGACAATCCTCCAACTAGAAGGTGAGCTTTTGCTCTATAGAGGCCCTGAGCAAGACCAGTGGAGCCTGCCTGGGGGTGACCTTCTTCCAGAACACGCCGATGTGGATTCTGGCATGGCCGCAATCCTCGGGGAGATGGGAATAACAGTAGATTCGATAGAAGAAGCTTTTTACGAGACTCTCTTCATCCCCGAAGCGAACGGACACATGGTCTACAACCTATTCGCGGCAAGTTCCTGGAAGGGAGAGCCCACAGCAGCAAACGGGGCAGAGCTAGCCTGGCATAAGCCCGAGAAGGTCGTGGATTTACCCATGAATGAGCACGAACGGGCAGGTATTCTCACAGCCTTTGGACTGGCAAAGCCGCGCGACGATAACGCTGCGATCCTGGCCGCACTGCAGAACGAGATGGCAATCGAGGCAAAGTCAGAAACCAAGCCTTTCGAATCGAAGCGGGAGGCGGGAAGAGACCTTCTGCGCTCCCTCTCTGGGGGAGATGATCCAGATGTACGCCACGCAGAACTGAGAGCGAAAACGCCAGAACTAGCAGACGCCATAGTGGACTTCGCATTAGGGGACATCTGGAGCAGCGAGCTACTGGATCGGCGTACACGGAGTTTGGAGGTGGTGGCTATGTTGGCAGCACTTTCCGGGCGACCAGCACAACTGCGTTCACACATTAACGGCGCTCTAAACCACGGCGCGAAACCGGAGGAAGTTATCGAGACCCTACGAATGGTTGCAGTCTATGCAGGGTTCCCCGCAGCGCTTACTGCATGGCCTGTGATGGAAGAGGTCTTCGCCGAGCGAGGCGTTCCACGACCAGAGCTCTCGTTATGAGAGCGGTGTTCTGGGATCTAGATGACACCATATTGAATACCCTCCCGGGCCGCATGGAGGCACTCGCCGGCACTTACGAAGACTGTCTTAACACCCAAGTTGATGCTCATGCAGTTTGGCGAGAACACAGTGGTTATTCCCTAGAGGCACTTGCGAGAGAGCTCCTAGGTGAAGACTGGCGCCGATTTGCCGAACGCTACCGGGAACGGTATTACGCCATTGAGTTCCCACTAGAGCCCTTTCCAGGGGTCGTAGAGACCCTTGATGCCTTGGTAGCTGAGGGGCTCGAACTAGCAGTGGTGACCTCAAAGATCTCATGGGGAGCAACGGGGGAACTCACACGCACGGGCTTACTGGACCGCTTTGCCACAGTAGTTGGCCACGACGACTGTGAGCGCCATAAGCCAGAGCCCGAACCCCTATTCGTAGCGATGGAGCGACTGTGCCTCGACGATCCCAGCGCTATAGCGTATGTGGGAGATACCCCTGCGGACGTAAGGGCAGCAAAGGCAGCCGGATGCCATTCCATCGGTGCGATTTGGGGATCTCTGGACGCAGAACGAGTTCGGGCAGAAAGCCCAGACCTACTAGCAGAGGAACCGGCCGAAGTTCTCTCCTATGTTCGCCTCACTGCCGAAGGTGGAATTCAGTGATGCAGGCACCTGCAGTAAAGAACATCGCCCACGTAGCAGTACGTTTCTACAAATCAAATGCGATCGACCTGGCTATCGTACCGCTGCTAGAGGAAACAGCAGGTTTTACCAGAGGAGCAGGGGATGGTTACTTTCTCGTAGTGCTGCTGGGAGAGCCAGGAACAGCCTACCCTCTAGACCTGCAATCCCCTGGAGCTTTCGATGCCCGTTACCTAGCAGAAAAGTTCCACCTAGACCGTCGCGGTTTTGGCTATACACCTGAGGAGCTAGCGTTAGCACTACAAGAAGTGACGGCTGACCTGCGCAGGGAAGGGACCCTCGACTAATGACAACACTGCTAATCGACAACTACGACAGCTTTACCTACAACATCTATCAGTATCTCTCCGAGTTGGGCGCAGAAATTGTGGTGCACCGAAACAACAAGGTAACGGTTAAGAAATGTGAAGACCTAAATCCTGACCGGGTGGTCATCTCACCAGGCCCAGGAAGGCCATCAGGGGCAGGGGTGTCTACGGAGATCGTTCGGCGTTTCGCGGGTGTCGTTCCGGTACTGGGAATATGCCTCGGGCACCAGTGCATATGCGAGGCATTTGAGGGCGAGATCGTACAAGCAGGGGAGATCAAACACGGTAAGACCTCAACAATCAATCATGATGGGAAAGGCCTATTCGCAGGAGTTCCGAACCAGTTCACAGCAGTGCGTTATCACTCTCTTACGGCAGACCCACAAAGTCTGCCAGAGACTCTTCAGGTGTCGGCTCGCTCCGAGAGCGGCATCATCATGGGAGTTCGGCACAAGCATTTCACGGTCGAGGGAGTTCAGTTTCACCCGGAATCAATTGCTACGGAACATGGGAAGGCGCTACTTCAAAACTTCCTAGAGCTCTCAGGAGGAGAGTGGGGACAATGACAGCACTACAGTCGGCGATTGTTGCATTGCTGGATGAGGGGAGCATCGAACCCAACGTTGCTGCAGCTGCGCTTGAGGCCATCATGCAGGGCGAAGCGACTGAGGCGCAGATGGGAGCGTTTCTCGCTGGAATGCGCACTCACGGCGAAACTCCAGAAATCTTGGCAGCCTGCTGGGGAGTGATGGAGCGCCACGCAGAGCCAATCGCAGTGGGAGAAGTTGTTGACTTGTGTGGAACCGGTGGGGACAGAGCAGATACGTTCAACGTTTCGACAGCAGCAGCTTTCGTTGTAGCGGGAGCGGGAGGACGTGTGGCCAAACACGGAAACCGAGCAGCTTCCTCAAAATGTGGCTCCGCCGATTTGCTGGAAGCATTGGGGGCAAATATCGATCTAGGAGGTGAAGATGTATCCCGAGTGATAGAGGGCTGTGGCTTTGGATTCCTATTCGCACAACGCTTCCACCCAGCGATGCGATTCCTGGGTGGGCCTCGCCGAGAGCTGGGAACCCGCACAATCTTCAACGTCTTAGGGCCAATATCGAATCCAGCCCAACCACGAGCCCAGCTGACCGGCGTAAGCACCGAAAAGCAGGGCCTTTTGATTGCTGAAGCATTTCGCATTCGTGGCCTCGAACGAGCAATGGTTGTGCACGCCAAAGATGGGCTCGATGAGATTAGCCCTGCCACACCCACCCACGCCTGGATCCTAGACAACGGTCAACTACGAGAGGAAGAGTTAACGCCAGATATGTTCGGGGTGGAGGGCTGCTCACTAGAAGAGGTAGCGGGTGGAGCAGCAGAAGAGAACGCAGAAACTCTAAGGAACACGCTCTCTGGACAGGGAGGGGCTGTTTTGGATTTCGTAACACTGAACGCAGCTGCAGGTTGCTGGGTGGCAGGGCTGGCAGACAGCTTCACGGAAGGAGCTGCGCAAGCACGGGAGTCAATCGCGTCGGGAACGGCAAAGACAGTTGCAGAATCTTATGTGCGATTAACACAGGAGATCTCGTGACCTCGCCAAGCATCCTTGAGATGATCGTTGCGAAACGTCGCGAGGATATCGCCCAAGCCAAAGTCGTTCGTCCCATCGGGGAGTTGCAACGGGAAGCAGACTCTGGCTTACCACCTATCAACTTCAAGGTTCGCCTCGAACATTCTCCACCAGCAGTGATCGCAGAGATCAAAAGAGCCTCGCCAAGTAAAGGCGACATCGCACCAGCAATGGATGCAGCCCAACAGGCAATCCGTTACGCACGTGGCGGTGCTGCGGCAATCTCTGTTCTGACTGAGCCTCAATGGTTCAAAGGAACACTAGAAGACCTGCGAAAAACGCGAGAAGCCTTAGAAGTATTGGGCGCAAATCGACCGGGGGTACTACGCAAAGATTTCATAATCGACGAATACCAAGTTCTGGAAGCTCGCATATACGGAGCCGATGCAGTGCTCTTGATCGTTTCCTGCCTTGATGACGAATCTCTCGCAAGGCTGCTCTCTTACTCGCAAGATTTGGGAATGGACGCGCTAGTCGAAGTAAACAACAGTGAAGAAATGGAGCGAGCAGGACAGGCGGGAGCACAGCTGATAGGGATCAATAATCGCGACCTAAACACTTTCGATGTCGACCTCAGTACGACTGAACGGCTAGCAGGAGAAACACCAAATGGCTCGCTATTGGCAGCACTGAGCGGCATCAACAAGCGGGAAGACGTAGCCCGCTTTGAAGAGGTAGGCGCAACGGCAGTGCTTATTGGAGAGGCTCTCATGCGCGCCGCAGACCCAAAAGTCTTGATTGCAGAGCTAAGAGGACAATGACGCGAGTCAAGATTTGCGGCGTAAGGGACGCCGAGACAGCGCGTGAAGCGGTTAGAGCAGGAGCCGACTTCATCGGGATGGTTTTCGCAGAGTCCAAGCGGCAGGTAACACCACTACAGTGCCACGAGGTTGTCACGGCAATTCGAGAGACCCGACAAAGCCAGGAAGTCGCTCGCATTGAAGGCCCGAGACGAGACGAGGTACGAGGAGCAAGCTGGTTTGGGGCTTGGAACGAGGCTATAGACGACTCGCTCGCACGATGGCGCCCGCTAATTGTGGGAGTGTTCGCTGACCAGGAAGTAGCGGATGCCAACGAAATCGTAGAAGCAGCAGGCCTAGAATTGATCCAGCTTTCCGGGGGGGAAGATGACCAATTCGTGCACCAAGTACGCTCACCTGTATTGAAAGTCGTCCACGTTCATCCCGAAACAACAGCGGACGATGTACTGGAAACAACCGCACCAGGTGCAGCAGCAGGCATTCTGCTCGACACAGAGTCGGAATCTCTGCGCGGGGGGACGGGCAAAACGTTCAACTGGCAAGTGGCGGCAGAGGTTGGGCAGCGGCTCCCACTTATGTTGGCAGGGGGACTCTCGCCCAGCAACGTGGCAGATGCAGTGAGCTTAGCCCAGCCATGGGCAGTAGACGTCTCCAGTGGCGTGGAGACAGCAGGAGTAAAAGACATCGAGAAGATGCGCGCATTTATCCGCGCCGCGAAGGGAATTAGCCAATGAGCATGGAGACAAGTAGCGAGCTGGCCCCAAGGTTTGGAGACTTCGGCGGACGGTACATCCCAGAAGTCTTAGTAGCGGCACACGAGGAGCTAGAAGAGGCCTACATCAAAGCTCGGAACGACACCACCTTTAACGAGGAGCTGGCCGAACTGGGACGTCACTATGTAGGAAGGCCGACACCCCTCTACTTCGCACAGCGCCTCACACAGGAAGTGGGTGGTGCGCGCCTATGGCTGAAGCGAGAAGACCTGGCACACACTGGTGCCCACAAGATCAACAATGCTCTAGGCCAGGCACTATTGGCAAAACGCCTGGACAAACCCCGCATCATCGCAGAAACAGGAGCAGGGCAGCATGGCGTTGCGACAGCAACGGTATGCGCAATGCTAGGCCTCGAGTGCGTGGTCTATATGGGCACAGAGGACATCCGCCGGCAGTCACTAAATGTGTTCCGAATGAAAATGCTGGGGGCAGAGGTCGTACCTGTAGATTCGGGAAACTGCACCCTAAAGGACGCAATCAACGAAGCGATGCGGGATTGGGTGACCAACGTACGTACAACGCATTACCTGATCGGATCAGCGATTGGGCCCCACCCGTTTCCGACAATGGTGCGAGACTTCCAGTCGGTAATCGGGAGAGAGGCTCGGACACAGATGCTGGAGCAGGCAGGAAGACTGCCAGAGGTTGCAGTTGCATGCGTGGGCGGGGGGAGCAACGCCATAGGTCTATTCCATCCCTTCGTAGAGGACCCTGTACGTCTTATAGGCGTGGAAGCAGCCGGGGAGGGGCTTTCAGTTCCTGGACGAAACGCTGCTACGTTAGTAGCAGGAAGCCCGGGAGTACTACACGGCACACACACATACCTTCTGCAAGACGAGGCAGGTCAAATCCTTGAAACGCACAGCATCTCAGCTGGGCTCGACTATCCGGGCGTGGGGCCAGAACACTCATGGCTAAAGACAAGCGGGCGGGCGGAGTACATCGCAGCGGACGATAAGGAGGCTCTTGCAGGATTCAAACGACTGACGCAGAGCGAAGGGATCATCCCTGCCTTGGAGCCAGCCCATGCCATACACGCAGCAGTCCGCTTGGCAGAGGAGGTCGGCGAGGGGGGTGACATTCTGATTGGACTGAGTGGCCGGGGCGACAAAGATATGCATACGGTCGCCGAGGCATTGGGCGTGACGCTCTGAACGCACACGTCACGATGCCTAGTCACCTGCCAGGAGGCCGAGAAGCTCTTCCCTGGGGTCCCCGACAGGTGTTGCTTGGAGTACTGGGGGCGCTGGCAGCACTGGCTGTAATGCTTGCTGTCTCCGCGCTCGTTCTCGAGGCTAGAGGAGAGCCCCGCGACGTCGGTGACTTGTTTGCAAAGGCCCGCGAAGTAACGGTCTACGCAGACCAACGACTGGCAGCCGCTACTAAAGGCGAGGAACTCCCAAAGACCCCGCAGATTTTGGGAGATCAGCAGGCGCTATCTCTTACGTTGGGGATCACCCTAGTACTACAACTGACGCTAGCCGGAGTAGTAGTAGGGGTCACAAGGCACAACCCAAGGGCATTAGCACAAAGGCTAGGTCTAACGAACCCCAACCTACGGGGCTTCTGGCGACCAGTAGTAGCAGTGATCAGCTGTTATCTAATGATTGTGACCTATTCCGCGATCGTTAATGCTCTCGATATAGAGGCACTGCAGCCAGAAAGCACCGTCCCGTACGAAGTTGTACGCAACCAGGGAACCCTTGCCCTAACGGGTCTCGTCGTGATTTTAGCTGCGCCATTTACGGAGGAACTACTCTACCGGGGACTCATTTTTGGAGGCCTGCAAAGATGGGGATTCTGGCCAGCGGCATTGATCTCAGGTGCAGCCTTCAGTGCAGTGCACTTCGAACCCGGAAGCCTGATTCCTTTCTTTATCATCGGTGTGACGCTGGCGTGGCTGTTTTGGCGACGTGGCAATCTCTGGGAAAGCGTGGCCTTCCACATGCTCTTCAACACGCTTAGCTTCTCCCTCCTAATAGCAACGGAGTTGTAAGGAATGTCCAAAAGATTGCGGGCGCGTTTCGCGCAGACAAAAAGGGAGGGACGAGCAGCCTTTGTGGCCTATGTCATGGCTGGATTCCCAGACCCTGACCACACGGTACCGCTCCTGCTAGGCCTAGAGGAGGGAGGGGCCGACGTGATCGAGTTAGGCATTCCCTTTACCGACCCGCTAGCTGACGGGGCGACTATCCAGCATGCGAACGAGGTAGCGGTGTCAGCGGGTATCACTTTCGCGGACTGCCTCGAGATGGTGCAAGAGGCTAGGGCACAAGGACTATCGGCACCACTCGTTCTAATGGGATACGAAAACCCCTTGCTGGCATACGGTGAAAAACAGGCAGCAGCCGATGCAGCAGCAGCGGGGGCAGATGGTTTCATCGTAGTGGACCTTCCTCCAGACGAAGCAAGCACCTTCCGACAAGCGTGCGAGGAGCAAGATGTTAGTTTCGTGCCACTAATTGCACCCACGACAGCAGAGAAGCGGATGAAGACAATTACCTCAGCTGCAAACTCGTTTATTTACTGCGTTAGCGTGACCGGAACCACAGGACAGCGCGCAGAATTACCTCCCTCAATTGGCGAGCTAGTAACAACAATTAGACGGTACACAGAATTACCAATCGCAGTAGGATTTGGAGTATCCACACGAGATCAGGTAGCAGAGGTAGGAAGTGTTGCCGAGGGCGTGATCGTGGGCTCTGCTATTATCTCGGCCATCGAAGCGGGGACAGTCGATGGTTGCGTCGAAAGGGTTCGCTCGTATGTGGAGCGAGTTACGGGACGTAGCGTAGACAAAAGTTAGGTCAAGCCCCGGAAAGTAGCTGACTATGGCAGTTCGCGGCATCCGCGGAGCCATTACGGTGGAAAAGAACGAACGCGAGGCAATTCTCGATGGAACGCGTGAGTTGCTGGAGGCTCTGGTAGATGCCAACAGCATTGCAGTAGCTGACATCGCATCCTGCCACTTCACCACATCACCAGACCTCAATGCAGATTTCCCAGCTGAAGCAACTAGACGACTGGAGGGATGGAAATACGTCCCACTTCTTTGCGGGCACGAAATGAATGTTCCCGGCTCTATGCAGAAATGCGTGCGAATTTTGCTCCACGTAAACACCGAGACCCCACCACAAGACATCCAGCACATTTATCTGCGCGACGCTAAGAGGTTACGGGCAGACCTTGCGCCAGCGGACGATGCAACTTCCCCGACGGGAGAGTGAAGCATCTTCGCACTTTGCTATAGGAGCGATTCACGAGATCATGAACAAAGCCTTTCGTTTGGAAGCCGTAGTCGAGCATACGGACCCCAGATTGGGGAAACCGGGACGGCAGGACGATTTAGGCAACGGCAATGTCGCCTGGGCGGGGAGCGGCCTTTGAGAGGCCATGCTCGAAATTAGCCTTCCAACATTTCAAGGCCCTTTGGACCTTCTGTTATCGCTGATACAGCGTCGTGACCTCGATATCACAAAAGTATCATTGGTAGCTGTAGCAGATCAGTACCTCGAGGCGGTGCATGCCGACGATTCACTAGATGCAGCCGCATTGGCTGAATTCGTTTCAATCGGAGCAAAACTACTCCAACTAAAGTCTCGTGCGCTTCTTCCGGAACTGGCCGATAGCACAGAAGAACAGGAAGAGGAGGACCCCGGTGATGAGTTGGTGGCCCTACTTATCGAATACCGCCATTACCGGGACGCAGCAGACACATTAGGAGACCGTGCGGATGCAGGGTGGCGCACTTACCCACGAGGGGCCCCTCCTCCAGAAGCCCCCCCCGGAAACGCTCTTGATGGCATCACCCTCGAAGCAATCTATGCAGTGATGCTCGAAGTACTGGAGCGCATTCCAGAGGAACCAGAAGCAACCATTGAACGACCCGACGTTAGCTTGGCAGACCGAATCGCCACACTCGAAAAGCAGTTGCAGGGAAGAAGCCGATCGTTCTCGTTCCGGAAGATAATCGAAGGTTGTACAACACGGGTCGAGGTAGTTGTGACTTTCATTGCACTATTGGAGCTCCTAAAGCGAGGAGCTTGCCAGGTTGAACAGTCCAAGGCTTGGGGAGATATCCGGGTCCGAAGCTTGGCTCAGCCTGTGACGAGTGGGCGCTGAAAGCATCTTTTCCTGAGAAAGGCAGCGAGGGTCCAAAGCAGGAGGCCTACAGCGATGCCGATAGCATCGAATAGCACATCCCTGAGGTCAGCCTCTCGGTGGGGGAGCCAGGACTGATACCACTCCTGGCCAAAGGCCAACAGCAGGGCTACCACCCCAACCAAAACCAGCAGGGTCCTCAAACCAAAGCGCGAAAGGACAGCTCGGGAGAAACTGAGAAGGATGACAACGAAGACCACGAATTGGACCACATGGACCACATTCGCAATGACGCCACTGGAAGGGTCATCGGGACTAGGCATACTTGCCAGCGTGATCATGACCCCAAGCCAAACGAGCGCCAGAAGCAGTCGGAGGCGCATGTGGGTAGTTTAGCGGGCAGCATCGTGCGAGAGTGGGAGGCGGCAGGGAGGCAAGGGTCCTCCGCCGGGGAGCCATGACCGTGACTCTTCCATCGTTGACGCTTTCCCAACTGGAGATGGCCGCCCCTGCGGGGGGAAGCGCGCTCGTGATGGGTATCTTCGATGGCGTCCACCGGGGACACCAATCGCTCCTTTCCCGCTTGCGAGAGGAAGCAGACGCGAGGGGATTAGCACCAGGAGTAGTGACGCTCCACCCCCACCCGGTGACAGTATTGCGACCTGACGTCGCGGCGAGCTACCTGACATCACTGGAAGATCGGCTTCACTTACTCCGCAAAGGAGGAGCCTCGTGGGTGCTGCCCCTAACATTCACATCAGAACTCTCTGAAGTAACAGCAGAGGAACTAGCGGAGGCATTTCAAAAACTGCTACACATGCAGGTGATGGTTTTGGGGCCAGATGCCGCCTTTGGGAGAGGAGCTCCACTGGAAACACCCCAGCGAATGCGACAAGCAGGAGAAGAATTTGGGTTTGATGTGGTGCAGATCGAACCGCTGATGTCCGGGGATGAGCGTTGCAGTTCGACCATGGTCCGGCGAGCCTTGGCGAAAGGCGACATGGAGGCAGTCACACAACTGCTGGGAAGACGCTACACCCTGGCCGGACCGGTAGTAAGAGGGTTTGAGCGCGGCCGGACCATCGGTTTTCCCACTGCAAACATCTCAGTAGCCGCAGACCGTGCTCTACCAGAGCTAGGCGTCTACGCCACGATTGCGACAATAGCCGGGCGTGAATTGCTGGGAGCAACAAATATCGGCCGACGGCCAACCTTTGACGCTGGCCATATCTCTATCGAAACGCACCTGCTCGACTTCGAGGGCAACCTCTACGATGAACATATGGAGATTGAGATCGTAGACCGGGTTAGGGCCGAGCAAACATTCTCAGGCCCAGAGGAACTTCGGGCGCAAATAGCCGAGGACGTACATCACGTAAGGGAGCTGCTTTCATGACCCGCAACATGGCGCCAGTTGACGAACAGCTCTTCCTCCTCATGAGCGGAGTGGACTATGGGGACCCGGGATTACGGCGAGCGTTCGAGGCAGAACTCCGCTATTTGCTGGAACAAGACCGCCCATTACGTGTCTACCTGGGCATCGACCCAACGGCGACCTCACTGACGCTGGGACACACGGTGCCACTAAGAAAATTGCGCCAGTTCCAAGACCTTGGGCACGAAACAATCTTCCTCATCGGAGACACCAC
>CEUS01188872.1_pt1 | contig 10784 bp, 8 predicted proteins | sample 427031 | NCBI WGS metagenome assembly CEUS01 (sample SAMEA2622837, study PRJEB7988) | marine metagenome | biome: marine biome (ENVO:00000447); feature: marine epipelagic mixed layer (ENVO:xxxxxxxxx); material: "saline water (ENVO:00002010), including plankton (ENVO:xxxxxxxx)" | depth 140 m | reverse complement strand
GCCCGCTGAAAATTATGCCCCACTAGTTTGGGCCGAGGCTCTGCTCGACAAAGTTGCTGCGTACCCGATAGATCACCCGATATGGATCAACGAGTTATCGGGGCTATTACTACTATGTATTGTATCTACAGTGGTGATTGGAGGAGCCATGTTACTGATGATTTGTTACCAATATGGTACTGGTCGTAAAAAGTGGACCAGCCGCACTGCGGCGTCTTTGGTGTCGGCCACTATGTTCGTTGCGATAGTGGCAACAAATGAGATTTTTACATCTGATGTAGTAGTTAACCTGGTGTAGAACGCGAGGTGCGTTTGTCAGCCTATTACTTTTGTAGTGTTAATTTCTTCTAAATGGGTTTTTATTTCGTCTGGGACTGGGGCTGCAAATCCTCCTGCCGTATAAAGCTCCACAGGGAGTTCAGCGGTATTCGAGTCTGGGCCAAAACGATCACTTTTTTCAGACACCTGTTCTTTTCGGAAATCTAACAGATGACCTACTAAGTATTTGGAGCCCCGGATGAAGTAGTACCGAAAATGATCGGTGCTTTTGAATGCATTACGTGCCGTTCTAGTTACGTATCGGGGTGTAAGAAAGCTCGTGTATAGACTTTGCACGAGTTCCATTATTTGGTCGTTTGGTATCGGGGACTTAAGTACCGGCTCTCTCATGTCAAATCTATGCCAGTGCTCCGGGCCGTCGAAACGCAACCAATCATTCTCTCTGGCTTGCGCGTAAAGCTGGGTACCAGGATAAGGGATGACTATAGTCCCTTGCAGAGTATTAACGTATCCCTTATCGAATGTTTCACGCGTGAACTCTACAGTGTTTCGAGCTTCCTCGTAAGTTTCCCAAGGGTATCCCACCATACATGTGACGTGAGGTTCTAGACCGGCCTCACTAGCCCATTTTACCGAATCCCATTGTTGCTGTACCGTCGTGCCCTTGTTTAACATGTCTAAAGTTCGTTGATTGGACGACTCGATCCCGTAAAGAATAAACCGGAAATTTGAATCTCCCAGCATTTGGTATTCACTTGCGTCTAAGGCGTCAGCACGCATGTTGCAACCCATCATTAATTCCTGGTGCAGACCACGTTCCTGAAATCCCTTGCAAAAATCGTGCATCCATTTGCCAACAGGGAATGTCCCTGTGTCGTCGAATACCTCCTCGACTCCTAGGTCTACCAAGGATTCTAATTCATCCAAATAGTCGTCCACTGGCCGTAGTGAAAACTGTGGCAACATGCTTGTCCATGAACAAAAAGTACATCCGCCCCCACCTGACTTAGGGCCACCATCAATTCTTTTTCGCCACCAGCAGTCTGCGCTGGTGGATCCGGTGGCCCAGCCATAAGTTCCTTTTTTTAGGAAATTTCCATTCCTAAAAGCGTATAGTTCCCAATTCACTAATTTGCGATCGATATGAGGCCTAACTTTTCCTAGTATTGGTGGCGCAGGGGATACTCCAGAATTAACAATAACCCCGTCGTCACGCCAGAATAAACCTGGCGCCAAATCCTCACGATTTTCAAGGAAATTGGCCAAATTAAGTAACGAGTAGTCAAATTGGCCGCCTCGTAGAGAGTAATCGACGTCACAATAAAGAAAAGGTTCTTCAGGAAAGGCAGTGATATGGTCGCCCACGATGACAATCTTCATATTCGGGAATCTTGTTTTGAGTTCCTGGATGGCGGCATACATTGGTAAAGCAGCTGGTGTCTTGGTCTCTATCATCATGAGTTCTGGTCGGTAATGTTCGACTTGTTGGCAATATTCTTCCCAACCCCAACCTTCTGCTATCCCGTCCAGCCAAACAACTTCATGGCCGTTTTGGTTCAGTACTGTGGCGGCTAATGCCGGGAGCACGGGGAATATTACGGTTGCATTGTCACCAACAAATTTGTTGAGTAATCCTACGACACCACCACCTTGGCTAGATCCGGTGGAAAATACCTGATATTGACGGTTTTGTGAAAGCAATGGGATTCCGTCAGGGCTATCAAACGGCGGAAAACTTATAGCGACTCTCACAGATCGAGTCTCCCTTAAAAGATTGCATGTTTTATGGAACAAATTACGATTTTTCGACGGGACTCGACAGCTCTTGGGCTCTCCAATCTGCTTGTCGGGTCACGATACTATATAGGGAATGTGATCTCTAGGACCTAGAAATTCTAATATTTCCTAGTATTGTTGTTATTTTTTGCCGGCTTCGTGCTGTAATACTCACCGATTTCATGTGATGGTATGTTTATACGACAGGGTTCTATGATCGGAAATGGAAAGGATTGGGATGGGCGCTGGATGGGTACTGACTGGATGAGTACAAATAGTTGCTGTGGGCGTGTCTCTGTCGTGGTTCCCATATATCGTCAAGAGCAGACCGTGGCTGAAGATTTATGCAGGATTGACGATAGTATGAGTGAGTGGTGCGACGATTACGAAATAATAGCGGTTGTGGATGGATTGATCGACAAATCGGCAGAAGTTGCAAAAAATTTGAGCCTGAAGAATCTTAGGGTTATAGAAATCCAGAAAAACCAAGGAAAAGGTTTTGCTGTGCGTACTGGGTTGAAGGAATGCACGGGCGAGGTAGTCGGGTTTATTGATGGTGGTATGGACATATTGCCTGATGCCATTGCAGAAGGGGTTCGAATAGTGACGGGTGGAGCCGATATAGCTATTGGATCGAAGAGACATCCATTGTCAGATGTAAAATATCCGTTAATAAGAAGGGTGTTCAGTCTTGGGTATCAAGGGCTGTCAAAGGGCTTGTTCGATCTGACAGTCTTGGACACTCAAGTTGGTGCTAAATTCATGCGGCGTGACGTAATGGATGCAGTTGTGAACTCCCTCAAAATTCGAGGATTTGCTATGGATGTAGAGTTGCTTGCCCTGGCCCGCCGAAGAGGATTTGTGAAATTTGAAGAGTTTCCAGTCAAGATCGACTTGGTGTTTACTTCTAGCGTGAGTTGGGTTTCGGTACTACACATGCTTGGTGACACGATACAAATATTTTGGGAGATGCGTGTTAGAAAGCATTATGACCAGGAGTAATAGTGGCTGCATGTCCTAAAACTGACGTCATATTTTCTATTATTATCCCGTGCAAAGTGGGATCGGGCAATCTAAGAGAATGTATTGAAGCAATCTCAATCCAGAGCTTTGGTCGGTATGAAATCATTGTGCTCCCAGACGAACCCATTGCCGATTTGCCTTATAACATCCGCCAAATTCCAACGGGGTCTATTGGCCCGGGTGAAAAACGGGATTTAGGTGCTGAGTATTCTGCAGGATCTATATTGGCCTTCATCGATGATGATGCTTATCCTCATCAGGACTGGCTGGCTCGTGCACACGATGTATTTGTGGATGATGAGATTGTTGCGGTTGGAGGGCCAGGTGTCACCCCTGTTGATGATCCGATGTTAGCGAGAGCCTCGGGATTAGTGTACGAATCTCTTCTAGGAGGTAGCACGTATCGATATAGAGTACTGGCAATGAAAGCCAGGTGGGTGGATGACTATCCATCCATGAATTTGCTGGTACGGAAGTCGGACTTTATGAAAGTAGGAGGCTTTGACACCAATTTTTATCCTGGAGAAGACACGAAGTTATGTTCAGACTTAAGTGATAATGGCGGGTTACTGCGTTATGACCCGCAAGTGTTGGTTTATCACCACAGAAGACCTCTGTTTGTGCCCCATCTAAAGCAGATATTCAATTACGGAATCCATCGTGGGCATTTTGCCAGGGTTTATCCGGGAACCTCGCTTCGCATAGGGTACTTATTGCCTAGTTTGTGGGTATTAGGTTTGTTGCTGGGACCGATTCTGGCAGCCTATTGGCAAGCAATGTTCAGTGTATGGGTCGGTGTTGTTACTATTTATGGAATTCTTCTTCTTGTCTCCTGGCTAGAGATGCTGGCTCGGTCACGAGACGTGGTTTGTTCAAGCTTTGCGATGATCGGGATTTTAGTTACTCATATTATCTATGGCGTTGGGTTTTTAGGAGGGTTTGTTACTCGGACTCTTAGTCGTTAGAAATGGTTTACCGATTGTCTATTATCCAGCCATTCAGATTTCCACAACTGAAACATTAGTAAAGTCCACAGTAATTTGTGGTGATTGCGTCGTCGTTTTGTGTGGTCATCTAGTAAAGCGGTTACGTGCTCTGGTTTGAATAATCCGTCTTTCCTGATTCGTTCTGGTGCCAAATAGGCCCGTGCTAAATCATGAAGATCTTCGGCCAACCATTTGGCTACCGGCATGCTGAACCCTTTCTTCTTACGAGCTAGAATGTTTTTAGGTAGAAGGTCCTTCATTGCTTGCCTAAGTAACCATTTGCGTTTGAATCCACGGAGTTTTAATGACACCGGGATCCTTTCAAGGTAGTCGAGAACAAGTTTATTTAGGAACGGTACTCTGGTTTCTAGAGAAACAGCCATGCTGGCCCTGTCTACTTTTGTAAGAATTCCTCCTTCCATATAGAACCGCATATCCTGTCTTAGCAATCGATTCATCTGGTCATCCGCCTGACAATTGCCCAGCTCTTGGTCTACCAATAATTCTACGTCTGCTGTCAGCATTTGTTCCTTAACATCATCATTCAGTAAGTCGTCGAGTTGCTTTCCATAGAACGATCCGAGCCACATTTGATGTTGCAGCGATCTGCTAGCCGAAGCACCCCGGATAAACCGTGAAACTTTAAAGTCGAAAGAGAAATCGTTGTGACCTACCGGCATAAGTTGCGCGATTTTCGGAATTAGATGGTCTCTTATCGATGATGGAAGCATTCGATATGCCGTTGCAACTTTGTGGGCCTGCATGGTTGAATAACCAGCCAACATTTCGTCTCCACCGTCCCCCCCTAAGACTACTTTGACATGTTCTCTAGCAAACTTTGACACGAGGAAAGTAGGAATTATTGATGCATCTGCTAGGGGTTCATCGAGAAATCCACTTATTTCGGGTAGGGCTTGCTGTAAATCGGAAGCAGTCAAGTGCTTTTCGTGGTGGTTAGTTCCTATATGAGACGATGCTTCACGGGCAAACCTTGATTCATCGAAACTTGGCTCATCGAATCCGATCGAAAAAGTTTGTAAGCGATGAGTGGCCTCCCTGGCTGCCAGCGCTGCAATAGCGCTGGAATCCAATCCACCACTAAGTAATACTCCGACAGGGACGTCACTAACCATCTCAGATCGCACAGCATTCTGTAGGATTCCACGAAACTCCTGTGGCTTCGACAATAGTGATTGTTCTGTAATGTTCTCGCTGCGATCTAATTGGAAGTCCCAATATTGAATCTCGGTAACTTCACCGGCAACGACTCTCAGATAGTGTCCTGAACGTAATTTGTGAATGTTTTTGAATATTGATTTGGGTGAAGGGACATTCTCCATGGACAAGTAGAATCCAAGCGCTTTGAGGTCCAATTCAGTATTGACGTAGTCGCAGGACAATATAGCTTTTAATTCTGATCCAAAAATCAAAAGACCGTCGCTAACAGTATAGTAAAGCGGCTTGATTCCTGTTCTATCTCTTGCTAGCAGCAACCTGTCTTGATTTGGATCCCATATCGCTGTTGCAAACATGCCATTAATTCGGCTGAACAGGGTCTCTCCCCACTCTTCGTAGCCGTGAACCAGGCACTCTGTGTCAGAGCTACTTGTAAATGAATGACCTAATTTAGTCAGTTGAGTTCGTAGTTCAGGAAAGTTATAGATCTCACCATTTGAAACAAGATGAATTGTTTGCGTCTCGTTTGTCATAGGCTGATCACCGGTTGCTAAATCTATAATACTTAGACGCCGCATTCCAAGTGCCATCCGGTGATCGATATAGTGTCCACTGGTGTCGGGGCCACGATGAATTAGAGAGTTGGTCATGTGTTCGATAACGTTAGAACGTAAAGAGGGTGCGTTGTCAGAGGTCCGCAATATTCCGGCTATACCACACATGTTTTCTATAGTCCCTGGTACTAGTCGACCACACTTACTTCCATACGACGATTATATTTAGTGTTTACACTCTACAGTGGATAATAACGATGTTTGTAGTGATAACAACGGAGTGAACTCTATTAAGAAGCCGTGCGTATCAATATTGATAGTTAGCTATAACACTTGTAATTTGCTTAAAAATTGTCTCTCATCAGTCCTGTCTATCTCGTACGATCCGTTTGAGGTGATTGTTGTCGATAATGGATCAACAGATGGGTCTGTGGAAATGGTAACTGAACAATTTCCGCAGGTGCGCCTTATGGCTTTAGCAGAAAATACAGGGTTCGTTGGTGGGAACATGCTTGCATATGGAGAGTCGCAGGGTGAATACGTATGTTTCTTGAATTCAGATACGACGGTAAGTAAAGACTTTCTTGAGGAACTCGTTGATTTTTTGGAAGCAAACAGCGGAGTGGCTTGTGCTGAACCTAAAATCCTGTGGATGCGTGACACCTCCCGCATAGATTCTATAGGGGACTACCTTACCTGGACAGGGATGCTTTATCATCGCGGTTACCTCGCATTAGACGATGGCTGGGAGACCCCATTTCCGATTTTTTCTGCTAAGGGTGCTTGTATGTTGTTTCGCAGGTCGGCTTTGGACAAAATTGGTGTTTTTGACGAAAGGTATTTCGCATACTTTGAAGAGACGGATTTGTGCTGGAGAGCATGGCTGGCTGGTTATACTGTCTATTTCGTACCTAGGGCTACTGTCACCCATTTACTTGCTGGGTCTAGTCGAGGGGCTGATTCCTATTTAGTGAATTATCATTCGTTTAAAAATAGGATCAACTCGATGATTAAGAATTATGGATTGTTTGAGCTGATCAAAGTTATGCCAGTACATGTGGCGATTTGTGTATTACTATCAGTGATCTATGCCATTCGAGGGCAGAGTGCAAAAGCCAAAGCTATTGTTCATGCAATGGCTTGGAACGTTGTTGGGTTACGTGACACCTTGCGCAAACGGGCATATGTTCAAAACACAATTAGGCAAATTTCCGATCGAGATTTAATGAAGATTGCTCGAAAAAAGGTGCCTGCAACCTATTTCTTTGGGGTGTATCGTGATTATGAAGATGTCTGATTCGGGTGGACCAACAATATTGTGATAAATCGTCTGCGTGGCACAATCCTGTTTGACAATATAGCCCTGCTGTCATTGTCACTCGTTGTTAATGTATTGGGATTCGGTTTTCAGTTCATCATGGCCCGGCTGCTGCTCCCTCCCGCTTATGCTGAGATGTTTGCGGTCTTGTCTCTTCTGGCGATTATTACCGTGCCTGGGCTGGCATTAAATACTTTGACGATAAAGATGACTGGCGAATATTGGGTTCATGGCCGAGGAGAAGAACTATGGCAATGGATTGTTCGGGCAGGACTAGTAGTGTCACTTATCGGGTTGTTTTTGGCATTGGTGCTAAGCCTGTTTAGTAGGTGGTTTGCTGATCTATTGCATCTTGATACTGTATATAGCATTATTGTGGCCGGAGTCGCAATTGTGGCTACGTTTCTGGTGATAGTTGTAAAGGGTTCGCTGGCGGGTATCCATTCATTTGTTTACCTTGGCGTGGTTAATGTAATTGAGACTGCTGGGCGATTGGTATCGGGCGTGGTGTTTGTTATGTTGGGATTTGCTGCAGCAGGGGCTGTATCAGCGACCGTAGTGTCTGCGGTTGCAGCGATTCTAATTGGCGGATGGATTGCCAAACGAAGTGTTAAGCAGACTCCGGCTTTTGAAAACATGCATATTAGACCATTACCTAATCTGTCGGCCCAACTGCAAATATTGATCATAGCTTTTGCTCTCGCGGCGATGTTCAATATCGATATTTTGTTTGTCAAGCAGCGCTTTTCCGAATTTGAAGCAGCGGAATATGCTGCGATAGCGCTACTTGGACGCACCTTATTTTTTGCTGCTTCTCCCGTATCTGTGGTGATGTTGCCGCATTGTATATCTGCGTTTAGAGATGGTCGTTCTCTGATTCCGGTGTTAACGGTAAGCCTCTTGGTTATTGGTCTTATTCTTGCTTTCATAATGCTGATTCTGGTGATTTTTCCAGATCGATTATTTGACATAGTGTTCGGTGGTAGGTATTCAGTGGATTATGCAATGTTACTTACGTATGCGATAGCGGGCTCCATGCTTGCTTTGTTTTCCGCGCTATCCCAACTTCACGTAGGTATCAACAATCTATCTGTTTGGAGAATTGTCACAGTTTTGACATTCTCAATGATTTTCTCAATGGTATTTTTTAGCTCTAGCAGACAAGATATTGCTACTTCAGTCGCCGTTGCCTCGAGCTTGGTTGTTGCGTATCTGACCTGGGAAACGGTGAGGGTTCTGCGCTCTAGCAACAGATAATTATGGAAATGGTCCTGCCATAAAATAGATCCCCGTCAGAAAGACTGTTGTATTGATGGACCAAACCCAGGAAGTTGTAGAATTTAATCCGAGATTCTTTATACAGGGCTGGATCGTGCAAATAAGGATAGTGGCAACGCAAATAAATGCCAGTAGCAATAAAGTGTTGGCTTTGCTCAATTCCCGGATGAGTGTAATTAGCCTAATTTGGCGTGATATTGTCAATCGGGCATTCCATTCTGTATATCTGTTGCCGTCAGCAGTTGTCAGTGTAGTGGTTTGGTTGCCATTGTTGGACTCGATGGGTATGAACAAGCGACCTGTTGTGTTCTCAGCAGGTTGGACTTCTAGACTATAGAGGTTTCGCTTAGCCGCAGTAATTGGAGGGAAAGACAGCGTGATTTCGTGATGTCCATTACCAAATATTTTGGTTCTGGATTCAGCAATAATAGTCCCCAATTCGTTTCGCATCCGCATATTGACTACGTAAGCATTTCGATTGGCATCACGGAGTTCCACGGCGTAATTAATGGAGGTTGTGTATTTGGATAGGGTGGGGAGAGTTTGTGTAAGCGATCCTACTAAGGGGCCGAGGTCAAAAGTCTTTACTCTTCCTTGTTTGTAATAGTCGTGGGATCTCGTTTGTTGCACAGACCAACCAGCGATGCATAGAAGGGCTAGTAATGCCAAGATCGTAGGAGTGTGAATTATTGATTTAATTGCGGTACTATTCATTGTTGCTCCGCTAACATTTAGGGGATCTCAATTACAGATTCATTTATGTGCTAGCAATTACCACTTTCTGGTTATGCCTTCTACAAGAAATGAGGCTACGTGAACCCTATCTATTTAGTAGCAATTCCATTAGCTTTTGTTTCTGCGTTCATTCAAGCATGGCCTCGTCTCAAGAATCGGTACTTTGGCATTGATACTTGGCGCCATTTGGCAGTTGCCGAATTCTATAGGAGTAGGCGACATAATCCGAGTTTAGTTTTCGATCGTTATCTTATTCAAAACGCTTCTGATTATCCTCCAGTACTAAGGTTTTTGCTCTCATTGTTTCCGGGTAGGGTTTTGTTGAAATGGCAATGGATGGTAAGCCCGACAATTGATGTGATCCATAATATGATCGTATATGCCACTGTATACGCAGTGACTGAAAGTGTGATTGCCGCACTGGTAGCCCAAATTGCATATATGTTGACCCCTATCATCATTATGCAAAATTCAAGTCTGACTACTAGGCCTCTGGCGTCTCTGCTTTTCTCGGTTTTGCTGCTGATGGAACTTCAATTTGCTATTCACTCGGATTGGGTATGGTTGTTCCCATGTCTTGGCGTTGCAACTGTCCTTTTCTTAACTCATCGCATGGCGTTGCAGGCTCTGCTAGTTTTATCGATAGTGTTTTCAATCTTTTATGGTGCGTTCTTTTATATTTGTGTGTTTGTGGGTGGATGGGTTCTGGCGGTGGTTGTAACCAAAGGATTTTACTGGAGGGTATTCATTGGTCACATGGCAATGCTGCGATGGTGGAGTCGCAACATTCATAATCGTTATGCTCATCAAATAAGAGGCTTGCCGAAGAAGCGAGAAAACAGTGGGGATGCGGTATTCCGGATTTATCAGTATGTTCGGAAGGCCCCATTTGTTGCGATATTGATGGCCAATCCATTTGTATTGTTTGCTATCGTGTTTCTGCTGGACAGATTACTTGGGTTGAGTTTATTTGAGACTTTGGCTTGGGGGAAAGAAATCGAATTCTTTTCAGTTTGGGTAGTTACTCTTGTAATGGTTGGGATCGCTATCAGGCAGGTAAAGCAGATCGAATGGGCGGGTGAAGGGGAGAGGTACGGGGAGTATGGAGCCTTGCCTGCCGCAGTAATGGTGGCTGTCGTGCTTCTAGCCTCGGACAATGAGGTGTGGTTTTGGGTAGTGTTATCTTGCATAGCTGTTTTTGGAGGGTTACTGCCGGCTCTGTACATTCAATGGAATGTAGTTGCTGGTGATACCGATCGATCTATGACAGATGATTTGCGAGGGGCCCTAGCTTGGATAGATCAGCAAGGAGAGGGTAAGAGGCTGATGACGTTTCCTCTCTCTCTTGCTGATTTCGCCTTGTATTTTTCAACGGCTAAAGTACTGAGTACAGATAGTTCATTTGGCCACCTCAACCACTACGATGATTTTTTCCCGGTGTTACAGTTGCCTGTGAGAGATATCTGTATTAAATGGGATTTAGACTTCATACTTGTCAATAACAATTATGTGGGTTACGGCGAATTAGGCTTTAGTGATAGAGCTGTTGCTTATGAGAACGAACGTTTTGTGATTTTAGAAGCTGCTGAAGGATCGAGCTGAAATTGAAGATACTAGTTACGGGTGGTGCTGGCTTTGTGGGGTCGTACGTGTGCGAAG
>CEUS01284190.1_pt1 | contig 10785 bp, 11 predicted proteins | sample 427031 | NCBI WGS metagenome assembly CEUS01 (sample SAMEA2622837, study PRJEB7988) | marine metagenome | biome: marine biome (ENVO:00000447); feature: marine epipelagic mixed layer (ENVO:xxxxxxxxx); material: "saline water (ENVO:00002010), including plankton (ENVO:xxxxxxxx)" | depth 140 m | reverse complement strand
TTTGCCAGTGGAGAGCGCTACGAGGGTGAGTTTAGCAATGGCAAGTTCCACGGACACGGGGTCTATACGTGGGCTGGCGGACTTCGTTTTGAGGGTGTTTGGCAGAACAACCATAAATGGACCGGCACGGTTTACAGCCAGTGGGGGACAGTGGCGGGTACTTATACGGAAGGGAAATGGGAAAGTGCGCTTTAGGATCTTCTAATCGGAAATAATCTCCTTTATCAATTTAAGCGTTGTAATCGGGGTGCATTGCGCAATTGAAATGAACGAACCAGGTATACTTGTATTTGAAACTGCTGGGAAGTTTCAAGATATCTGTCGGTAGGTTGATCGTTGGCTTTCGTAGAGCGAAGTAATAGGATTTTGTGAGGGGATACGATGAACTTTGACGGCGAACTGAGAAAGATCGGGGACATAGACGTCACTCGTTTTGCACAGCAGGCGGCGAAAATTACCGACGCGGATTGGACCGCTGATGCTTTTCGTCAGAAAACGTATGAGGTACACAAGCAGACGCAAACAATTCGGCTGATTATGGATGAAGATGGCCGTCATCGTGATCCTACCTACCATTCGTCATATCAGACCTATAAAGAGCTGCTGGAGCCAGTTGAAATCTTCATCCGGCGACAGTTCGAGCAAACCGTAAAAGCCAAGCGTCTGCGGAAGAAGCATGGTCGGGGTTATTTCATCCGTATGATCCTGGTCAAACTTCTTGCTGATGGCAGCATCCCGCGACATGTGGACCAGGGCGAGACACTGGCAAAATCACACCGCATGCACCTGCCGATCATTACCAACGAACAGAACCTATTTTCTGTGGGCGATACAGAGGTGCATATGAAAGCCGGGGAACTCTGGGAGATCAATAATCGGCGGGAACACGGCGTTGTCAATGGCGGCAGCGAGGATCGTATCCACCTGATTATTGACTATGTATTAGCGGGCGAAAAGATCATTGACGCAGACGGTGCCACACTGGTGTGTTGAGAGTGGCTACGCTGACTCAGCCGTTACTTGGTAGATGTAAGCAATTGACTCGTCAGGGCTGGAGCTGATCATCCGTGCTCTGACCGCCTTGTTTGTGCTTCTTACCGGGTTGATGCCAACGCTCTTATCCGCCCAGCTCAGCAGCAGTTATTCGTTTAAACAAGGACATGGGAGAGTTCCGTGGTTAATGGTATATGACCACGGTGATTATGTTGCTAGAGATTTTAATGGTGACAATACTTTAGATGTAATGGGACTGCCAAGTGCTCATGGCTCACATAAAGTTCTTAACGAAGTGTCATGGCATCAAGGCATTGCATTTTTAAGTGCTGGTGATGGTTCTTATCGGTTTGTCCGAACTGGTGCAAGAATTAATAATACCGCGACTGAATGGCAAGGCGATTACATTGCTAAAGGCCCTATTATTGTAGGGAATGGCCCTGGTGGTGGCCCAAGCCAAAGCTCGCATGGAGGCGGCAACGCTGTCACAGAACCACATCCGGGATGTGGTGCTCAATGTGGCTTTAATAGAGCACTTATTTTTCATGGTCTAAATACTGTATTAGGCCCACGATTTAATTGGCATAACGCGACTACGGCTGATGTTAATAAGGATGGCAAATTAGATCTTATTGGCTTTAGTGCTGGTACTGTAATTTATTTAGGAGGCAACGGCCCAGGTGGATTCCAACCGGGTGCTTATGGAAGACACCCTGGCAATGGTGAATATGTCGATCTAGGTGCTTGGGCTGAAAACACAGGTGCATTTTCCGGTACCTTTAAAGACTTGGATGGCGATAAATACCCGGAAATGATTACAGCGTCCGGTCCTTATTTCAGCGCACATAATGGAAAGCCTGTAGGCAGTGTTACAGTTTGGAAAAATAATGGTGGCAAGAGTTTTACGCCTTACCAAGAATTTATGCGGCCTATATCCAATGGTGCCAGGGCTATGTGGGTAAATGACGGTGACGTTCTTATATATGGAGAATGTGGAGATAGATGTGCGGAAAATAACTCAATTTCTGTATATGCTACCGGTGGTGGTCGATTACATTTAAAACAACATTTTAGTGTTACTAGTGACCGTGGAAAACGTGGCCATCCGCCAAGGTTAGTAGATGTAAATGGCGATGGTAAGAAAGATTTGGTCGTTATCCATTACGATGCAACAGTTGCTGAACAATATCGTGGTATTTGGTTAAACAATGGAAATGGCACGTTTAGCCAACTTCGTACCGCCCTGTTTAATGGTGTTCCGAAAGCTGGAATGCGTGGTGTGGTTGTTCCTACCAAAGCTAACGGTGACAACAGACTAGACTGGATTGTTATCTACCAGGACGGTACTTTCGGTACGTTGCTGGCCACGGGTGGCGGATCGGTGTCGTCAGCCACCTCGGGCAGTGGTGTGGCTGACCCTGTATTTGCGGGTTATGTCGAGGCTTATGGGGATCTTTCAGCAGCCTACAATGCCGGTGCGGGCCAGAACAAAGCCAACTGGGGTAAAAACCACTACTGTACCTATGGTCTGGGTGAAGGCCGAAGTTATACCGGTCTGTCGGCGGCCAGTTGTGTTGCGTCAATCAGCAACAGTACCAGTAACGCCGCGTCACTTGGGGATAGTGGGGAGGATGTTGTGGAAGAACGGGCCATGCGGTTTCTGCCTCTAGTGAACTGGCAGCTTGGATTCGTGGAGGTCGAGATGAATCAGTTGGCTGACTCTCTGACCAACAATTCTGACCTGCTGTCATTCAATCAGATTCAGATGACCGATCTATTGGGCCTAAACCCAGACAGTGCAATCACCTTAGGGTTTCGGGCAGATGATAACGAATCGATGCATGAGCCGGCGTATGGCCTTCGTTATGGCCATACGCACTTATCTTTCATGACCGACAGCAGTTTATTGGGCCTGCACCCTAGCGGGTTGCTGCATCTGGAACGTCCGAAGACCCGGTATGTGGACATCAGGCATCAACGAACACTGGGTAACTGGCCCACAGACGGACAGATGACCTATGGCTATGCCAAGGGCAAGGGCAGTTACGGCTATGTCCGGGGGGTCAAGGACATCCATGCGATGGGATTCAATATAGCCACTCGCTATCGCTTAAATACTGACCAAAAGGTGCTGTTCTCAGTCTCTCAGCCGATGCGGATCGAGCGTGGTGGGTTAGTCTTTGATGGGGTGATCGGTGACCTGGTCCCCACGGGCCGGCAGACTGACCTGACCCTTGGCTTTACCCATCACCTGAACCGGGACAGCACCTTCAAGACTGCGATCACCTACACCACTGATCGCAATCATTACCAAGGACAGCATAACAGCCAGATCATGCTCACCTACAGTGGGCAGTTCTGAGACAGCCGAGTTTTGCTTTCACTTAATTGTGTTTTTTGGTGAATCGCTTGTGACGGAACCTAAAATTTGGTTGAGTTCATCAAGATCGATGTGCCCGCCCGAGACTACGCAGGCGATCTTTCCGGTGCCGGCACGGCCAGCCAGGGCGGTGGCAACCGCTGCTGCACCCGCGCCCTCGGCGACGATGTGATTACGTTCAATCAGCAGTTTGATGGTAGCGGCCAGTTCGTTAACCGACATCAGCAGTGAGTCGTCGACGACACTGCTGAGGATAGGCCACATTTCTTCAGCGACAGACGGTGCACCGCTGAAACCCGAGGCATAGCGTGGTGCGGGTCTGGCGGTGATTGTCACGGGTTCGCCAGCCGTGAGTGACGGTGCCAGGGGTGCACCAGTTTCCAGTTCACACGCATAGCGCCTAGTAGTCGGTTTAAGTAGCTGGATCGCTGAGGCGACGCCGGCAGTGAGTCCGCCGCCTCCAAACGGAGTAACGACAGCGTTGACGTCTGGAAGATCTTCCAAAATTTCAAGGCCGATGGTGCCCTGACCTGCCATGACATAACGATTACTGGCAGGGTGAATGAATAGCCCTGCCATATCTGGGTAGTCGTGACTGTATAAGATCAGGTCGAACCACGCGTCCCGGGGAATTTTCCGGATGGATGCGCCCAGTTCTTCCATGGCGGCAAGTTTGGATCTGGTCGCATCGTCGGGCACGACCACAGTTGCTTTGATGCCTATCTCACGCGCAGCCCAGGCGACACCTTGGGCCATGTTGCCCATACTTGCAGTCCATACACCCGCTTCAAGCTTTTTAGAGTCAGTATTGCGTATTGCGTTGATTGCACCACGTAGTTTGAATGAACCGATCGGCTGCAGGTTCTCAAGCTTTAGATAGATTTCGGTATCCGAAAGGTCGACGTTCAACTGAACCAGTGGTGTGCGTACCACGGCACCGCGAATATTGTCCTGGGCATGATGTAATTCTTCCAGCGTCAGGGGCGCGTGAGGTTTCATCGGGCAGTAAAGCTATCTTTTGGCTTAGAGTGAAAAATAGATTGTCAGTGCAAGACAGCCGGCCAGGAGAATGCAGCCCGCCCAGGCCCATGCTGCCTGGTACTTATTTGAAAACACCGATGATGTTTTAAACCAATCAATGGTTTTCATCGGTTATACACCTCGAACTGTTCAGCGTCATAAACCAGTGGCTGAACAATACCGCCAGCATCGTCCAGTACCGACCGTATCTCGGGGGCATCGAGCAGATTGTTCCAGACAGTTGAGAGAATCGGGAACTCGGAAGGGAGATCGATTTCAGCCAGCAGGGCGTTTCGTATCTGAGGCACCAGGAAACAGTCAGCCAGCGTGATCGAATCGCCCACCGCAAATTTGCCGGCACACCGCGTCAGGAGATTCTCGATCGCTCCGAACTCGCGGCGGATAAAATGCAGTCGCAGTGGATGGTGGGTGGGATTGTCTTTAACCATGCCCCATTCACCCATGGCTTGAATAATAAACGGGATGTTCTGATAGGGCTGTGTGTCGGCAGCGATGATCCACATGATGCGTTGGACCTCGGCGCGAATCCAGGGATCAGTCGGTAGTAACGCGATGTCATCGTCGGGTGCAAGAGTTGATTCGATCAGGTCGATAATCGGACCAGACTGCGTCATTTTGCGTCCGTCGGGTAGCAGCAGAATGGGCACTCGACCTTCAGGGTTTAAGGCGGTCAGGTCGTTGGTGCCCAGACGTAGTGTTTCCGGGTGGTTATCCGGCAGTGTGAAAACGAGTATTCCGCGGTGATCTGTTTTGAGTCCGGTGCTTACCAGATCAACCGTACCGGGTGCTATGCCGCGGCACCGTAAGTACAGCGTCACCCGCATCGAGGCACTGCTGGCCGGGTGATAGATCAATTGCAATGACTTGTGTTTGGACATGGTGTGTCAATCCGGTCGTATGTTCAAAGGGTTATCTGTTGCAGATAATTATAGGTAACGGGTTCGGGAAGTATCTCACGAGTGTGAAGGGGCAGTCTGTTGCAGGTTAGAGGGTCCGAATTACGGCCAAAACGCCAACGTTCAATAATCCGGCGCATTGTCTGGAAGGGTCGTTGGAACTAAGAAATAATCCGAAAAGTAGTCAACAGGCTCAGACTCCCCGTATGATGAGGCTGTTCCGCAATACTTGTCAGACCACATAGGTCAAAACTGTTGGGAGGTCTTAAATGTCAGAACCAACTATCGCTTGTCCGAATTGCAAGCAAGAAATCAAGCTTGGAAATTCAGAAATCATGCCTGGAAGAGGGAACAATAACAGTTATTTGATCCGAGTCCTTTCTCCCATGATGTTTCGTGAACCAATTAGAGGACTCACTGATAGCTGAATATAATCCGGAGGGTAACAGGAAGAGTAAGAGAATAAGCAGATGAAAAGCTCAAAAAAATGATTTGTGAAGCATCGGGTGGAATTATCAATAAGCTCGTTGTCCTCTTGAGGATTGGGATTATGGGCCTAATGGCAAATCCCGTTTATGCGGGGAACTGGTGGGATGCAGATTTCAGTGTACATTCACCCCGATGGTCAGAAGATAATGGATCAGGTACTTGGGGCAAGTTTTGGACACATGGGAACATTCCTCGACATCGATGGGCAGTTGATGTAGTAGGTGGTGGCCATCCTCGTAGAGCAGGCGCACAAAGTATCCGATTCGAAAGAAGGACAGGATACTGTGGTGGTGATGATTGTGGGTGGAACAGCGAAAGAACCGAATTAGGAACTGATGGAGTAGATCGTCCAGGCGACAATACCTGGTATGCATGGAGCGTCTACCATCAGAATTATCAATTTTTAGATAATGTCTCACCTATACACGGCCAGTTTAAAACTCGGAATGATGGCCACCAACTTGCATTTTTTAATATGGATGCTAGTCGAGGTATGGTAGTCAACTTTGATGAGTTTGAAGGCTGGAGCGACTCAAAAGTTATTATTCCAAAAAGTCAAATTCCAAATAAATGGAATGACATTCGAGTTTATGCTAAATGGAGTACGGGTGCTGATGGCATATTTCGTATTTGGGTAAACGGAGTACTTAAAGTAGATCGCAGAGGTCGTAATATGGTCAACAGCGATCCAGTGATGTTTCGTTTTGGTATCTACGCACCACAGGTAAATAGAGCAGGCGCTGGTAGGCCAACGCAAGTGGTTTATTACGATGAATTGATGCGCGGTAATAGTTGTCAGAACGTCAGTCAGTTTATGGCGTGTGATGGCAAGACCAATGATGTAAAACCATACACTGGCGGTGCTGGTGGGAATGGTACGCAAACATCTGGTTCTGGGCCGGGCGCAACTGGCTCGGCAAATGCTAGTCTAGAAACCTATGTCAACAAATATGGAGATTTGCTGGCTGCCTATAATGCCAATTCAGGCGGACAGTCGAAAACCGACTGGGGTAAACGGCATTACTGCACTTACGGTCACGGTGAAGGCCGTACCAGTTCTGGCCTGACGTCATCGGTGTGTGCCACGACGCTTGATACCACCTTACCCACGATCGAAGTATCCATTAACGATATCCGGGAGCGGGCTGACCGCTTCAGTGACGAGATCACCCAGGGTGTTGGGGAATTCTCGAAGACTGCGGTATTCAATGGCGGTATCTTCTCCTTTAAGGACTACGAGACCTTCAGGGCCATCAAGGTGAGGGAGAATCAGGGCCTGATGCTGGGTTTTTCGAAGCATCGGAACAAAGACGGTGGACTCCATGATCCTGTCGGTATTGGCTGGTTGTTTGATGATGTTGCCTTGATGGTGGCCCAGGATAATTCAATGTTTGGGTACAGGGCCGAGGGTGTATTTGACTTCAAGGATCCCAGCACCACCTATATTGGTGCTGGTTTTCGCAAGAAACTGTCGGGAAAGGCGATGCTGTATACCGACCTGATGTATGCCTTTGGCCGGAGTCAGCCAGGGGAGTTGACGACGTTGAGTCATCTCCATGCGTTGGGTCTCGAGACACACCTTGATATTCGAGCGAATTGGAGGAATCGATTCCAGTTCAGGTTCGATCTGCCGCTGCGTATTGAACACGGATCCAGTCGTTTTTATGTTGAGCTGGGGGGCCGGGTACACCCTTTGGTGATTGATCTGGAACCTGCCGTCAGGCAATCCTCACTGTCGTTCAATCACAGCTACCGCTGGTCACGCAAATCATGGCTTATAAGTGAAATCAACTACACCCATAACCCCAACCACTGGCGGGGTATAAACGACTACCACGCCCATCTCAGGGTCCAGTATCGGTTCTAGCGGTCGACGGGTTAGATCACGTCTGCTCGTAGATCGGAACGATAATCGCCCGCCCGATGGTTGTCCCAAACATGTTGAACCCGCAGATAGCAGCCGAGACTTCTTCATTGATCGGTAGGTTTTCAACGTTTAACGCATGGATGGCAAACATGTAGCGGTGCGGACCATGGCCAGGTGGTGGTGCTGCACCGAGATAACCCACAAGCCCTGCGTCGTTCTTTAATTGTTTTGCTCCATCAGGCAGCCCACTGCCGTCCTGAGTGCCGGAGCCGTTTGCCAGTTCCGTGACGGTGGCTGGTATGTCGTACACCACCCAATGCCAGAAACCACTGCCTGTCGGTGCATCGGGGTCGAAGCAGGTCACGGCATAACTTTGTGTATCATCTGGCGAACCCGACCAGGAAAGATGAGGCGAGACATCTTCACCCCCGGCGCCGAAGACTCCGGACACATGGGGCATAGCCAGCATCTCTCCTTCTGCCACATCGTGGCTTGATGCCTGAAATGAGGGAACGGACGGCAAAAAATCATAGGGACTGGGAGCTCGAGTCATAGTGTTTTCTCTTGGCGTGGCGTGTAATCGGGTGACCGTATTAATTTACCATGCAACGCACAGCGCGAGGATCCGGGCTGAAGTTGTTCAAACCAGCCCAGTTTCCCACACCGCAGTCAGGAATGCGGCTGAACCTATTCTGGGAGTGTTTCTCCCGAGCCGCCAAAATCTTCCGGGAAGTCCTTGAATTTAGGCAGCCCATCCTTGATCGGCATGATGGTGCTTTCGTAGTTAACATGGATTGCCGGTTGGAAGTCGAAGTCCTCAATCACAGAGGCGTACAGGTCGACCAATCCAAAAGGGATGTGGTCCGTGAATACATGGCCACCGCATTTTGTGCACCAGGACCGGTTATGTCCTTCTGAATGGGCATAGCTTTGAATGTTGTCCTGACCCTTGGTCACAGTCAACTTGTCACGAGGCCACAACGCGGCACCGTTTACCGGGCTGGCCGACCAGGCGCGACAGTCCTTACAGTGACAGACCAGCATGGCTTGGGGATCACCTTCTACTTCTACTGAAACCGCACCGCACATACAACTGCCCTTATGGGTTGTCATCTATAGCTCCTTTTTCTGGGTTAATCGACATTGTGTGAAATTATTGCCGCAAGTTTTGTTTAGGTTTTATATATTACATGTATTGTCTGGCCTTGTTTAGAGGGTGATGTAACATCAGCCACAACAGTTAATACCAGCAAGTTTTTAACCTACAGCTTTTAGACAGTCAACCGCCCTTCGGTGACGATTTCGAACCAGTGACAAAGGCAGATCCCCAGAATTACGTTCACGGCTACTCCGAGCGGGAGACCGAACGCCTTTATGACCAGGCTGGGTCAGTGCGGCATCTGATTCATCACGAACTCCGCTATCCACCAGGTGCGAAGGTGCTTGAAGCGGGCTGCGGGGTCGGCGCACAAACCGTGACGCTTGCACAAAACAGTCCCGAGGCTTACTTTTATGCGGTTGATTGGGCGGGAAAATCACTCGAGTTAGCGCGTGATGCGGTTACCCGTCAGGAAATTACCAATGTGGAATTCTGTGAAGCTGATTTGTTCGATCTACCTTTTGAACTGTCCTACTTCGATCATCTTTTTGTCTGTCACTTGCTGGAGCATCAGGTCGAACCAGCATCTGCGCTGACAGCTATACGCAAACACCTCAAGCCAGGCGGAACGATGACCGTGTTTGAAGGGGATCATGGCTCTTGTTATTTTTATCCACCAAGTGAGGATGCCCTGCTGGCCTGGAACTGCCTCATTGAGGTACAGCGGCAGTTGGGTGCCAACTCACTGATTGGTCGTGAGCTATACCCATTGATGACAAATGCCGGGTTCGGCCGAGTGTGGGTTGAACCCAAGATGGTGTACATCGATCAATCCAACCCTGAGCTTATGGAAAGTTTTGTTCATAAGACGATTATTCCTATGGTCGAAGGCGTCAAGGATCAGGCTCTGGAGATGGATTTGATCGATGCATCATCATGGGATAATGGGATCAGTGATCTGCATAGGATCCGGCATTTAGAAACGGGAATATTCTGTTATACCTTTTTCAAAGGCAACGCAATCAAGTAATGGGAAGTTGCAAGACGGTACAGGCCATTTACCCTGTCTGACCACACAGATAACTCAGGAGATAGTCATGGTTGAAATCGATCAAGCCGTTGAAGAATTCCTACGGCAGACGCTCGTTGGCGTTATCAGCACCATTGACAAAAATGGTCGTCCACGAACGGCGCCCATATGGTTTCACTGGGAAAATGGAGCAGCGTATATGTTTACGGACCGCAGCTCGTTAAAGTGGAAAAATATCCAGCACAAGCCGTGCGCGTCGCTGTGTGTGGACTGGCGGGAACCGCCTTACAGGTCGGTCATCATTGATGGGCTCGTTGAGGAAGTCGATAGATCGCTGTATGAACTGGTGCTGATGATGGCACTGCGTTACTACGGCAATGAAGCGGGTACCGAATTCGCCGAGGGATACAAAGACCAGGCGGCCAATGTTGCGGCCTTCCGGCTGATGCCAGAACGCATCGCAAACTATCTTGAGATATAGTGGTGATCCTAAGGTCAGTCTTGAATACGGTTGCAACCGAAAGGTCGCCAAAGCGGCTGTGTTGGCGGACTACGGTTCCGTGGCGGATGCCCAAGTGACCTACACCGAGTTTCCGTTACCTAAATAGAACGATACAATCAGGGAAACGGGCATCAATCCATAGGAATCCCCCTCATGTTTGAGCGGCTTGTTGAATCGACAGTATTTTACTCTCGCTGGTTGCTTGCGCCGATGTTTGTTGGGCTGGCCGTCGGACTGGTGTTGTTGCTGGTCAGTTTTATCAGTGAGTTTGTACACTTTTTTTCTACCGACGGAATGTTTCATTCCAAGGCCACCGCCCTTTTTATCCTGGAACTGATCGATCTGACCCTGATTGGAAGTCTCGTTGCGATGGTAGCGATTGCGGGTTATGAGAACTTTGTCTCGAAGATTGATTTTAGGGATGATTTAGAGCGCCCGGAATGGATGGGTAAAGTCGACTTTGCCGGCTTGAAACTAAAGGTCATTTC
>CEUS01252484.1_pt1 | contig 10794 bp, 9 predicted proteins | sample 427031 | NCBI WGS metagenome assembly CEUS01 (sample SAMEA2622837, study PRJEB7988) | marine metagenome | biome: marine biome (ENVO:00000447); feature: marine epipelagic mixed layer (ENVO:xxxxxxxxx); material: "saline water (ENVO:00002010), including plankton (ENVO:xxxxxxxx)" | depth 140 m | reverse complement strand
AATCGCGCCGATTATGACCTGTGTTACTCACCCCGCAATGGTCAAGGACGGCATACACTGGGGTACCTTCGCAGGTATCACTGCCACACACCTTGCGGCAGAGGGGTTCACCGGTATACCCAGTATCCTGCAGCAAGCCGATCAGTCTGAAAGGATGTCCTCCCTGGGTGAAGAGTGGTGGATTGGTAAACTTTACTTTAAGTTCTATCCGTGCTGTCGCTGGGCGCATCCCCCAATCGCCGGCGTTCTGGAACTCTGTCAGGCGCACGCTTTGAACCCTCGGCAGATTGTATCTGTCGAAATAAAAACCTTTGAAGCTGCGACGTATCTCACAAAACACCGACCTGCGAACACAGAGGAAGCTCAGTACAGCCTCCCCTACCCGGTCGCCTGTGCGATTATTCGCGGAAAAGTCGGTGTCGATGAGATCACCAGACTCGATGATCCCGAGATACTCGCCCTCTCAGAACGCATCGAAATGTCTGTCGACCCAGTGTTGGAAAGTCGATTTCCAGCTGAAGCCCTCGCGAAGGTCACCATCCGAACCACAGACGGTCGCGAACTCGAAACTGGACCAGTGACGGCGCCCGGGGACTCGGATGTCACCTTCGACGACCTGTTGAGGAAGTCCGAGCTGTTGCTGGGCAAAACTAAGGCAAATGAAATCGCCTACCATGTACACAACTGTCCACAAGGCAACTCGGTCGCTCAAATAGCCAATTGTCTTCGAAACTGACCTCAAGACATCAGCCGGATCACGTGATATCGGGGAAAGCCATCCTGTGTCCTGCTACCGGTGTCCACCGTGAGTCCTGGGCGGCACCTCTTCACCCCCCACTTTTGTGCCGTCTCCAGATACTGTGGTCTGTGGTCCATCGTCGCCTTTAGTCTCTCAAGGTCCCAATGAAAATCGCTGTCTTACTCTCAGGTGGTGTCGACAGTTCCGTCGCTCTGCGATTGCTTCAGGAGGACGGCCACGACCTCACAGCCTTTTACCTGAAGATCTGGCTCGAAGACGAAATGGCTTTCCTCGGTGACTGTCCTTGGGAAGAAGACTTGGAATACGCGCGTGCGGTCTGCAAAGACGCCAATATTCCGCTTGAGATCGTATCACTGCAAACGGAGTATCTCGAAACTGTTGTCGGCCACGCCCTGGAGGAACTGAGAGCCGGACGCACCCCCAGTCCCGATATCCTCTGCAACCGAAAAATCAAGTTTGGCGAGTTCGGTAATAGAATCGGACAGGGATTTGAGAAGATCGCTGCTGGCCATTACGCACAGATCGTGGAGAAAGAGGGCACGGCATATCTCAAGCGTTCACCGGATGCGGTGAAGGATCAGACCTACTTCTTGTCTGGAATGACACAGGATCAGTTGAAACAGGCAGCCTTCCCTCTCGGGCACTTGACCAAGGATCAGGTCAGGGAACTCTCACGGAAATACAATTTGCCCAACAAGGACCGAAAGGATAGCCAGGGGATCTGCTTTCTGGGCAAAATCAGCTATCCGGACTTCGTCAGGGTACACCTGGGTGAACGGGTTGGAGATATCGTTGAGCTGGAAACCGGAGAAAGACTTGGTCAGCACAGTGGATTCTGGTTCTACACCATCGGTCAGCGTGAGGGCCTGGGGCTCGCCGCAGGTCCCTGGTATGTCGTCAAGAAAGACACGGACGCCAACACCGTATTCGTCTCACACAAGACGCACCGGGAGGAACAGTCGCGGGATCGGTTCGCTGTCTCCGCCCCCAACTGGATATCGGGTCCGCCAGAAACTGAAGACTTGCGGGTCAAACTGAGACACGGGCCCCAACTCACCCCTTGCCGAATCGAAAACCTGTCTAATTCGAAGATGGCTGTGCACATGTCCTCCCCCGATCCAGGAATTGCCTCGGGGCAGACCGCTGTCTTTTACGATCGAGAGATATGCCTAGGTGGCGGAATCATCTTGGAATAGACGTAGAACAATGTCGCTGGACCTGTCTCCTTCAATTGTTGAGAACCGGGTTTCGGAATGGAAAAACTCAAGTCTTCCTAGGGCAAAATGGCCTACACAGATACAGGCGGTAATGGAGTTCCGCTCGTCTTCCTCCACGGAACAGGCTGTGACGACGTGTATTGGGCGGGGATCTGTGGCCTTCTGTGCTCCCGCCTCAAAGGAAGGTGTCTAGTCGCCTTTTTGGGTGTGCCGGTCGGTTTCTTGCCCTTCTGCCTCTTTTTCGACCTTTCGTGATTCAGAGGTCTAGACGTTGGCTCTGCTTTTCGCCTTGGCCGGGCAGGGGGGCTCTGTGCCCTCCACAGTTTGAGGAGTGTCTTGGGACGGCTCCGTATCTCCGTGTTTCAGCAAACCCTGGAACAATTCGACCGGGAAGCCCGTCTAATCACCACCAATTGCAGTTCTTCCACTCAACCGTAGTTGTTTTCCTTATGTTTCTTCGACACCAACACCGATCACCAGGGCTCCGCACCAAACTATGAAACTCTCTGACCAGGCTATACACAAGCCCATAACCACGATCATGATTGCCTTGAGCGTGCTCGTTCTTGGCGCCATCTCTGTGACCCGGATTCCGCTCGCCTGGGCGCCGGACCTCACTTGGCCGTCAATGATCATCTTTGTCCAATACCCATCATCTTCGCCTGAAGAGGTCGAGCGAGAGATCACTCAGCCGCTTGAAGAAGTGATGGGAACGCTTGCCCACGTGAAATCTCTCAGTTCGCAGTCTTCCGGGTCCAGGTGTCGTCTGCGTCTTAGGTTCGGTTACGACACGGATATGGATCTGATGGCCGTGCACATACGTGATCGTCTCGACCAGGTCAAGGAGCTCCTGCCCGACGACGTCGAACGAATTGAAATCAGGAGATGGAACACGGAAGACTGGCCGGTTCTCACCTATACAATGAGCTGGCAGGGTGAAGATCCGATGGAGCTCAGCCACGTCTACAAACACACCATCCAGCCCCGTCTTCAGCGCGTCCCCGGTGTAGGGAATGTCCTTACGCACGGTCTGGAAGAGAAAGTTCTGCTCGTTGAAGCCGATCAGAATCTGCTCAGCGCGCACAACATGGACATTCGAACATTGAACTGGGCGATCCGATCCAATAACCTCAATGTCTCGGCGGGGCACGTGAACAGCGCCAACAAGCGCCTTTCGGTTCGCTCGGTTGGTGAATTCAATAATGTCACAGAGATCCGCGGGCTGCCAATTCGCGATGGATTCGTCCTCAGCGATGTCGCCAATGTCACATATGACTACCCGGAACAAGATTCATTCCAGCGTCTCGATGGCCGTAATGCAGTCAACCTCGATGTCCGCAAGGCGTCAACGGCCAACCTTGTCGCTACCACTGCCCTCATCAAGAAGGAGATGGAATCGATTCTGGATGACGTCGGTCGAGACAAGCTCGTTTTCAAAACCATTCGTGATAGATCCAGAGACGTTGTCGCCGGAATCTCGACACTCGTACAATCTGCGGCCATCGGCGGAGCACTCGCGATACTGGTAATATTCATCTTCTTGAGAAACTTTCGCAGCACCTTGATCATCGGATCCGCGATCCCCATCTCGGCACTCACGGTATTCGTAATCATGTATGTTCTGCGCGAAGTCTTCGGATCTTCCATCACGCTGAACCTTGTCTCGATAATGGGCTTGATGGTCGCGATTGGGATGCTCGTCGACCCCGCAGTCGTCTGCCTGGAAAACATCTATCGCAAACGGTTTGACCAGGGAATGAGCGCCTTCGATGCTGCTCTCCAGGGCAGTCGCGAAGTTGGTATGCCTGTGCTCACAGCAGCCTTGACGACCGTTTGTGTATTCGTGCCTGTGATCTTCGTGACCGACTCCGGCTACGCGCTATGGATGAAGGACTTCGCGGTCACGGTCTGCATCTCCGTAATCGCATCGCTGTGTGTCGCCCTCACCCTGGTGCCTCTGGCGGTTTCCCGGGCGTTTCGCCGGGAGGCATCTCGCCTTGACCTGATTCTGAAGACCGGACTCTTCGTAGTTGTGGCGGGATCCGTAGGATACCTGGTACATAGTACTGGAATCGATGGGACAACCAGGTGGGCAACGGAAACGGCAAACTGGTTTGTCGCCGGACTGGAGAAAGTACCAACGGTAGCGTTTGTCATCTTGGGTGTCCTCGTGGTCGGCAACGTCTTCCTATACATCAAATTTCGTAAGGTGGGCTTAAAACCGCTTTATGCCAGACTGATCAGCGGAACACTGCGGTACAGGTGGTCTACGGTAGCTGTTTCCTGCTTGGTATTAGGCGGCGGTTACTATCTCTACACTCAGGTCGGGAAGCGGCCATTCCGATGGCAGCCTGCTCGCCAGGTGGCCTTCAATGTCGAAGTGCCCAGATCTTACAGCCTTGAAAACGCAATGGACCTCTACTCCACGGTCGAGGATGTGCTCCTGGATAAAAAGAAGGAACTTAACATCGATGCGATTTCCACCCGATTCAGCACGAACGGATCAAAGAAGATCGTGCTGTACCTTGTCCCGGCCGAGGAGGCAGAGCTAAGCGTCGACCAGGTCAAGAGGAAGGTCAAAGCGCTTCTGCCGAACGACATCCCTGGGGTCGGCTTCAAATCTGGCAGGTCCTGGGGTAGCAGTTCGACGGGCGTCAGCGTCGAACTCAAGGGACGAGATCCCGATGTAATGGTCATCCTCTCGGAAGATGTCAAGATGCGGATGGAGGACATCGAAGGCGTTCACGAGATCGAGACCAGTCTCGAAAGCGGCCTCGAGGAAATCCAGGTAACAGTTAACCGTCAACGCGCCCAGCGATATGGTTTGTCACCCAGGCGGATCGCCACCACGATATCCACTGCCCTCGGCTCCAGGGGGAACAGCAAATTCAAAACGGATGACGGCGAAATCGATATCCAGTTGCGCCTTAAAGAAGAGGATCGTGCCACACTTGAACAGCTGAAGAACACAGTTTTCGAAAGTGATGCGGGTGGACTCGTCTCCTTTGCATCTCTTGCAGACTTTAACCTGAAGAAGGGTTCGCGCGCAATCGAGCGCGAGGACAGGATGACCACGATAAAGGTATTTGCGAACACCGAGCGGTCGGCCATATTCCCTGTGGGTAAGGAGATGCGCAACCGAATGCTCAAGCAGCCGCTTCCTTCAGGTTATTCCTGGCAAATGGACCGAAGTTTCCGGCGAATGGCTCAAGAACAGAAGGACGACGACTTCACCATGGTATTCGCTGCAGTACTGATATATATGATAATGGCGGCCTTGTTTGAATCCTACATCCATCCGTTCACCATCATGTTCTCCATCACGTTCGCATTCACGGGTGTCGCTGTCGGCCTGTACACCTTCAACGTTAATCTCGACAACAACACCTCCTACGGGCTTCTTATCCTGTTCGGCATAGTGGTCAACAACGGCATCGTGCTGGTAGACCATATCAATCGCTACCGCCGACAGGGCTACAACAGACGCGAAGCCATCATACAGGGCGGACAGGACCGTCTCCGTCCAATATTGATGACAGCCATCACCACCGTCCTTGGCCTCGCCCCTCTTGTTGTCCCAATGATCTACGGAACAGCCGAAGGCACCGCCCGTCTCTGGGGACCCATGGGCCTCGTCGTAATCTCCGGCCTGATGGCATCAACCATCCTCACCCTCATTCTCCTACCCACCGTCTACTCTCTGATGGACGACCTCGGTCAATACATTAAACGCCTCTGCGCATCTGTCCAGACCACATAGCCGCACTGTAATCCCTTCCTGCGACTACTCTGGTTCCCTTGGTGCACTCAACAGAAGTCACCGCGGGATCACCCGACAAAACTCCTCCGGCCAACCGCACTGTGCGCTTCTACAATCTCACTGAACGTATCCTCGCTTCCTCCTTTGCGGGCCTCTAACACAATTCCGAGCAGCCAAAAAGTTTGCACAGTGCAAGCCGTCCGGTCCTGAGTGCCCACCTTAGCGTTCGTATAGCTAAGGCGGGTGTATCGAGGGAAGGACCGCCTTTTCTTTTGGAGTGCAAAAGAAAAGTATGTCCCCGAAGGGAAAAAAAACAGAATAGCTTCTGATTCTGCCTCTACAGCTAGTCACCTTCCCAAAGTTTCCGATTCTAATGGAACCCCTAAGAAACCAAAACTGGCGATACCGTGAGCAATGAGGTATCGTAACTATGTAAGCATCAATAATCCTTTTGCCTGACCCCCTTTTCCCCTATCTCTGGGAGACTCCCAACCATGCCAATCCCCGACAACTACGAAACCACCGTCTACGCCGGTGTCCTCGGCAAAATTATCGGCGTCTACCTCGGCCGCCCATTCGAAGTGTTGGCGTGACATCTTGTCCAACTGACTTGAGCTCTGAATTGGTGGATTCGTTAGACCTTTAGCACAGGTCAGGGAGTCAATGTAATTTCCCCGAGTAAGAGTTAGGAGCAATCATGAAGGTCCTGATTATCGGAGCAGAAAGTCGGCTGGGTCTGGCAGCCGCCTCCAAGTTGATTGAGGCGCATCAACTGCGTCTGTTCGACTCAAAGGTGAGCGCCCCCCCTGACCCGGGAGAAGTCGAACGCATCGAGGGGGACATTCTGGATCCCGGTACGTGCTGGAAACTCGTGCGAGGAGTAGACGCTGTCGTTCACACGGGTCACTTTTCCGGGCCTACCCTTTCCGGCTACGATCACGAGCAACATCTCGACCTGGCAACGCGCGGCATGCATATCCTCCTCAAGGCTGCAGTAGAAACCGGGGTAAAACGGATCGTTTATGCAGGGACACTCGAGATCTTCGCCTCATATCCCGATGACGTCTTCATAAGCGAGCACTGGGAACCGAAACCGACACCTGCCATGGAACAGATGGCTCCTTTTTTGGCCGAAAACCTCTGCCGCGAATTCGCCCGTGCCCATAAGGTGACGGTCACAGTACTCCGGCTGGGAAAGCTGGTAAAGGAAGAGGAGGTGGAAAGGGAATCCCCGGATCTGATGTGGCTCGATTTCAGGGATGCCGCCAAGGCCATCAGGTGGGCGTTGAACCGGGAAGCTAGCCAGGATGTATGGTGGACACGCAGATATGCCCTGTATCACATTTGCGCAGCCATTCCAAATGGCAAATATCTCGTTTCGCAGGCTGCGTCTCAAGGGTTCGAACCCGTTCACAACTTCGACGCCTGCTGGCCGACTTCAGGTTCCGACACAACTGGAGGCAAGTCATGACGAAGAAGGTGCTGATACTGGGTGCCTGCGGACAAATCGCTCCGCATCTGCTGCCTGGACTGGAACCGCACTATGACCTTTGCCTCACGGACATAGTACCCCATCCGGACGGTAAACCTACTCTCACAACGGATGTCACCTCCTACGACCAGGTCCTGGAAACAGCCAGAGGCATGGATGCCATCATGAACTTCACGGTGGTGAGGGCGGACCCAACGCAGAGCTTCCACGTGAATACGCTCGGTGCCTTGAACGTGATGAAGGCCGCTGCAGAGCTGGGTATCAAGAAAGTGATCCACACTGGTCCACAAACCATCAGCCTTGCGCACGCCCACGATTTTGACATAAAGGATGTCCCCAAGGCACCCGGTACGAACTACTACCTGATTACCAAAATGCTGGGGATGGAAATCTGCCGTATCTACGCTCGGACCCACGGCATTCAGACCATCGCGTTCCATTTCCTGGGTTTGCGACCGAAACCGACAGAGCATGCGCAGGGAACAGACTTTCACCGGTTCACGATTGTCTACGATGATCTGGCACACGCCAGTCGTCTGGCCTTGGAAATTGAGTCAGTACCCGACGATGTCCAGGAATTCAACATGCTCAGCTTCGAAGCACAGGGGAAGTACTCCATAGAAAAGGCCAGGCGCATCCTAGGCTACGAACCTCAGGAAAAGTGGGAGGACTACTACCGAAGGACTCCATAGTAACCTACCCTCCGATGGGATCTGGATCGAAGTTTCGGGTGTCGACATCATTAGGAACTCGGCTAACAAAGAATCTACACGCACTTGAACAGGAGAAGTTGAGTGGAACTCAAAACCATTCCGGAAACCAGACAGCACATTTTGAGCGTAATGTCGGAAGCCGTAACCAGGTTCTTTCCTGACTTTGATGAAGAAACTGGACGGTTTCACAGCGAACTCGAAGGCCCTCCCGCACCTGGTGCCAGGCCTGAGGACATCGGTTGGTTTATCGTCAACCAGGATATCATCTATCCCCTCGCACTGCTCTACACAACCCCGGGTACACGATTCCACGGCGACACCACCATTCTAAACATGGCCCTTCGAGGGGGCGACGCCATCCGTGACTTCCAATACCCCGATGGCAAGGTCGAATTCCTCAAAGTGGACGGCAGCAGGTGGGGGCCCACTTATATGGGCTGGACCAACTACGCGTGGCTCGAAGCCTATGCCATCCTGCGGGATCAGATGGAGGAAGATCGCCGGAAGCGCTGGGAGGAGGGGCTCATCCTCGCCCATGAGGGACAGACCCAGGAAATCAACAACCTCCATATACATAATATACCCTGCTTCAAGGCGATGAGCTGCTACAGGGCAGGTGAACTATTCTCACGTGCAGACTGGCAGGACTCTGCTACTACTCTCATTAAGGCCGTCGTCGAAGTCCAGGAGCCAGGAGGATATTGGGCTGAACACGGTGGCCCGAGTACGTTATACAACTACGTCTACGTCCACGGTCTTGGGATTTATTACAAATTTACTGGCGATGAATCCCTTCTGCCGGCTCTAGAAGCGGCTGTTGAATTTCACCAGACATTTATATACCCCGGTGGAATACCTGTGGAAACTGTAGACGGCCGAGTCAAATTCGGGGGCCGCATGATGCACCAGGGTTGGGTGGGATTTTCCGCCTGTGCGGAAGGTCGGCGCCTCGTTAGATACATGGCTCAGCAGATGGATGCAGAACGAGACACTTGCAACTTCCAGGGGGGCGCAATCGCAAGTGCTGCCCAGCACCTGATTGATGGAGACGAACATCCTATCAACCTGGACAGAGTCTCCTTCCGAGAGACCTATCGGGACTGGGCTGTTGTATGCCGCGATCAACCATGGTTTGCTTGTCTGAGTGCCTTCGTCTGCCCACCTGTTCAGAGCCGTTGGGGACAGGATCGGCAGGCATACTTCTCCCTCTGGCACGATGAGGTAGGCTTGTTACTGGGTGGTGGAAATTCCAAGGACCAGGCCGAATGGTCCAGCTTCGTCGCCAATGGCCGACTGATGCCGGATAAAGCCGCGCTCCTTCCCAACGGCAGTGGAGTAGCCCTCTTCTACGGAAATATCCGTTGTCTCCTCGAGCTTCGGTTTGAGGGGAAGAAGGTTCTCATTGAGGCTACTGCCGAGGGTGGCCCTGCTCTCCAGCAGTTCGTTGTCCAGGCCAAGTCGGGCACCACAGTTCGAACGGCTGCAGGTAGTCGGGTAACCCTGGACAAGGAGCCTGTAAGGTTGGGCTACACAGGCCTGGGCGACTGGATCGAGATCAAGGGAATCCGCATCCTTGTTCCGCAGGGAGCCGAGTTCCGCTGGCCAACCGAAGCGTTCAATCCCTACGCAGCAGACGGTGCCGCCACATTCGGTTCAGAGGCCGGAATTCTGGCTGTCCGGCTGGACAACCAGACTGTTACGTGGGAGGTCGGTCAATAGTAGATTTCTGGACTTTCAATGCGAAACACCCGGTCACGTTCGGTAACGTCCCTGTGGGCCTCGGTTTCTCAGAACCCACTGCTCAAGATGCAATCTAGAACAGATATCTATGACTTAACAGTCTACGTGACATCCCCTGCTGAGAACTTCCTCGCGATGATGGAAGCCTTTATCGATCAGAGGTAGTTGTGTTGTCGATTGCCACCCTGACTGATTTACCTTCACCCAGGAGGGCGAATACCTATGCACTTTGCTGTCATCGGTGCCGGCAACATCGGCTGCATTTATGGAAGGAATCTGTCTCGGGCGGGTGAACAGGTTACCATGATCGAGGTCTGGGATGAACACGTTCGTCAGATGCAGAGAAATGGCCTGGCAATGTCGGGACTGCAGGGAGACTTCGTTGTCGAAGTCGATGCCACCACCGATCCTGCTGCAGCCGCGAAAGCCGATGTCGCTCTGATCTGTGTCAATTCATATAACACGAGGGATGCCGGAATGTCCGCTTCAGCGCTCCTTAAGGAATCCGGATACGACCTCACACTTCAGAACGGGTTGGGAAACATCGAAATCCTCGGGGAGATCCTGGGAAACAATAGGATCATGGCAGGACTCACATTCCACAATGCAGATCTCAGCGCATCAGGACATCACCCTCCATTCAACAAATTCTCACCTGGATCTCGCCTTCGCCCCAACACCATCGATCCCCAGGTCCCTGCTACCCCACGCGGCCAACTGACAGTCGCAAATCCCCTTTTCGAGCCGAGACTCTCGACTCTCGACGCTCTTTGTATTATATTCCGACCAATCCACAGGAGGGGAAATGGCACGGGTGGGGTTCGTCAGACACACCAACTACCTGAACCACGACACAGGTTTCGGACATCCCGAACGGGCAGACAGACTTAAGGCCATCGATCAAAGACTCGAGGAATCGGGTGTCCTGAGTGACCTCCTTCTCATCGAACCCGAGAAATCCGAGACAATCTGGCTGGAAAAGGTCCACGCGCCAACCCACGTGGCCAATGTCAAAGAAAGGTGCGAGAAAGATCTCTACCACATGGGTGATGAGGAAACCATGATCTCGCCACCGTCCTATGAAATTGCCAGACTCGCTGTCGGGGGAACCC
>CEUS01550283.1_pt1 | contig 10799 bp, 10 predicted proteins | sample 427031 | NCBI WGS metagenome assembly CEUS01 (sample SAMEA2622837, study PRJEB7988) | marine metagenome | biome: marine biome (ENVO:00000447); feature: marine epipelagic mixed layer (ENVO:xxxxxxxxx); material: "saline water (ENVO:00002010), including plankton (ENVO:xxxxxxxx)" | depth 140 m | reverse complement strand
ATACGAACAAGAATGTAAATACGAACAAGAATGTAAATACGAACAAGGCCGGTGAATAGTTACTTCCGTTTTTTTTAAATTTGATTTTTTTTTAATATTCATTAGTAATTAACTATTGATTTTATCATGCGTCTTACAAATTATATTTATCCTCATATTGATGAGGATCCACGGGAAGGGTGTCAGATGATAGATTCTACAAGGTATCGTTGTACAAAGTGTATTCAGTATGGGATTATTAATCCTGAAGAAATGAGGACCGAACCATGTACTATTTGTGCAATGGCGAATGGTGGTGCTTGGGGATGGGAAGATGGCCATTATGGGGACCCTAGGTATTCATTTAAGACAAATGGGTGTCCACCAGGAAGAGATAGTATTACAGATGTCCTTTCAAATCATGATGTTGATCCAGATAATGATTGGTTCATTACAGATGAAGAAGTTGTCCTTGGCTTTGCTCAATATGCTCTCTACAACCATTACAAATGGAAAGATATTCTTGATTTAAAAGAAGGTGTGTCGAAACATAGAACAGGGATCCCTCCAATGAGTTACCTGCAACCACCCGAAGATAATACTGATTATCATTGGTATTGGTGGAAGATTATTCCATATGGTGTTGTTCTTCCAAAGAGGTTAAGAAATGTTCTTGAGAAACAACTCGTTCAATATCAACTTGAAATGGTTAATTCCGAACTTTTTGTTCCAAAGACCCATCAATTAAAAGGAGATCGTGAACTATCGGATGATATTTGGGAAACCTTCTGGGATACGTATGTTGAACCTGGACATGTAGCCCATCTCTTCAGTCTAACACTCAAAACGATACTTGAAATATGTATTCCCCATACAAGTATTCGTGAGAGCCAACGGGGTTGGTTTAATCAAGAACTGAATAGTTTTACGATTGTCGAACACCAAGACATAGAAGAATGTAATCTTCCTGAATGTGATAAATTATGGGTATATCTTTGTTGTCCTTCAAGGTTTACAGAAAATACAAAATATTTTATCTTACGAGGTGAAGGGTTGCTCTTTAATGATAATTATTCAGAAGGTGAACGTATTCTACGAATACTTGATCGAGATATTTTCGGGACATATTTGACGGATGTAATTACTTATTCATGTAGGAATGCTTTCTATAGAAGGGGAAATATTATGAATCATTCACATAGCATAAAAGATCTTTGGAACACACTTAATAATGATATATTTTCACTCTCCTTTGATGTGGTTAGGAATCTATGTATAGAGAGCACAGATTGGTTTGAAGAACGTTTAATGTATGTTCATATTATGGATGATTATGGTAATGAAAGATTTTTCCGTGAGGATAATTATAGTACCATTGTTAGTGATAATGGGGACGACAATAGTTACCATGTAATTGAATATGAAATTAACACACATGGTGAAGAAGATAATATACACGAATGGACTGAACATATTAATAAACTAAAGGAACTCCAAATGATAATTGATGATGACGGTGTTAAGGATAAGGTTGATGAAGGAATATATCTAAAACTTATGAATGGTCTAGGGGAGTTGTATAAAATGTATCAATGAAAATAATTTACTTAAATAAAAATGATTCAATGATAATACAATGGAAACACATACGATTGATAAAGATTCAATTATAATAATTATTAAAGGGAAAGAATTATGTGAACTTTATTATCAGATTCTCCCTCATACTGTATATACTGGGGATGAATTATTCCCCTACGAAGATAAATCACTTTTTAATCATTTAAGTAGAGATGAAAGACATTTCGATTTAATCATTATTGGAAAAAAAATAATCAAACAACAAATAGATACAATTAAAAATGAAATTTTACAAAAAACAGTATGTAGTATTCATCATTTTATTTTTGAGTATGAGGATCTATTAGATGATACAATTGAAGTTCAATTTAATTACCATAGTATAACTATTACAGGTATGAAAGATAAAAATAAGATTCAATATTTTTTTAAGGATGATAGTTGGATTGAACATAATCTAAATATTCTATGGTAATATAGTATGTCATGTTTTTGGGATACTTTATTAAGTAAGATAAATAAAGAGGATATTCAAACAATTTTATCGCTTCATAACCCTACACCGAAAGATTTTGCAAATACATTAAAAAATAAGAACATTCCAACGGATAACGTTTTGTGGATGGGGGCAGAGATAACTCAACAGATGAAAGAGGAAAATATGAAACATATTAATGATTACAATAGTTCTACAATTCCCAATGGATATTTATGTTCATCATGTGATCCATTTTTATTGTTAATTACAGAATTATTTCAGATTAAGATAATACATAATTACAATAAAGTTGTAATAAATTATCAACAGAAAATCTATAATAAATATACAATAACTATTCATAATGATAAGGGACATATGTGGTAATATTTAAAGGATTGTATTGAATGAATAGTTAAAATGTTTTCATGTCTACGACGTTGTTTTTGTACAAAAATAAGAAGGAAAAATAAGAAAGAACCTTATATTTTACAACTTACGGATGATAAATACTATGTTGGTGAATCAAGTGATGTAAAAAGAAGAACATGGTTGCATGAAAATGGCAATGGTTCAGCATGGACAAAAAAATACAATGTTATCAAAAGTATTGAACCTGAGTACAACAAAGAGAATAATTTTCATGAATTAATTCAAACATTAGAAACAATCAAAAAACATGGTATAGAGAATGTTAGAGGTTCATTATTTACAAGTCCATTTCCTTTAACACAATATGAAAAAGTTATGGCTGCCCAACTATATTGTGAGTTACATGGATTATGTCGTAAGTGTGGTGGGAAAGGGCATTTTATTACGCAATGTAAAGATAAAGAAGTTGAAGAATGGGTACAACAATTTGGAGGAGTATTAGATTTTAATAGAATAGATACAAAACGTGTTTGTTTATCATGTGATGTTGATATTACATCATTGCCTAAAAATTATAGATATTGTCGAAAGTGTTTCTATGAAAAAAATAAGTATTAAATATACCCTACATATTTAGAATAAATGATGCAATAAATAACATAGAGTATCGCCCAATGAACGGCATATATTTCAAGTGATCGTTTACCGATATCTTTAAAAATATTAGATACAGGATTATCTACCAGATATTTTGGTGTATTTATTTCATTGTTCAGTAAATAATGTCCAATGAATACTCCTACACAGATTAACAATATCCATGGAAGAATAGGGAAATGATCTACAGCTGAATAACGATCATTATAGAAACCACTGATAAATGCGATTGGAGAAGGAATGCTGTGGAATAGTTCAGGATGTACCTTATTTAGGATGAATAATGTAATTAATAATCCAGTAATTACCTTCATTGTTTCAACATTATCAACAAACATAAAAAGAAGAAGGGAGGAGAATGCAACAAAGTGAAGAATCCCAAACTTCACGTACCTTTCCTGGAAAACATAGTAAGTAAATATACTCATAAGAATCGCATAGAAAGCTATTTTACCGATACGTTTCAGGTGATATGATGTATCCTTATTTTTTTTCTTCGCAAAGACTAAATTAACCCCTACACAAGTGATAAATATTATCTGTGCGATTTTTGCAACTGTTTTTAAGGTAATTGTATCATATTCAAATTCCTTAAAACCATATTGATTGGGAAAATAGAACAAATGAAAGACAACCATACATATGACAGCAACCCCTTTGAGAATATCAATTTCATTATATCTTTTCATTATATTATATTATATAATAACAATTAAAAAATTTGAATTTATCTATTTAAAAAATATTCAACAACTATACATATATGGCTAATAAGAAGGTTAAAGTAGAAGAAGAATATGAGGAGAAGGATCTCCGGACACATATTTATGAGACAACAGATACATATGCTGGATCAGATCAATTAATTAAGGCACCTCTTGCGATAATGAAAGAGGGAGAAAAAAACATTTCTTTACAAGATACAGAATATATACCTGTTATTTACAAAATGTTTGATGAGATTATTGTCAATGCGAGAGATCAGAGGGAACGATTGAAGGATCGTGAAGGAGCGGTTCAACTTACAGAGATCAAAGTAGATATTAATAAAGAGACAGGTGTTGTAAGTGTTTATAATAATGGCGATGGAATTAAGATTGAAAAACATAGTAGTGGATTGTATAATCCTCAGCTTATCTTTGGAAGATTGCTAACATCTGGAAATTATAAGAAAGGTGAAAAGAGAACAGTTGGTGGTAAGAATGGATATGGTGCAAAGATTGTGAATATCTTTTCTACCTCTTTTGATGTTGAAACGGGAGACCGTTTTACAAAGAAGAAGTATACCCAGCATTTTCATGAGAATATGAAAAAGGTTGATGACCCTGTAATTAATAAATTTAGTGGGAAACCTTATACAAAGATTACATGGAAAACTGATTTTCATAGATTTGGAATCACTGGATTTACCAATGATATGGTTGCTCTTATGAAACGTAGGGTTTATGATATAGCAGGTGTAACTGATAGCAAGGTAAGTGTATTTTACAATGGTAAGAAAATTAATATTAAGTCATTCCAAGATTATATTGATTTGTATCCAAGCATTAGTTCAAAAACATATGAAAAACTATCAGATCGTTGGGAATTAGGCATTTGTGTTTCACCCAATGATAAGTTCGAACAAAGTTCATTTGTTAACGGTATTTCAACGCCTAATGGTGGTATTCATGTTGATGTTGTAACAAAGATTGTCTCATCATTAGTTGTAAAATATATTAAGAAGAAGCATAAAAAGGATGTTCAAGAGAAATATGTGAAGAATTATTTATCTATTTATTTGAATTGTATTATTGAGAATCCATCATTTGATTCCCAAGCAAAGGAGCGATTGATTACTCCGAAATCAAAGTTTGGATCAAAACCAGAGATTAATGAAAAGTTGATTAAGAAGGTATGTGATTCTGGTTTATCAGAGAAGGTGATGCAATTCTCTGATTTTAAGGAAAATACATTGGCAAAGAAGACAAATGGGGTAAAGAAAAACAAGTTGAGAGATATTCCAAAGCTCGATGACGCGAATTGGGCTGGAACCCGTCGTTCCGAACAATGTACATTAATACTTACGGAGGGTGATTCAGCGAAGTCAATGGCAATTGCAGGATTATCTGTTGTAGGGAGAGATAAATATGGTGTCTTTCCTTTGAAGGGTAAAGTTCTCAATGTTCGTGACGCCAATATCAAACAAATTGTGAATAATGTAGAAATTACAAATATTAAGAAAATCCTAGGTCTAGAATCTGGAAAGAAGTATGCAAATATTAAAACCCTCCGTTATGGGAAGGTTATGATAATGACTGATCAAGACCATGATGGATCCCACATTAAAGGTTTAGTCCTCAATATGTTTCATAGTCTATGGCCTGAGCTACTTCAACTGAACTATGTAAATTGTATGGTAACACCCATTATCAAAGCAAATCAAGGGAAAAAGATTAAATCCTTTTATACCTTGACAGATTATAATAAATGGAAGAATAAAGGTACAAATAATAAATGGAATATCAAGTATTACAAGGGGTTGGGGACATCGACATCAAATGAAGCGAAAGATTATTTTAGAGATTTAAAAGTGAATCAATACATTACGAATGAGGATACAGATGGATCAATGACCCTTGCATTTAAAAAGACAGAGGCAGATCAACGAAAGGGTTGGTTAAAAACCTATAAGGAGGAAGAAATCCTTGATTACAATTGTACGGAAACGAAGATTACTGATTTCATTAATCGTGAATTCAAGCACTTTTCAAACTCTGATAATATGAGATCAATTGGATCTTGTATCGATGGTTTGAAAGTTTCTCAGAGAAAGATCCTATTCTCTTGTTTGAAAAGGAAGTTGTATAAAGAAATTCGGGTAGCACAACTTTCCGGTTATGTGAGTGAACAGGCCGCATACCATCATGGAGAGGCTTCCCTTCAAGGGGCAATTATTGGTATGGCTCAGAACTTTGTAGGGGCCAATAATATTAACCTACTTCAACCGAATGGACAATTTGGGACCCGTATTATGGGAGGTAATGATTCAGCAAGTGCAAGATATATCCATACTCAATTGAATCCAATCGTCGATACAATTTTCCCACAATCGGATTTACCTTTATTAGAATACATTAATGACGATGGATTAATGGTTGAGCCAAAATGGTATTGTCCAATTCTGCCTATGGTTCTAGTAAATGGAATGATCGGAATCGGGACAGGTTTTAGTACAAAAATACCTCAATACGATCCCCTCGATTGTACAAATAATATTAAGAGAAAAATGAGTGGACTTCCATACTTATCAATGAAACCCTATTACCGGGGATTTAAAGGAAGAGTTGTGAAAGTCGATGAGAAAGGAATTTCAAAGTTTATTACAAAGGGTAAGTATCATATTGAAGATGACAAAGTTATCATTACAGAATTACCGGTTGGATATTGGACCCATGATTTTAAGGAGTTTTTAGAGAAGACGATTCAAATGGATGATTCATGGATCCTCGACTATGAAAACCATTCTACAGATGAGAAAGTAAAATTTGTGGTGAAGATAAATGATGAAACACTCTTTGACAATACATACAAGGTAAAGGATGTAATTGAAGAGAAATTTAAACTCACAACCCCTAAGTCAACTACAAATATTCATCTCTATACAAAGGATGGAGCAATTAAGAAGTATGATACCATTTATCAAGTTATTGATGAACATTATTACGTCCGGTTGAATATGTATCAAAAAAGAAAGGATTATCAACTGGAAACTCTAACAAAAGGAATTCAATTGCTGGAATCAAAAATGAGATTTATTGAATCTGTTATTGATGAGAAGATACAGGTCTACAAGAAATCAAAGCAATCAATCATTGATGCATTAAAATCATTTGAATTTCCCTTCTATGAAAACAATTGTATCGTTGAATACGAGGATAAAGAAATTACAACTGAATATAATTATCTATTGAACCTTTCTGTATATAGCTTTACACTGGAAAAGGTAGAAGAGTTAAAGGAAGACATTCTAAAGAATAAGAATGAGTTTGATGAATTAAAAAAGAAGGATATCAAGGATATTTGGAGAGAAGAATTGGACAATTTTGAAAAGGAATATAAGAAGATGTAAAAATTTTAATATTTAAAAAATTAATAATTAAACAATTAAAGCAATGAACTTTTTTGAAAGAATAGTCTATTCATTTACTTTTTTATTCAATAAGTATGTAGGATTTACATGTACTGAAAATACTTTACATTGGTTTGAAAATCTGATGATTCGTAAATATGTTTCCAAGGAAAGAATAGATCCAATAAGTATACCCACAATCAATGCTGATGAATTAACAAATGATCAATTTGTCAAGTTATCAAATAATTATCGGAACCCTGTACTGATTAAAGGATATATGAAAGATACAAGAGCAGTTAAAGAATGGGATATAGCTTATTTACAAAATATTATTGGAGATTTTAGTATTAATATATTACATAAATCTTCAACGGTATCCATTAAAGAGAATACATTTAATGATTTTGTAGATAATATGAAATCTAAGAATATATACATTAATAATAATCATACAATACTTTCCAAATTTCCTGTCTTATTCAATGATATTAAAATACAATTTAATAATTTTATAGGAACATTAACGAGTACTAACTTACGAAATATTCATATTGCTAATTTATTCATTGGATACAATCAAAAAGATAAAAAAACAGGGAGTAATATGCATTGTGGAGGAAGTGGTAACTTTTTTTGTATGATTCAAGGTAAAAAAAGATGGACATTAATTGATCCAAAATATAGTTGCTTATTGAAAGGGAGAGCTGCTCAGTCTGGGATACATGCACAAACGCTCTTTGATATGCCAGATACGGATATATCAAAACACCCGAAAATATTTATGCATATACCTCGATATGATATTACATTGGAACCAGGGGATATTTTATGGAATGCTCCATGGTGGTGGCATAGAATAGAGAATATGAATGAAGAGAGTATTAATATAGGATTAGCAATCAGAAACAATAAAGTAACAAAGTTAAATTTACAGAATAACTTTACGTATACATTCTCAGGATACACTTATTTATTATACAATACATTTGCAATAGGATTATACGAAAGGTTTATGTTACAGAAAGATAAACATTTTAATACAAACGAAGAAAAGAAGAAGACGAATGTCCTGTATCAAATTGAACAATTAATCAAACAGTATCCTAAAACAACCACATACGAGGAAGTGATACATGGACAAAAGGATAAATAATATTTATTATATAATATATATATAATGAATAAGAATACTAAAAATACGATCCTTGCTTTTATCATTGGTTCTTCGTGGCTATCTTTTGGATTATGGTTTAAATGGTTTCAAGAGTATAAAAACAATGATAAATATGATACAAATAATTGTGTAAAAAAACTTTTCAATGTCGAATTGTATTATTTTTATACTATATTTGCTCCTCTTTATATTGGATTAATGTGTTCATGTGCTGTAATGATTAGTATCTATTTTAAGTATTCGGTCCGTAAAAGTTTTTTCATTATTAGTTTAATATCACCAGTATTGGTATATATTGCGATTAATTTATGTAATGTATACAATTGGACAGATGAAAGATACAGAGAACAATTGATAAGATTATTTATATTTCATTCACTCCTTTACAATATAATTAATGTAACAATTTATGAGATGTTAGCTAATTAAATTTTTTTAGACTGGGTAATGTTACGAGAATCCAACCAATCACCATGAATGTTACAAAGTATTCTGTGGATTTATTTGGCATTATCTTTATTTTGTATTGTTTCATAAATCGAACATATGCATACAACCAACTTGCATAAAGTATTATATAAAGTATGAATTCAAACGTTTCCTCTTTAACTACTAGACCCATTTTACGGAAAATGCCATTTAAGAACTGATTTTCAATTTCATCATCTACATTTGGATCCGTTGATTGATAGTGAACCATATTTCTTAGTTTTGTTAACCAACAAGAGCCATCAGTATCATTCCAATCGATAACTAGATAGGGGGTAGATAATAAGAAAATAGGTATATATTCTTTGGGTATGATATAACCACCAATCATTAAGGATAATGCTAATAATAAATGAAATAATTCAATGATATGGATGATTACCTTTTTCATATATATATATATATATATATATTTGAAAATAAAATAGAAGATTAATTGGTGAGTATTAATTAATTCCGATGGGAAGCCAATTGAATCAGAAAGGAAGTAATTCGATATGATAAAATTTTTAATTAATATTATGGTAAACGAACTTTATATTTATCAGTAATATGTTGATCAACCCTTCGAGTAGGTCCTCCCATAATATACGAATACATACGGGCTTTACCCCATGAAGTTGCCGTTTGATTAGGTCGTGAACCACTACTATAATATGCCCCTTTCCCTTTCTTAACAACTTCTTTTAAAGCCTTTGTTGGAATACCTGTAGCACCTTCTATATCTTTGTAGGTCTTTATACCTTTGCCATATTTAGTTTCAAACTTGGTTACCCACGAACTCTTTTTATGTTTATAACTTTTTAGTTTCGGACGATTAACATAATTACCTTTTTTATATGCGTTAGATGATCTTCGAATACTTTTAATTTGTTTTTTTCTATCTTTTGTAGATAAACGTGCTGTATAATGTTTTGGAAGTCTTCTTTTCTTATGAGTTGTTTTCTTTTTTTTATTTTTTTTCTTTCCTCCTTTTTTTTCAGATAATTGATTATATTTTATTATTCTTTTTTTCATATCTTTGGATGCCTCAATCATCCATTTGATACCTTCAGTTGTTAACATAATTTTAATTATTCTATATTAAGTTAAAATATTTAAAAAAATATAGTACTTAATAAGTATAAATGGGAGAAAACGAAGAAAAGGTTGATTATCTCGAAGTGGATGATTCAATTCCAGGACAGAATTATGTATGTTTATCATTTGTTTCACCTGAAGCGATGATTGATTCCAAGGAGTCATTTAAAGTAGCAAAATTCCTTCAATCGGTATGCAAGGATAAAGATATGGATTTTAAGAAGGTTATGGAACAATACAAAGATTTTACTTACAAATTTTCGGATGAACTACAGAAAGATTTTGATGAACAAAATGATTTCAAAACGAATATCCGTGGATTAAAGGTTCGCGGAACCTATAATACTAAGGAGGAAGCTGAAAAACGAGCAAAGAAACTTCAAGGTTTAGATAGTGAATTTCACGTCTTTGTAGGACAGGTAGGGTATTGGCTACCATGGGATCCATGTGCAGATAAAATTGAAGATGAAACCTTTATTAATTCACAGTTGAATGATATGATGGAAAAATACAAGGAGAATAATATTAACAAAGATATCTTCTATGAAGAACAGAAGAGAGATAAGGTAAAGGCGGCAAAAGAAGAAGCCATTCGCAAGAAAAAAGAACAAATTGAACAGGAGAAATTAGAAAAAGGAAAAGAAAAGGAAGGATTAAAAGAAGATATTCAAGAACCTGAGGAAGAAGTTGAAGTCATTAAGGAAGTAGTTGGTGAAGAAGAAGTGAAACAGAAAGATGATGGCCCGTGTGAAGACTGCCCAAAGAAAGATGATGAACCTTGTGAAGACTGCCCAAAGAAAGATGATGGCCCGTGTGAAGGTTGTCCAAAAGAACCTGAACCGGAAAAAGAACCTGAACCGGAACCAGAAGCTGAA
>CEUS01249039.1_pt1 | contig 10799 bp, 10 predicted proteins | sample 427031 | NCBI WGS metagenome assembly CEUS01 (sample SAMEA2622837, study PRJEB7988) | marine metagenome | biome: marine biome (ENVO:00000447); feature: marine epipelagic mixed layer (ENVO:xxxxxxxxx); material: "saline water (ENVO:00002010), including plankton (ENVO:xxxxxxxx)" | depth 140 m | reverse complement strand
ATTAATTTAAATTGTTAAAATAATAAATCTGAATTATAAGATTCATATGAATAAAGAAAATCTTTTAATTGAGTTTATTTGGCCGATAAAAAATACTCAAATATTTATAAAAAATATCATTTTAATATTAGTTGGAACAATAGTAATAAGTATCTCTGCAAAAATACAAATACCTTTTTGGCCTGTCCCAATGACAATGCAAACATATGCAGTTTTGGTTATAGCAATGATTTATGGAACAAAGCTAGCCTTTCTGACACTATTAGCATATCTTATTGAAGGCGCGATAGGTATTCCTGTATTTGCTAAAGGTGGAGGTATCATGTATTTAACTGGCCCTACAGCTGGTTACTTATATGGTATGTTAATAGCAGCAGGTCTAGTTGGATTTTATTCTGAACGAGGATTTGCAAAATCTTCTATTGATATTATTTTACCACTTATTCTTGGTACAAATATTATTTTTATTTGTGGAGTAGGGTACCTAGGTCATATTATCGGATATGAAAAGGCTTTAATAGCAGGGTTATTACCATTTATACCTAGTGAGTTTTTTAAAATAGGACTTGCTCTATGTACAATCAATTTATTGTGGAAATATTTTAAAAAAAATCATTGAAACTTAAATTTTTCGTAAATTAATATCAAATTAAATGATGAGTGATAAAAAAAGAATAGGTATAGATTTAGGTGGTACCAAAACTGAAGCAATCTTAATTGATGAAAAAGGAAATAAAATTTTTTCTAAAAGAATTCCATCAGAACAAAACTATAATGGAACTATTAATGACATTGTTAAGCTTGTACGAGAGATAGAGGATAAATTTTCAAATGTTGAATTCGTAGGAGTCGGTATGCCTGGAGCAGTTTCTCCAGAAACATCTCTCATTAAAGGTGCTAACTCTACTTGGTTAAATGGCAAGCCATTTAGATCGGATTTGGAGTTAAAGCTGAATAGAACTATAAATTTAGAAAATGATGCTAATTGTTTTGCTTTGTCAGAGGCTGTAGATGGAGCGGGTAAAGAATATACAACAGTTTTTGGGGTGATTATCGGAACAGGTACTGGAGGAGGTATAGTAATAAATAAAAAAATTCATAAAGGGAGAAGTTTAAGTGCTGGTGAATTTGGTCATAATTTTTTGCCAAGAAGTAATGATGAAGAAATGCAATTAACAAAACCGTGTTACTGTGGGTTAAATGGGTGCATTGAATCATTTCTTTCAGGACCTGGTTTTACGTATATATTCAATAAAACTAATCATACCTCTCTAAGTACTTTTGAAATTATTGATTTATATTCAAAAAATGATCAAAGAGCAGAAATTGCTTTAAAAAATTATGTTGATAGACTGGCTAGGGCATTATCAGATGTGATTAATATATTAGACCCCGATATAATTGTTCTAGGTGGAGGAATGTCAAATATAGAATATATTTATAAAAATATTAATCAAGATTTACAAAAATATGTTTTTAGTAACGAAGGTTTTACTAAAGTAGTAAAAAATGTTCACGGTGATTCAAGTGGTGTAAGGGGAGCGGCTTGGTTATAAAAAAATTAAATTCCTGCAATATTTATATATTTTATTTCTAAAAAATCATCTAAACCATATTTGGAACCCTCTCTTCCAAGTCCAGATTCTTTAATACCTCCAAAAGGAGCCTCTGTTTTTGACATAATTCCTGTATTAACACCAACCATGCCATATTCAAGGGCTTCTGCTACTCTCCATATTTTTCCTATGTCTCTTGAATAAAAATATGATGCTAAACCATATTGGCTATCATTTGCCATTTTAATTACTTCTTTTTCAGTTTTGAATTTGTAGATAGGTGCCACAGGTCCAAATGTTTCTTCATAGGTAATTTTTGCTTTACTGGTAACATTAAATAGTATTGTAGGTTCATAAAAAGTTCCTCCCAAATGATGTTGCTTTCCTCCAATTGCAATTTTTGCACCTGTATTTAATGCATCGCTTACGTGTTCCTCTACTTTTTTAAATGAGTATTGATCAATTAAAGGTCCAGATATCACGCCTTCTTCAAGTCCATTCCCTATTTTCATTCCACTAACTTTTTTTACAAATTTCTTTACAAATTCATCATGTATTTTTTCATGAATAAATAATCTATTTGAACATACACAAGTTTGGCCAGTGTTTCTAAATTTACTTAAAAATGCTCCTTCTACTGCAGCATCTATATCAGCATCTTCAAAAGCTATAAATGGAGCATGCCCTCCTAATTCCATTGAAACTTTTTTTACTGTTGAGGAACTTTGTTTAAGAAGTATTTTTCCGACCTCAGTGGATCCAGTAAAAGATAATTTTCTTACATCCGGATTTGTTGAAAGTTCTTCACCTATTTCTTTAGCAGATCCTGTTATTATATTGATTGTTCCTTTTGGAAAACCAGCTTTTTCAGCTAATACTCCTAAGGCTAAAGCTGAAAAAGGAGTTTGACTTGCTGGTTTAATTACAACTGGACATCCTACAGCTAAAGCTGGAGCACATTTTCTTGTAATCATTGAACTGGGAAAATTCCAGGGTGTTATAGCTGCAACGACTCCTACTGGCTGCTTAATCACAATTATACGCCTATCTTGAAGAGTGTCTGGAATAATATCCCCATATACTCTCTTACCTTCTTCAGCAAACCATTCTACAAATGAAGCACCGTAGGTAATTTCTCCTCGTGATTCTGTCATAGGCTTACCTTGTTCGATTGTCATAATTCTAGCAAGATCCTCATGATTTTTTTCAATCAAATGAAACCATTTTTTTAAAATATTTGATCTTTCCTTCGCAGTTTTTGATTTCCACTCATCCCAAGAATTTCGGGCTGCTTTTATTGCATTTATGGTCTCGTTTTTTCCACATTTTGGAACATTTCCAATAACTTCTTCTGAAGCAGGATTATTTACATCAATTGTTTCCTTGTTTAAGGCGTTTGTCCACTCACCGTTAATAAAACATTGTTGTTTAAAAAGTTCTTTATTACTAATATCCATTATTTAAGCTATATATTATCGCCTTTTATTATGACAGAAAATAAAACAATTGTAAATTCTTGGAATGAATGGGATCCTCTAAAGCACGTTATTGTTGGAAGGGCTGATGGATGCTGTATCCCTCCACCTGAACCTGCAACAGATCCAAAAATCCCAGAAGATAGTGATATGAAAGGAAAACACGGTCCAAGAACCAAGGAGTCTATAGACAAAGGTAATATACAACTCGATGGTTTAGCATCTATATTAAAAAAACGTGGTATTAAAGTTGATAGACCTACTCCAATAGAATTTAATCAAAAAGCATCAACACCAGATTGGGAAATTGGTTCTATGTTTGGATGTATGCCACCGAGAGATGTAATTTTAACTCTTGGAAAAGAAATGCTTGAAGCAACAATGTCCTATAGATCAAGGTGGTTTGAATATTTATGTTACAGACCACTGTTACAAAAATATTTTAATGAAGATAAAAACATGAAATGGGAATCTGCACCAAAACCAAGATTGACAGAAAAAACATATCGGCCAAATTACTTAAGTGATGGAATTACATTATCAGAGAGATTAGAAATGGTTAAAAAGAAAGAATTTGTTACTACTGAAGAGGAGCCATTATTTGATGCAGCAGATATATTAAGGATGGGAAAAGATTTATTTATTCAAAATGGTTTTACAACAAATGTAAAAGGGGCCAACTGGATACAAAGACATTTTCCTGATCATCGTGTTCATATTTTAAATTTTCCAGGCGATCCATATCCTATTCATATTGATGCAACATTTACACCTTTAAGACCTGGTTTAGTTTTAAATAATTCAAGTAGAGAACTTCCAGAAGAACAAAAAGAAATTTTTTATAAAAATAATTGGGAGGTTGTTGATGCAGCTCAGCCGGCTCATAATACACCACCACCATTATGCTATTCAAGCGTATGGTTAAGTATGAACGTATTAGTGATTGATCCTAAAACAGTATGTGTTGAAGCAAGCGAAGTTTACCAAGCAGATCAAATGGATAAGTTAGGTATGGAAGTTATTCCAGTACCATTTAGAGATGCCTACCCATTTGGCGGAGCCTTACACTGTGCAACTACTGATGTACATCGTGAAGGTAATTGCGAAGACTATTTTCCTAAACAAAATTGAAACATTTTTATCAAAATAATTATGAACCTAAATTTGAGATTTTAGAAAGACCTCGCGTGGGATTAATTGCTTTATCTACTGATTTTACAATTGAGCAAGATTTTAGAAATATATTTTATCAACAACCAGTAAATTTGTATGTCAATAGAATACCTTTTGATAATCCAATGAATGAAAAAAATTATTTAAAAATGAAGAATTTATTACCTTCTATTGCAAGCAATCTTTTACCAGGAGAGTCAATTGATACAATTGCCTATGGATGTACTTCTGGGACAATAGCAATTGGGGAAAAAGAAGTAGAAAAACAAATATCTGCTGTAAAGGGAAATTGTTATGTAACTACGCCCATCACTGCTGCTTTGAAGGCATTTAAAAAATTATCATTAAATAAAGTTGCTGTATTAACTCCGTATCCTGAACTTGTTAATAAAACAATTTTTGATTATTTGGAAAAAAAGAATATTAATGTTACAAGCTTTAATTCTTTCAATATTGAGTCAGATAAAGACGTAGCCATGATAAAAAAGGAAACAATTATAAATACAATTAAATCAATTAATGACAATGCATCAGAAGGAGTTTTTATATCATGCACAGCAATGCCAATATTAAATTTAATAAAAGATATAGAACATCTTATTGAAAAGCCAGTTTTATCAAGCAATCAAACGATAATTTGGGATTGTTTACGTTCTATAAAAATCAATTCTCCGATTTATGGTTTTGGGAAATTATTGGAGTCAGAATAATGAATTTTTCTAAAGAAGAGTTTGAAAATAGAATAAAAAAAACTAAAAATGCTATGGTTAAGAAAGGCATTGATATTTTACTTTGTACAGATCCATCAAATATGTATTATTTATCTGGTTACGACGGGTGGTCATTTTATGTTCCTCAAGTATTAATTTTAAATCTTGATTATGAAGAACCAGTTTGGATTGGCAGGAAACAAGATGCTAATGGAGCTAAGCTCACTACATTTGTAAATGAAAAAAACATTTTAGGATATCCAGAAAAATTAATTCAATGTCCACCACAACATCCCTTTGATTTTGTATCAGACTTTTTAAAAAGTAAAAACTGGGACGACAAAAAAATAGGAGTTGAAATGGATAGTTATTATTATACTGCCGAAATTCATTATAGATTAACATCTCAATGTCCTAATGCAAAGTTTCACAACGCTCACCTTTTAGTTAATTGGGTAAGACTTATTAAGTCTGATGCAGAGATTGAATATATGAAAAAAGCCAGTGTTCTTGTTCAGCTTGGTATGCAGAGAGCTTATGACTCAATTAAACCTGGTGTTAGGCAAAATGAAGTAGCAGGAAATATTCAACAATCATTGATTTCTGGAAATGAAAAAATGGGAGGTGAGTATTCAGGGTTAACCATAATATTAGCAAGTGGAAATGCAGCTTCAGCTGCGCATCTAACTCCTTCAGATAAAAAATTTTCTAATAATGAAGGAACAATAATCGAATTGGGAGGTGTTAAAAACCGATATCATTGCCCTATGGCACGAACTGTATATATAGGAAAACCAAATGATAAAATTAAAGAAACAATGAAAATTACAAATGAAAGTGTAGAAAATGCGATTAAATTTACAAAGCCTGGAAACACAGCTAATGATGTAGCAACTGCGTTTTGGGATGTCCTAGAAAAATATGGAGTAAAGAAAGATTCAAGAGCTGGTTATTCTATTGGGATTGGATATCCCCCAGACTGGGGTGAACATACATTAAGTATAAGAAAAAACGATATGACTGAATTAAAGCCAAACGTAACTTATCATTTAATGGCTGGAATGTGGATGGATACTTGGGGATTAGAAATAAGTGAATCAATAAGAGTTACTGAAAATGGATGTGAACTGTTTTGTAATTTTCCGAGAAGTTTACATTTAGTTTAGAAAATAAAAGAGAATAAAGTGAAAAATTTTTTTATAGCAAAGTCTAGAAGAATAAGAAGTACTCCCTATACTTCTAGAATAGAAAAACAGGGTCTTTCTTCTTATACTGTTTATAATCATATGTTACTTCCAACTGGATTTAATAATTCTTTAGAAGATGATTATTATCATCTCAAAGAACATGTTCAAGTTTGGGACGTAGCCGGAGAAAGACAGGTAGAAATTTCTGGAGAAGATTCAGCAAATCTTGTTCAATTAATGACTTGTAGGGACTTATCAAAATCAAAAGATGGAAGGTGTTATTATTGCCCAGTTATTGATAATAAAGGCGGTTTAATTAATGATCCTGTAGTTTTAAGACATAGCAAGGAAAAATGGTGGCTTTCAATTGCAGATAGTGATGTAATTTTATACGCTAAGGGATTAGCTATAGGATATAATCTAAAAGTAAAAATTATAGAACCTAATGTTAATATCTTAGCAGTCCAAGGACCAAAATCCTATATTTTAATGGAAAAAATTTTAGGAGAAAAAATTAGAAAACTTAAGTTTTTTGATTTTGATTATTTTAAATTTAAAGATACAGATCATTTAATAGCCAGATCAGGTTGGTCAAAGCAGGGTGGTTATGAAATATATGTTGAAAATACAAAATCAGGTTTAGAATTGTATGATTATTTATTTGATATTGGAAAAGAATTTAATATCAGACCAGGGTATCCGAATCTTATTGAAAGAATTGAAAGTGCTTTATTATCATGTGGAAATGATTTTGATAATAATGATAATCCTCTTGAATGTGGCTTTGATAAATTTACAAACTTAGACAGTGATATAGAATTTATAGGAAAAGATGAATTAAAAAAAATTCAAACCAGAGGAATTACAAGGAAATTAATGGGAATTATGATTGAAGCCAAAACGATTAATGTGTCAAGGTCAATAGCGATCAAAGATCAATATAATAATATTATGGGTAATTTAAGATCAGGTGTATATTCTCCTAATTTTAAAAAAGTTATAGGTATAGCAATGATTAATAAACCTTTTTGGAAAATTTCCCAAGAATGCCAAATACTTATTGCCGATAATATCTATAAAGGTAAGCTTTGTGCATTACCTTTCATTTAAATTTTAATTAAAATTAATCATTGTCATCTCCGCCACCAGCCCCTTTTTTTCTGGATAATTTTGATTCTGGCACAAAAGTCATTTTTGCAAACTTTGAAATAATTTTCCAATCTCTTTCTTTTGGATTAATTGATTCCCCAAGCCTTTTTTGATTATTTTTTATATTAATTTTTTTCTGATTTTTTATAGATTTTATAATTTTTTGAATCGGATTTTTAGATATTTTTATTAATATCTCATTTTTATTTTTTACATTATTTTTTTGTTGATTAATACTTATTGAATTTTTTTTAATAACTAGTTCAATCATTATATTTTTTTTGAACCAATAAGAATTAATATATAAGTTTTTTTTTGCAATTTTTACAGCAAGAGGTAGTATAAATATTGGATCAATACAATTTATGAGGCAGACTTCAAAATAATTTTTTTTCATAGATTCTTGAAAAATATAATCAAATAATCCGGGACCTTTCATTAATAGTGAAATAAAATTTAAATCAATTTTTTTATTTAGATCTATATTGAAATTATTAAAATTACCATTAAACTCATTATTTATTTTTTTTGATATGTTGGCAAAATTTTTTACACCATCGAGCTTATTCAGTTCCATCCATGCAACCATTGATGCAGCATCTTCATCTGCTCCATAAGGAAATCCCATTGCTGAAAAAGCCCTTAAACAAGTTATGTATATTTCGTAGTATGAAAAAGACACTATTTTACTTGTAGGAGTTCATTGTTGAAAATCCCCACTCTTCAACATTTTTTTTATTTAAGTTTTCTAAAAATGGTGCACCCGAATAAAAACTTACTCTTAACCATCTGTCAGATTTTGGATCATAACGAGAGGCACCAAAGAAAGATAATTTAAATCTTAGCATGTTAATAGGAAGAACATTTTTTGAAAGAACATTATCCTTTACTTCTCCATACTCATAGTCCGCTAGTGTTTGAATTCTTCTAATAATTCCTCTAAATTGTGGATACAAAAGCAAAAATTCGGCAATATTTAATTTTAGTATATTTTTATTTTGTTTATGTATGAAATAGTAAAGTTCATTAACCATTTTACCAATTCCAAGAGGTTGCTCTAAATTAGCACCAGGCTCATTGTATCTTTCACCTAATCTAGGTTCTAATTTTTCTTCAGAAATATACCAAAATAAATAACTATTTTCTTTTTTCTTAAAATTAGTTTTAATTGCCCAATTGTAATTAGATTCTATAATCTTTATTAATTTAATCATAAGCATATCAGTTTTTATTATTAATTCATCACTTATTGACATATCTTCTGCAAGTTTATCAGCTATTTTAGGATACAACTCAATAAGTTGCACTTTAACAATTTCTTGCACATCATAACATGTATTATTTTTTGAGAAATTTATTAATTTTTTCCAAGTAAAATTTTTAAAAGAAACTTTTTTAATATATTTAACTATTTTTAACAAATCCTTATAAGCAGTTTTATTTTTAATTTTTTGAATTTTATCTGTTGTTACTACTTCATCCAAATATATTTGTGATTTTTTTAATAATAATAAATATTTATTATATGTAGATTTTTTTATTTGTTCATTTTTTGCTATTCTTTTTATAGTCTCTTCAAATTGTTTAATCCATTTATGAATAAGTTTTGGATGCTTAATGACAAAGGGGGCCATACCCAAACCTGTTGAATTTCCTATACCTAAATGTTGTTTTATTTTATTTTTTAATTTGACAGCTTTTTTTGGATTTCGATGATAAGCTACATGTTCAACCAATTGAATACTAAATTCTCTAATTAAGTACACCGCAAGCATTTCTGCTCTAAAAGGCTGATCGAAATGTGTTTTGTAACTAGTTCTTTCAAAGTCAGAAAGTCCAAATTTTCCACTTCCATAAACAGCAGTTGTTCTTAGAAGGTAGCCTACATCATTTAATTCTTCTATATTTGGTTGTTTACCTTTAGATAAGCTTTCTACAACTCTTTCAAAAAGTCTAACGCTTTTGTTTGCTCTACTTAAAATTAATTCTTTAGGTGAATTTCTTCCAGCTTCCTGAAGAGGAATATTTTTTTTTAATCTTAGATAATCTTTAGATGAAATTTTACCAATATGTAAAGTATAAGCTGTATCCCATTTTTCTGCGATTACCCTATCACTTCTCTCTTTGTCATCAAGAAATTGCGAAAAACAAATGAGAGAATATAAATATTTAGGAGTTTTTACTTCGTAGACTACAGTTCCGTAACCATATTTGTCTAAATCAAATTTAGCTGTTTTTATTTGCCATTTTTCTTTAACCATAGTTCGGAGCATGCTTCTTGAAAAACTCAAGCGAGATGGATATCTTGAGCCCATTTTATCTAAAGTCATTATATTTTCTATGGATTTTTTATTAATAAAAGTCATTTTTTGCATCATTGTATTATAAAATATATATATAGTTAATAATATTATTAACAAAATTACTAAAATGGAAAATCCCCTTAAAAATCAAATTATAATAGATGGTCTGCAATATTGTAATTGGAACCGTGAATTAATGAAAGACGCACTAAATGGTGGACTTACAGCTATTCATGCAACATTAGTATACTGGGAAAATACTCAAGAATCGTTGAAAAAATTTGATGAATGGGAAGAATTAATTAGTAATAATTCTGATATTATATGCCATGCAAAGACATGCAAGGATATTTTAGAAGCTAAAAAAAATAATAAAGTCGCAATAATTTTTGGATTTCAAAATTCAGCACCAATAGCAAATGATATTTTTTTATTAGAAAAATTTTTTTCTAAAGGTCTTCGTTTTATGCAACTTACTTATAATAATCAGACAGCTTTAGCAGGTGGTTGTTATGAATCAAATGATTCAGGGGTTAGTAGATTTGGTTATGCAGTTATCGAAGAAATGAATCGTTTGGGTATGATTATAGATCTTAGCCACGCAGGTAAAAAAACATGCATAGATGCAATTATGTTTTCAAAAAAACCAGTAGCAATTTCTCATGCTAATCCAATTTTTTTTCACAAATCTATTAGAAATATTGATGATGAAGTTTTAAAATTACTTTCTAAGCATGATGGTTTTATAGGTTTGAGTTTGTATCCATTTCATTTAAAAAATAATAGTGCATGCAAATTAGAAGATTTTTGCAATATGATAATAGAATTAGTAAATTTAATTGGTATAGATCATATCGGGATTGGCAGTGATTTATGTAAAAACTGGGGTGATGAAGTTGTTATGTGGATGAGAAATGGAAAATGGACTAAGCAAATTGATTATGGCGAATCAACTTCAAAAGAATCATCATGGCCTGAACAACCGCGTTGGTTTACTAAAGGAAGTGACTTTATTAATATTTATAATGGATTAATAAAAAGTGGAATGAAGGAAGAAAATATTTTTAAAATTTTAGGATCAAATTGGTTAAAATTTATGAAAAAAAATTTTGGTTAATTACTATTTCTTAATTTTCTTGTAGTTATAATTAGAGAAAAAATTACCATAATTGTACCAATAATTTGTATTTTTGTTAAATTTTCATTAAGTAAAATTATAGCAGATATTATTGCTATAACAGGTTCT
>CEUS01271958.1_pt1 | contig 10802 bp, 9 predicted proteins | sample 427031 | NCBI WGS metagenome assembly CEUS01 (sample SAMEA2622837, study PRJEB7988) | marine metagenome | biome: marine biome (ENVO:00000447); feature: marine epipelagic mixed layer (ENVO:xxxxxxxxx); material: "saline water (ENVO:00002010), including plankton (ENVO:xxxxxxxx)" | depth 140 m | reverse complement strand
GTGGACACGATCCATTGTGCCTGCGATATATTCATCCTGCACAATCTTCGCTACGGGTCGGGCGTCATCCAACGCGGGGTACTCCGAAATTTGAGTGAAGGTCGCTACAATGTCCTGTTGTGAACGAGTCATGAAGTCGCTACCTTTGCGGCCAACTGTGACGACTTTTACAGGGGCGGTTTGCGTGGAAATAAATTCTTCGGCAGCACGGTTCATATTGCTGCTAAGCCCACCGGCAAGTCCTCGATCTGGGGTGACTACAATAACTCCAATTGTGTTTGCCTCACGAACTTCAAGAAGTGGATTCACATCTTGAACTTCTCCAGACAAACTACGCTGTGCCAGGTCGCTTAGGATATCAAGCAAGGCCGTCGCGTATGGTCGCGAGGCCAGCACACTTTGCTGCGCACGTCGCATTTTTGACGCGGCTATCATCTCCATCGCATTCGTAATCTTCGAAGTGCTTTCAACACTTCGAATCCTTTGACGTATTTGTCTGATACTTGGCATCTTGCTCTCTTACTCTGTTAACTTATGATCGCAGTTTAGTTCGGAAATTTACTCTCCAAATAAATTCTTGAAATCATCTAGCGCTTTTTTCAACGCTTCTTCATTTTCATCGGTGATGTCACCAGTCTCGGTAATTGAGCGACCGATTTCTGGGTTGTTTGAGTCTACATATTCAAGGAATTCTGACTCAAATGCCTGAACACGCTCAACTGCTATGTCATCCATGTAGCCTTGGGTTGCCGCGTATAGAACCATTGACTCTTGGGCTAAAGGCATAGGTACATACTGATCTTGTTTAAGGAGTTCAGTCAATCTTCGCCCCCGCTCTAATTGTGCAAGGGTGGCTGGATCTAAATCGGACGTTCCAAATTGTGCGAAAGCAGCAAGCTCTCGGAATTGCGCAAGTGCCAGCCGGAGAGGACCAGCCACTTTTCGTACGGCGCGTGTTTGTGCAGCACCGCCCACTCGTGATACCGATAAACCAGCGTTCACTGCAGGTCTTATTCCTGAGTTGAATAGATCCGCCTCTAGAAAAATTTGACCGTCCGTGATGGAAATGACGTTTGTTGGGATATACGCTGATACGTCACCTGCTTGTGTCTCAATAATCGGTAGCGCAGTTAGGGAGCCACCTCCATAATCAGGGCCCAATTTCGCCGCCCTCTCAAGGAGCCTGCTGTGGAGATAAAAGACGTCTCCCGGGTACGCTTCGCGACCTGGTGGGCGCCTGAGAAGAAGGGATATTTGACGGTAGGCCCACGCATGTTTGGAAAGATCGTCATAGATAATTAGAGCATCTTTACCTTGTTCCATAAACTCTTCACCAATTGCACATCCGGCGTACGGTGCAAGATATTGAAGAGAAGCAGGATCGTTAGCATTAGCAGCAACGATTACGGTGTGTTCCATCGCGCCATGCTCTTCAAGGGTTCCTTGAATAGCTGCGACTCTTGATGCTTTTTGGCCGATTGCAACATAGATACAAAGGAGATCTTGTCCTTTTTGATTAATTATGGTGTCCAAGGCAATGGCAGTCTTACCAGTGGACCGGTCACCAATGATTAACTCTCTTTGGCCACGTCCAATCGGAATCATGGCATCAATGGCCTTGATTCCCGTTTGCACTGGAGTGTCTACAGAGCCTCTGGTTACTACGTTTGGTGCAACTCGCTCCAAGTCCCGAGTTGTGTCTGATGTCAATGCTCCTTTCCCGTCGATGGGCAGTCCCAAAGGGTCAACTACTCTACCCAACAATTGGTCGCCAACGGGAATCTGCATTATGCGTCCGGTAGTCCGGACTTCGTCGCCTTCCTTTACGCCTTTGTCGTCACCCAGGACTGTTGCGCCCACAGTCTCCTCTTCGAGGTTCATAGCGAGACCCATCAATCCATTGGGGAAAGCGAGCAATTCATTGTACCGGCAATTCGTAAGCCCGTGGACGCGGGCAATACCATCACCCACTTCAACGACCGTACCAACATCGGTCATTGTGACCGACGTGCCGAATTGTTCAATCTGTTCTTTAAGTATCGATGCTATTTCTTGTCCGCTGGTTGCCATGGGGCTCCTTCCAAATTACGGGGATTATCTTGCTCGTCCATGCAAGCTTTCCCGAAGCGAAATTAGGCGAGAACGGGCTGATCCATCTATGACTTGATCTCCGACTCGGGCGATTAATCCACCCAAAATTGACGGATCTTCCCTGACGGTCAGACGTAATTTCTTACCAATAATATTTTGAATCTTTTCGGTGATTTCTTCCTGTTCGGCTTTTCCTAGGGGGACTGCTGTTGTGACTTCAACCGGCGCTATATCCTCAAGAGAATCTAAGAACCGTTGATATTCTTGGGCGATGTCACTTGCTATTCCCACGCGTCTTTTTTGTACGAGGAGATATGCAAAATTTTGTGCTAACCCATTCATACCACTGAAGTGTGGCTCAAGCGATTGTTTTTTTTGATCGAAACTGATTTTGGGGTTTTCCAGAAAACTTTGAATCTCACGATCATCAAAGATGTCCGCAATTCGCCCAAGATCATCTAGCCAAGATCGCTCATCGCTTGATTCTTGCGCAATTTCGAACACCGCTTGGGCATATCGCCGGGCGGAGGCCGCTCCTGCCACTTTCTAGTTCCTTCCTGTACTCTGGCTGGCTTCTGATAGGACCTCTTCAATGAGACCTTTATGGGCATCACCGTCTAATGAGGTTTGTATCACTTTTTCTGCCGCCGTTATTGCCAGATCACCGAATTCCTGTCGAACACTGTCAATCGCGTCATCACGTTCGCGTTCAATCGCGGCTCTTGCGCGCTCGGTCTCTTCCTCACCTTGGCGGCGCGCTTCCTCGCGCGCTTCGTTTACCAAACGTTCGCTGGTCTGCCGTGCTTGCTCAATGAGTTGTTGCCCTTGAGCACGCGCATCTTGTAATGCTTCTTGTATTTGCTCCTGACTCTTCTCCGATGCTTCTTGGGCTTGATCTGCCGCTGCAAGAGATTCCCTAATCTTTTCAGATCGGTTATCGAGCATTCGCACAACAGGCCCGTAGACGAACATACGGAGCAAGACCAGGAGTATTACGAAATTGACGAGCTGAGTCGCCAACCCTGGTAAGTTAAATCCAATAGCCTCCACAACACACCTCGTTGAATCGCGTTTCGTGATCGCGCGGATTAATTAAATGAACTTGATGACTAATGCGACAACTAACGCGTAGATCGCGATAGCTTCAGCGAACGCTAGACCCAAAATCATTACTGTTTGAATCGAGCCCGCGGCTTCAGGGTTCCGCCCAATTGCTTCAAGGCCCTTCGAAGCAGCAATACCGATACCAATACCCGGTCCCATTGCTCCTAGTCCTATTGCTAAAGCAGCACCTAATTGTTGAGCTCCTGCATCGGTAATCGCGGGTCCACCTGTTCCTTGGGCGAGGGCTGTGCCCATCGCTACTGTCATCAAGCCGACCACGATAAGTGCGACGTGTACTCCACGCCAAGACATTCTAACTATAGAATTTCGCACCTGGTATCCTCCTTATACATTTACTACAAATTCTCGTTACCATTTTTACCTACTGAACAAACTATATACAAGATACTTATTAATTGAAATCAGTTAGTGGTGTTCGTCCCCGTGTTCGCCTCCGTGCGCAGTGACTGCCATTATCGCGAAGACAAGGGTTAGCATTCCGAATATAAATGCCTGTATTGCCCCAAAGAACAATTCCATGCCGTATGTAAGCACCGGGAATATCACAGGAACTAGGAACATTATGATTAGGATCAAAACCTCGCCCGCGAATGAATTTCCGAAAAGACGGAATGTGAAACTGATTAATCGTACGAGCTCTCCTACGAACTCTAGTATGCCTACAAAGACGTCAACAAGACCCATGCCTATGTTGCCCTTTAGCAGCGCCTTGAAATTAAAGAACTTACCCATGTAGGTGAAGAAGCCTAGAGCTGTGATGCCCCAGAATTCTACGAAAATCGCAGAGATTATTGCGAGTGCAGCAGTTGTATTTACATCCGTGTTTGCTGGTCTGAGGAATCCATTAAGATGCCCTGCAGTCAAACCTTGGCGTTCTAAGTGTTCTTCTGAGTGGTGGTATTCTTCCCCAGATATTGAATAGCTTGTATGCTCATGTCCACCTTCTTCTAGGGTATAAGTGAGGCCGAATGGGATGTTGCCACCTTCAGTCATCATAAAGAGATGAATGTCTTCGAGATGCTTGCCCTCTTCCTCGGCATGGTGGATTGCTTCTTCAGCGGGTATAACGACACCAACCGTTCCTACGCCTGGAATTATTCCGAGCCAGTTCGCTGAAAGGACGAATAAAAATATAGTCGCGACCACAGGAAAGAACCGGCGGCCATTTTCGCGACCAGCTGCCGTTTGGCATAAATTCAACAATCCTTCGACAACGATTTCAACTAGTGATTGCAAGCGTTTTGGGACCATATCCGGATTTCGCGCAGCAGTGATTCCGATGCCTAAGAGTACTGCCATTGCGAGCCATTGTTGGATGACGGTATTTCGGACGGGATAATTGGCTATTCGAAATAGTGGTTCTATTTTTAAACCAGGAATCTCTAGAGGGCCCTTAAGAAATATAAAGCCAAGTATGAACAAGACTAAAGCAATAGCTAAGGGTATGAAAACGCGAGGGCGTGAAAGAGATGCCAGCAAAGTTCCTCCTTACGACTATTTCTCGTCTTTTCTTACGCGCACTAAAGCTGGTTTGACCATTCGGTATAGGCCGCCGAACGCCACAATCATTCCGATCCCTAACCCTATGAAAGTTAAAATAGGTTTGGTGCTGAAAACACCGTCCAACCAAACCCCGCCGACTATGAAAATTAACAAGCTCGCAGCAACATACCACCCCAAGCCAAGGAGGCGCATTGCAACTAAGACTAGACCCGTGTTCATAGGCGAATCTTTTCTGACTTTCTGCCACGGCACAATATCACGAGAACAGGAACATCGTCAAGATAAAAAGAGCAAATTTAACGTAATAAAATCTGTGGTTTCATGCGGAAAATGTTGGCTTTGACATAACGTTTAAAAAATCATTTTGAGAGAATGGTTTTGTCAAAAGATTTTTAGAGTTTTGTTGTTAACGAATCATAGACGATAGGGTCCGTTTTGGTTTTTGGGAGATGTGCGGAGAGTGGTTTACAAGTCTCTATCCAAAGGGTCGGATCCACTCTGTTAACCAATTGGTTGAATTTGCGATCAAGTATGTGGTGGTAACCATTTTAAGGGTATGAGCGCTCGCCATGATTATAAAATATCGTTTGAATGGGTATCGTATACCCCCTGCCAAGATACTTGCTGCGTCCATCGGTAAAAAAGGTGCGAGCGTTGCAACAAAAATTATGGTTCCACCGAATCGATTCATTGCTTTCAAAGACACCTGGTAAATTCGAGTACTGTTCACGAGCTCACCAGTGATCATGCCTGCGACGTAGCTGGATGTCGCTCCAATTGCGCCGCCGATCCCAGCGCTTACTCCGAGCCATAACAAGTTGAAATCGCTTGTCATCATCGCGATGACAGCAATTCCCGGGGTCGGCAATATGATGCTTGCGTTGCTAATCAAACTAATTACGAATGCGCCAAGGTATCCCCAATTACCTAGGCCGACCACGTACTCGCGACCGATCAGCATCGCAACAATCGTAATAATCGAAAAATAAACGAAGATCCGTATCTGGACTCGCAAACTGAGTTGTGGCAAAGCGAGTCGTTTTTGTGACCGCGAGTTCGTTTGTTCTTTACTTGATTCTTCTACATTTTTGGTATCCACAAACTCCTCGCGGGACGTTTTTTTTGAGGGTCTCTTGACCAGTTCTTTTCGCATTTTTTTGTGGAAACATATAAATCAATCTCGCAAATTCATTAAACATGTGTGGATGTTATTTGAATAGGGATCTCTTATCTACGGTTGTATCTATGTAATGTCGCTACTAATGTTTCTGCCTCTGGGGACTTTAGTTAACTTTCATCCGGCTTCTATTTTATGTTCTTTTGAGTAAATTTTGCGCACTCATTCTATGCTACTTAGCCAGGACCATTATTTTTGTGGGGTCAATTTCCAGATTTAGCGTGTTGCCAAGGGCTAATTGGACCGAATCCGTTGTCATTGGTACTGACAGATGTAGCGTTTCGGTGCGCACCTTCACCTGTATACGGTAATATCCCTGTTGGAAGATTTTTGATTCGATTACTCCGGAGATTGTTTTTGTTGCGGTAGTTAGCTTGTCTGCATTTTGTATTGTAATCGATTGGTTCGGGACTAACAGGGTCGCTTCATTTTCTTCAAATGCTCTGGGCACTTGATTTGGGGCGACCTCAAATATGCCGATTGGTGTTTTTAGGTTGCTTGAGTGAGGTTGTGAGGTGATCGTTGCCGGGAAGATGTTCCGGAACCCTAAGAAATTTGCAATAAATGCGTTTGAAGGGGTTGTGTACAACTTTTCTGGTGTCCCTATTTGTATGAACTTCCCGTTTTGCATCACAACTGCTCGATCCGATACTGCGAAAGCTTCGTCATGATCGTGTGTCACATAGATTGCAGTTACCCCTACTTCTTTGAGGATTGCTTTTACATGCAAATAAAGATCTTCACGCAATCGGCGATCTAATGCTCCCATAGGCTCATCTAGCATCAATAGTTTTGGTTCCGGTGCTAGCGACCGTGCCAGAGCGACACGTTGTTGTTCTCCGCCGGATAGCTCCTGGACGTTACGTTCACCTTGGTCCGGTAATCCCACGAGGGTTAGTAGATCATTAACCCGTGATTGGATATTGATTTGCGACTGGCGTTGCATTCGTAAGCCAAAGGCTATGTTGTCCCAGACATTTAGGTGGGGGAACAGGACTAAATCTTGAGGCATTAAGCCGAAATTGCGATCCTCTGGGGCAACTCCTTCCAGGGATTGGTTTGTGAGAGACACTGTTCCAGAATCGAATTCTTCGAGCCCTGCAATGATTTTTAACAACGTGGATTTGCCACAACCGCTTGGTCCAAGTAGCGATATGATTTCACCACGGTGAATATGAATATTGACTTGATCTACCGCCGTTTTATCACCATATCTTTTTGAGATATTTGTGATTTCAAGAAAAGGTTCTAGATTTTGGTCTCTGTCATCAGGAGTCATTTCTTTAATTGGCTCCTTTTGGAGGTTTGTGAGAGGCAAGATTTGAGCAGCAATTTTAGAGCCCCCAAAATGTTACTTGTAGCCTTAAAAAGTCCATCGGTCTTCACCGCGGGTCCTTTCAATAACAAAGAATGAAATGGCGCACATACCCATCAGCAGGGTGCTCATCGCTAATGCTTGTCCAAGATTTTCTTGCCCGGGTTGTCCGAAAAAGCGAAAAATTACAACGGGAATGGTTGTGAGCTCTGGTCGATTCAAAAGTAGAGATGCGCCAAATTCCCCCAGAGAAATCGCGAAGGCAAACGAAGCGCCTATTACCAATCCACCTGACAAAATTGGCAAGTCGATTTTCCGGAATACTTGTGCGGGTGATGCTCCTAAAACTCGGGCGGTGTCTCGCAAAGCTGGATTCATTGCTCTCAGGGCTGGCAACAAAATCCGCAAGATGAAAGGATATGCGATTAAAACATGCGCTAAAACAATGATGGCCCAAGTTCCTCGAAGATCAAACGGGGCGCGATTGAATGTTACGAGGAAACCAAAACTGAGAGTTACAGCGGATACACCAAGAGGCAACATCAATAGGCCGTCAAGGGGGTTTTTCCACCACACTCGACGTTGGCCGATTGCATATGCTGACGCTAATCCTAAAGGTATCGATAACGTCACAGTTGCGATCGCGAAGATTACAGAATTCATGATTGCCTTTAAGGGTGAGACAAAGAAAAACGAATTCTGTGTATTTGAAAAAATAGACATTATGTAAGTAAAATTGAGCCCGTTTTCATCTATGAACGTTTTTGCGATGAGCGCTAACATTGGAGAAAGTATGATCAACACTAGGATCATATTAGACCCGAGGAACAGTCGCCTCCTCTTTTCCTCATTACTCCTTTCCTCTTTTTGGTGAGGTTGGAATCCTATCTGTACTATTTTCGTTTCTTGGAGCCAGGCATAGGATGTCATGATGAGGAACGTCATGAGGGTTTGAAAAATTGCCAGGGTTGCCGCGAGCGGTAGTTGAAATAGTTGGGCTGTTAACGTGTAAATTGTGACTTCTATCGTACTGTTTTGACTTCCACCCAAAATCAAAACAACTCCAAAGCTTGTAAACGTGAACATGAATACGAGAGTTGCGGCAGCGATAATGGATGGGAACAAGAGTGGTAGCGTTACTAAGCGGAAAGTAGCCCATGGACCTGCACCCAAGACTCGTGCAGATTCTTGTAAACGGTAATCAAGCCGTTCCCAAGCTGTTGAGACAATACGTACAACAATGGTGAATTCATATACAACGTGAGCAATCAAAACGACCGCTACGGTGTTCAAAATACCGATCGGGGGTCGTTCTAATTCAAAGGTCGATGACAAGAATGCATTCAATACCCCCGATGGGCCAATTAGGGCAATGAAACCTAGAGCCATGACAATCGGCGGCATGACGAAAGGGATAGTGGTTAAAGAGAGCAATAGGCGTTTACCAGGAAATTGATACTTTGCAAATACAAAAGCTGATGGTAGCCCAACAGCAAGGGTGAGGATGGTAGAGACTGCCGCTTGCCAAAACGTGAACCAGATCCTCTGTAAATAGAAGGAATCCGACAGCAAAATACCGAAGGGTTCAATGGGATTACTGCCGCCATGTGTGAGGCTTTTGACCAAGATCATGATTAGTGGATAGGCGAAGAGAACACTTAAAAAAGCAAAAGGAAGAGCTTTCACTGCGCCGGATAGGGTGGGTTTCATTTTTACATAGTCCCTTACCGCAACATGATCTTAGCCCATTCATCTATCCATTTTGCGCGATTCTTTGATATGACATGTGGATCAAGCGTCGCCGGGTTTGAAGGGATTTCAGCAAATTCAGCGAACGTTCTATCAAGTACTGCTTCCGGGTTTACAGGGAAAACCCACATTCTTGTCGGAAAGTCTTGTTGGAAAGTTACGCCCATCGCAAAATCAATAAAATGTTGCGCAAGCTCAACGTGGTTTGTACCCAGGAGGATGCCCGCCCCCTCAATTTGGAGGAAAGCTGTTTTGGGGCCCAAGACATTGCCGGTTGGGGGTTCAGAATGTACTCCCTCTGAGTAAAACACTTCTGCAGCTGGGCTCGTCGTGTAACTTACAACTAAAGGGCGATCACCGCCATACAGCGTGAAATCCCCGTAATAAGCATCACTCCAGCCGTTCTTTATCAGTGTTTGGTTGTCCTTCAGATCTCGCCAATAATCAAGATATGTATAGGTTCCTGTCTCACCGAAGTGTGCAACGGTTGTCAGCAAGAACGCAAGCCCAGGCGAAGAGGTTGCGGGGTTCTGTACGACGAGCTTACCAGACCACTTGTCGCTGGCTAGTTCTTGTAGATTTTGGGGAGGGGTCAAATTTTGTTCTTGCATCCATTTTTTGTCATAATTTATCGCGACGAATCCATAATCGATTGGCATCACGCGGTGTGTAGCATCAACATGATATTGAGCCGGGACATTTGAAAGTGCAGGCGATTGGTATGGCAGGAAAATTTGTTCGTCTAGTGCGCGAGTTAGGAAAGTATTGTCGATTCCGTATAACACGTCTCCGAGGGGATTCCCTTTACTCAAGATCGATTTGTTGAGTACTTCACCTGCGTCGCCGGCTTTGAGGATGTTAATTTTTGCATTAAATTGTGCCTCAAATTCTTGAATAACATCCTCACCGACGTCAAAACTGTCGTGAGTTATTATGGTTAGCTGTTCGGGTTCAGTTGTTGCTTCCGGTGTTGTATTCAGACATGCGACACAGACTAGTATCAATATGGTTGCTAGCAAAAATGCATGAATAGTGCGATTCATTACGACTCCTCAAATCCACTGCTTGTGCTTGGGTGTTTCTTAGATTGAAGAAAATAGAAAGCGGCAATCTTCATAGAAGTGCCGCTTTTGATCCGTTTCATTGAGCCTTTCCCTTCGCTGGAGTGAACCAGAGCAGGTTTCAGCGGTCGGCCACTTTGTGAATGCCCTCTCAGCCGGTTTTTCCCGACTCCCGCAAGACCTTATGTCTATTTATTGTGGCCTTATTGTAGGTAGTTTTTGCCTACATGTCTAGATCTACCCTAATTGGAGGAGTCCCATTGCGTTTACGTATCTTTTGACAAGACTTCCTGTATCCACACGCCTGTGGTTTAGCGTGTTGTTTCTTGAATTGGTCTGGCGATATTACGGAGTCTTTTTTCAGGTGATTGTCAGTTTGTTTCGTCTACTTGGCCTGCTTGTTCCTTAAGCACACGTTCAGCTACTTCTTTGAACAATTCGTATGGTTGTGCCCCTGAAAAGAAATACCGTCCAATCACAAAGGATGGAATTCCTTGGACTCCAAGTTTGGTCGCTTCTTCGTACTGGGATTGCGCTCGTGCAGTATATGTGCCACGATCGATTTCTTTTTTTAATTCATCGGGGTCCAATCCCACTGCTTTCCCAATATCTTGGAGAACCGAGATTTCGCCCAAGTTAGCGCCATCCTCCCAGAATGATTTGTAACAAAGGGTATGGAACGGTTCGAAAATCCCTTTATCTTTTGCGTATTCTGAAGCCTCGAATGAAAAGCGGCTATTTGGTGTGAGTGGTGCGCGGCGCATAATAACCCCTGCGTCAG
>CEUS01026297.1_pt1 | contig 10826 bp, 13 predicted proteins | sample 427031 | NCBI WGS metagenome assembly CEUS01 (sample SAMEA2622837, study PRJEB7988) | marine metagenome | biome: marine biome (ENVO:00000447); feature: marine epipelagic mixed layer (ENVO:xxxxxxxxx); material: "saline water (ENVO:00002010), including plankton (ENVO:xxxxxxxx)" | depth 140 m | reverse complement strand
CCGACAGATTTACAGTCTGTTGCGTTTGACCGCTCCGCAACCTCGCCTAGTGGTCGTGCTGTATATCAGTCGTTCGACCGCCCGACCCGGGGCATTATGTCCCCAGGCGGCATCAGTCGTCTAAGTTGTCCCCCACCGACTGGCAGTTCAGTTCGGTCCGCGACTACCCTGCATTCCTAGTCTCTAGGCCTTGCCAAGCCAGACTTCGCTAACACTATTGGTCTCACAAACAATGGAACACGTAGGCGCAATCATTGACCCGTTACGCGAACACGCTCAGTTGGAGCTGGCGAAGGGATTTGAACCCCCGACCTGCTGATTACAAATCAGCTGCTCTACCGGACTGAGCTACGCCAGCCGGACAAAACGGAGAGTTTATCACGCATCACGAAAGCCCCGCAAGCAGCTGAATCCTTTCAGACAATTCAAAACAAGCCACTTCTGGGGCTAGATCCGACTCAACGCCATCAAATCCTACGTTGGCGTAGTGCTTCAAAGAGAGAAATGCCAGCAGCGACTGAGACATTGAGGCTATTTATACGACCAAGCATCGGTATCGAAACGACTCGATCGCAACGTTCCCGAACCAACCGTCTTAGGCCTCGACCCTCACTACCTAACACTAATGCGGTTGGCAGGGTTAAATCGACGTCACTGTACAAATCGTCACCACCAGTTTCCAGCCCAACGACCCACACTCCTGACGCCTGGAGAAGCGTAATCGCGCGGGCAACGTTGACCACTGACACGACTCGGACATGGGAAAATGCACCAGCTGATGCCCTGGCAACACGGCCGACTGGGGCAGACCGACGAGTCTGCCTGATGACACCGTCCACGGCTGCGGCTTCTGCACTTCGCAGAATCGCCCCGAAATTTTGAGGGTCTTCAATCCCATCAAGCACCACCAGAAGGGCCGGGTCGCGCAGACCATCGATCAATTCGCTCAAAGATAGACTCTTTGGTTCTTTAACCTCGGCTACCACACCCTGGTGATGAGCTCCTCCTGCCGCCCGGTCTAGGGATGGTCTAGGCACCTGGACCACAGACATCCCAAAACGTTTAGCAACATCACGAATCTCAGCGGTCTTTGCAGACGCATTCGCCACACGGATCGACACTACCCTGCCAGCTCGCAACGCCTCCAGAACAGGATTGATACCGTAAACGATCATTTTGTGCAACCTAACGACTCAACCCACCCAGCAAACAAAAACGAGAACTCCAAGAGCACCTAGGCCACACTCCATGCCTCCCCCACCAATGGGAAAACTAACGACAGCCACGCACATCCATAGAGGACACATTTCGGGTAGCCTTCTCACACGGTCACTCTGCCGCTTTCAACATTGCCACCGCATGGACCGTAATTGCCTCACCGCGCCCGACAGCATCAACCCCTTCATTGGTCTTGCCTTTCACACTCACAAATTCAAGACCCACTCCCACAGCCGACGCGACCGCTGAACGCATCTGCATTACGTAGGGGCCAATTCTCGGTTGCTCCGTGACAACAACGACATCCAGATTGGCAACCCAAAGCCCACGGCCACGAACGAGGTCTGCCACTTCCCGCAGCAAATCTATGCTCGACGCCCCTTTCCATCGTTCGTCATGATCGGGAAAATGTTGCCCTATGTCACCGGCCGCCGCCGCACCAAGTATCGCATCCGTCAATGCATGGCACACAGCATCGGCATCAGAGTGGCCAGCGAGACCGTAGTCATGGGAAATGACAACCCCTCCCAGTATTAGTGGTCTTCCCTTAGTCAACCTATGCAGGTCATAGCCAAAGCCTATCCGCCCGGTTGGCATCTTATCCTCCAGTAATCGCCTTGCAGCCTTCAGGTCCTCCTTCGTTGTGATTTTTATATTCCATTTATCCCCCTCGACAATTGCAACTCTATGCCCAGCCTGCTCAACAAGCACAGACTCATCAGTGGCAGTGAATCCGCCTCGGCCTAACCGAATAGCTTCAGCCAATACTTCCCGACGAAACGCCTGAGGGGTTTGCGCCTGCACCACTCTCTCTCGAGCCAACGTTCTAGTCACAAAATGTCCTTGTCCAACCGAACGCTGTTTTAGGGTATCGTGCGCTGCCACAGCAGCCGTAGCCGCTCCGTAGCAAGATGCCGCATCGATCGTTCGACTGATTAAAGCAGGTGTACAGAAAGGACGGGCAGCGTCATGCACTACGATGATTTCACTAGCCGAGGCAGCGTCGAAGCCTTTTGCCACCGAATCTTGCCTTCGCAGGCCTCCCTCTACAATCCGAACCGGCGTGCCATACTGAGTGACTACCAAACCTTCTTTGCCCCTCAGCCCTGACGGCAGCACCAAAATAATCTCATCTACCACTCTGCACTTATCAAACACCGACACTGTGCGCTGAAGAATAGATATTCCGCCTACTAGCAACAATTGCTTAGGTTGGTCTCCACCAACCCGACTGCCAGTTCCTCCAGCCGCAATTATGGCAGTCACCATCAGCTAGATTCCTTCGGAGATACTGCATGACAACGTCCCAATAGCATGCTCGTCAGCTTCATGAAAACAATTCTTCCAGGGCTTGTTTAACGGTCTCGACTCCTGAGATTTGGCAACCCGGCACAACTTTTCCCGAGCTTTGATTTTTCGCCGGCATGACACAACGCGTAAACCCCATTTGGTCCGCCTCGCGCAACCGAAGACTCGGCTGGCTTATACCTCTGACTTCACCCGCAAGTCCAACCTCACCGAACACTGCAACACCTGCTTGGACGGGCTGATTCCTCAGGCTAGATGCAACAGCCGCAACAATCGCGAGGTCAACGGCAGGCTCGTGTACTGGAATTCCTCCTGGAATATTAATGAACACATCCTCGCCAGCTAGTTGCAGTCCAGCTCGCTTCTCGAGAACTGTCAGAAGAAGCGACAGCCGCTGTCGGTCAACACCGCTCGTGACTCTTTGCGAGTTACCGTAGCTACCGCTACCAACCAAGGCCTGGACTTCAACCAAAATCGGGCGAGACCCTTCTATTGAGCATAGGACTACCGACCCTGGTACATCTGCATTCCGCTCAGAGAGAAACTGCTGCGAAGGGTTCCGTACCGTCTCAAGCCCGGTGGAAGTCATACGAAATATACCAATCTCACTAACCGTCCCAAATCTATTCTTAACCGCCCTCACCACGCGGTGGGTATGATGCCGGTCACCTTCAAAATAGAGTACGGTATCAACCACATGCTCCAGCACCTTCGGGCCAGCCAAGCTACCATCCTTAGTGACATGCCCCACGATTAATACTGGAATATTCCGCCCCTTTGCCACAAACAGCAACTGATTCGCCGCATCACGAACCTGAGCAACCGTCCCCGGAGCCGAGTCCAATTTAAGCGAAAACAACGTCTGTATCGAATCAACGATCACCAAGTCCGGTGACAGACGATCTACTTCTTCAAGCAATCGCTCCAGACAAGTTTCAGCCAACAAGTAGAGACCAGACGCAGAAACCCCGAGGCGATCTCCCCTTGCTCGCACCTGCTGTGGCGACTCTTCCCCGGAGCAGTAGAGTACAGACCGCCCTCTGCCTGAAACCTCTGCAGCAACCTGTAGGAGGAGCGTCGATTTACCAACACCAGGCTCCCCACCAAGTAAAACCAGGGATCCTGGCACAACACCACCTCCCAAAACTCGGTCAATTTCGCTGATCCCCGTCGTCAACCTGTCTGCATCAAAAGAATCTATATCGGCATAAGGCCGAGCCCTCTCGCCAGTAAGCGCTGGACGTGACACCTGGCTTGCTCCCAATGCCGACAAGGGTTCCTCAATCAGCGAATTCCACTCCCCACAATCCGCACAGCGCCCGAGCCATTTGCGAGCCTGCGCCCCACAGGCTTGACACACGAAAACAGTTCTTGGTGACTGCATAACCTTACCCACCATCGGCACCAACTCGACCCATTCCCTGCCCATATCTCCGAATTATGCGACTACCTGTCCGGCAGAAAATTTCATACGGCACAGTGCCAATTGCTGCTGCCACATCCTCTACACCGATACGATTTCCGCCCTGCGCACCAACCAACACAACTTCGTCTCCCGGGATGACTCCAAGGCCAGTAACATCAATTGTCATTGAGTCCATCGACACGGCACCAACAATTGGTGCCAGGCGGCCACGAACTAGTACCGAGCCTCTCCCAGCTAGCCTGACGTCCAACCCGTCAGCGTAGCCTGCTGGAACGACCGCCACCGTCGTCGGCCGAGTGACGGGGAAATGGGCTCCATAACCTGCAGTCTCACCCGGTCGCATACCTTTGACAGCCACTACTCTGCTACGAAGCGTCAGAGCAGGAACCAGCGAGAGACTGCGTGGACAACCGGATGGGATTAAACCGTAGAGCAGCAACCCAGGCCGGACACCGTCATACCAAGTGGATTGATCTCGCAACAAAGCTGCACTGTTAGCAGCATGTCTCAACCCAGGACGAATCCCAAATTCTTCCAAGCGACCAAGAGCCTCACTGAATCGGCTACGCTGGAGGTCAAACAAAGGATGTTCTCGGTCATCGGCAGTTGCAAAATGGGTATAGGCTGCAGCAATCTTGAGACCAGGTCCCAAAACCACCTCAGGGATGGTTTGCCAGAGATTGTCAAATCGGAAACCGAGCCTGTTCATCCCGGTATCGATCTTCAGATGACAAGCGACGCAGGTGCCTCTTCGGGTGGCTGCATCTCTGAGTGCACGCGCCGCACCAGGCGACGACACTGTTGGGGTAAGACAATGAGTAAATATACCGTCGAGGTCACTCACGCTCAGCGCCCCGAATACAAGAATCGGCACCGTCACCCCTTCACGGCGCAACTCAATTCCCTCCTCGATGTCGGCGCAAGCCAGCATTTTGGCACCAGCCGCCTCCAAGACGCGAGCCACTGCGACTGCGCCGTGCCCATAGCCATTCGCCTTCACCACTGATATCACTAAGGGGTCAACGCCGCCTCTGGAGATATAGGAAGACACAGCTCTATAGTTAGCCTGAATCGCACCAAGGTCGACGTACGCGAAGGTCTGTCTAGCTACTGTAGACATAGCTGGCCATTCAATCTCCGAAAAAATTATTTAGATTTTTGGAAATGAACCAACCACTAGAGTCTGAAGTTTGTGGTGTCATGGCGTATCGGACCAGTCCAACAACCCAGCCAAACCATGACAACCCCCAAGCAACCAAGGTATTGAAAACCCTCCAGGTCTGCCTCGTCCAAACGTCGCTTTAGGCTTAGGCTGAGCTTTCTTGCTCCCAAAAACTCTGCTAGCCAGTTCACTCGTAGTCTGATGTTAGATTGGCGAATTTTGTACACTGCTTCAAGAAAGCTAGCTTGACCACTCCAGTCGGTCCGTTGCGTTGCTTGCCAATGATAATCTCGGCGAGGTTCTCATTTTCTGGACTGGGGTCATACTGCTCCTCTCGATAGATGAACATAACAAGGTCGGCATCCTGTTCCAGAGCTCCAGATTCTCGCAAATCCGACAACTGCGGACGGCGATCCGAACGGTTTTCAGGCGCACGACTCAACTGAGAAAGAGCAATCACCGGAACCTCAAGCTCCTTGGCAAGACCCTTCAGCGATCTCGAGATGGACGCGAGTTCCTGTGTCCGATTGTCGAAGCGCCCACGACCTTGCATCAACTGAAGATAGTCAACGACGATCAAATCCAAGCCATGTTCGGACTTCAATCTACGTGCTTTTGCTCGCATCTCAAGCACCCCGATAGAAGCGCTATCATCAATAAACACCTTAGCCTCAGACAACCGGCTCATAGCTGCCGATAATTCACCATAATCGCGCTCACCAAGAAACCCACCTCGGAACCTATGCGAATCTATTCCAGCTTCAGTCGTCAACATCCGCATAAACAGTTGGTCTTTGGACATCTCCAAACTAAAGATACCTACAGTCGCATTGATCTTTGTGCCAATATGTTGAGCAATATTTAATGCAAATGCCGTTTTACCCATAGAAGGTCGTGCAGCCAAGATAACTAAATCTGAAGCCTGAAACCCTGAGGTTAATTTATCGAGATTAACGAAGCCACTAGGAACACCTGTGACCAAATCCTTGTGCGACTGCACTTCCTCAATTTTTTTGAAACTGTCCTGAACCAAGTCACGCAAGGGGACAAAGCCCGCGTGGATATTTTGGTCAGCGATCGAGAAAATTGCCCGCTCAGCTTCGTCGAGAACAGAAGCAGACTCGTCCTGTGCCCTATACGCTGTGTCAAGGATACGATTCGCCGAAGAGATTAAATTTCTTAGAGTCGACTTCTCTTTAATAATCTGTGCGTAGTGCTCGACATGTGTCGAACGAGGCACCCCATCCACCAGACTCGCTATGTAGGCTGCCCCTCCGACCCTTTCTAGATCGTTCGACCGCCCAAGCTCGTCTTTCAGGGTGACCAAATCGATCGCTTCGCCACGTTCGTTCAGGTCAACCATCTTGTCAAACACCCGACGATGAGCATCTCGAAAGAAATCGTCAGCGTCGATCAGTTCAGCAGCTTGGTTGAAATTGTCGTTCTGGATGAGTATGGCACCAAGTACACAGCGCTCAGCCTCAAGGTTCTGCGGGAGAGACCTTTCAGAAATTGCAGGAGAGACAGACTCGGCCATAGCGCTTGGAAGCCACCCCCTCAAGATTGACGAGGATAAATTGACATGACCTTGCGCCGAACGGTCGGTCAGCCTTCAAAACCACTCCTCTAAGCACTTCAGCAACCCTAGAGTGCCCTTCAAGCAAACTGGCTCAACGCTAGAGAGCGCTGGTGCCGGCCCCAGGCGAGCTTCAGTCATTCAGTTGTGGACTCTGGCTCTCGAACAGTCTCGTTTTGGACCCCGATGTCATCTTCCTCGGAACCTTCTTTAACAATTCGAACGACCACCTTCGCCGTCACTTCCCGATGCACCTTAACGGACACCACATGCTCACCAAGTTGTTTCAGTGGCTCACGAAGGGCAATTTTTCGGCGGTCGACCTCGAATGATTGCTCAGCCAAGCAGTCTGCAATATCCGAATTTGTGACCGAGCCATATAAAGTCTCTGTCTCACCGACACGACGGGCTATCACACAAACCGTTTTGCTCAAGCTCTCGGCATATGATTCAGCTGATTCCCGCTCCGCAGCATCACGGGCATCCGCTATCACTCTCTCACGAGCAACTCGAAGCCGGTTAGCTTCAGTGACTGGCAAAGCCAATTGACGCGGCAGTAAATAATTTCGCGCGTAGCCATTAGCAACCTTCACAATATCTCCGCGACGACCAAGATATTCAACCGGTTCACGAAGAATAACCTGCACTGCCATCTGTTTCGCTCCGATCAGTAGCTACCCGGGGCCATGTCTCATTTCAAGGACAGCTGGCTCTTGACAGCCAGAAAGCCCAGCCAATTAATCAACTAATTCAAGTTCTCAGAAATCCATCACCGACAAGGACAGGTAATACCCCCACAAAGACTAATCAGTCACATACGGAATTAGTGCCAGTTGTCTAGCTCTCTTAATTGCGGTTTGTAGCTTGCGCTGGTGGGCGGCACAAGTACCAGATAGACGTCTCGGCTGTATCTTGCCCCGTTCTGGAATACTGCCTATTAGCATTCGAACGTCCTTGTAATCTATATACGGAATCTTGTCGACGCAAAAGCGACAAACCCTCTTACGGCGAAACATGCCCCGACGAGGTCGGTCAGACTTGGTGTTGGGCCCGCTTGAGCGCTCACCCCTCATTCTTGCACCTCCGGTTTTTCATCTACCGTGACAGCGTCTGCAGGACCCTCTCTAGTTGGGGAAGCTGGTTTTGACTCACCTGTTGAGGGCTCTCCTGCGGACTCACTGCTTTCGATCGATGCACTTGGCGAGTCATTATTATTCATCTCTGTCGTTGACTCAGATTCAGAAATCTCACTAGCCAACTTCCGCTTCTCAGATTCAACTCGAGCCTTACGTAGGTCCTCGTCGACCCGAACCGTAAGGTAGCGGAGAACAAGATCTCGAACCCTCAGCCGCCGACCAAGCTCACTTATTATTGTTCCAGGCCCATTAATGTGCTGAACAACGTATATCCCTTCAGTGAAGGGTCCGATAGGATACGCTAGCTTCCGGCTACCCCAAAGATCGGTGCTCTCGACACTCCCGCCCAGTGCTTCGAGGTGCTCCTTAATCTCGCCTTGGACCTCTTGCAGGTCAGCGTCTGTGGCCGTCGGAGCCACTATATAGACGAGTTCGTATTGTCTTTCGTTTGCCATATTGCTCCTTCTGGTCTAACGGCCACAGCCGGTGGCAAGGAGTTGAGTGGAAATTTCGATTCCTCGCGCTTCGAACGAGCCTACCTAACTAGGACACCTCAGGTCAAGATACCCGTGCCAGAACTGCCCACAGCCTTTCAAGACTCTGGCTCCTCGGTCTCCCATTGATTAAATACATTCATCACTTCATCAATACCAGAATCCACAAACAGAACGGCCGCATCGGCAGCTCGTCCAACCGCCTCGTCAATCACTGGCCGCTCGGACTCAGTAAACCGCGATAGCACCCGGCCGGCTAAACCACGTTTCGGATCACCACGTCCCACGCCGATCCGCATACGCGAAAAACCCTCTGTCGCCAGCTCATCGATGACCGAACGAAGCCCATTGTGTCCACCAGCGGACCCTTTACGTCTGGCCCGGATGCGCCCAAGATCCAAGTTCACATCTTCCGTGATCACCAGCAAATCCACCAACCGGATTCGGTAATATCGCTGAAGTGCTCCTACTGCGATTCCGCTCCGGTTCATATACGTCAGTGGTTTCACAAGAACGACGCTTTCACGTTCGCCGGAAACACTTGGGAAACTTGCAACCCCTGCATCGGCAGGACCTGATCGAAACACCAGGTCCAACCGCCGAGCAACTTCATCAACGACCTCAAACCCAACGTTGTGACGGGTGCCACAATAATTGGCACCAGGGTTGCCCAAACCAACAATAAGCTTCACGGTTCAGTTAACAAGAATTAGGAACGCGCTATCAATCTTGCCTAAATAAAGTAAATACGATCAACAAATTCACGGGTACGGACTTACCTTGTGCTACGAGTCTGACTTCTCGTCTCCATCCTCTATCTTCGGTTCAGACTCGGCATCTGCCTCAGCAGTATCCGCTTCCTCACCCTCAACTGACGGCTCCTCTTCCAACCTAGGCGCTATGACATGGACAATCAGCGTGTCCTGGTCGGTCACCGGTGCCCATGGCACCCCCTCAAGGAGTTCCCGCAAACGAATCCCATCACCAATCATGAGAGCCGAGATTTCAACAGAAATGCGCTCAGGAATTTCCGATGGCAAGCAGGTTATAGCGACATCACGTTGAACAAAGTCGACCACCCCCCCTTGCACCTTGACCCCCTCGGGTTCGCCGGTGAGTTCAACAGGCACGGTGACCGTAATGGCTTTGTCCATTGCCACTCGATAAAAATCAACGTGAAGAAGGTCGTGGCTAATCGGATCAATCTGATAGTCTTTGATCAAAACTTGGTCGGCCTTCCCACCATCAAGAACCAAGCCAATGAGAGTATTAACACCACTGTCTGAGCGCAGCACATCAAGCAAAGCTTCTGGCATAACACTGACGGATAATGCTTCTCCGCCTGATGAATCACCACCTTGCCCATACACCACTCCGGGCACACGCCCTCCCCGGCGAAGCCGGCGACTAACATTCTTCCCACGTTCAGATCGTTCTTCTACATTCAGCGTAATTGCCATAACTAGACCTAACTAATGCGAATCAAAAAAGTCCGCTTAAACGAACAGAGACGACACAGATGTCTCTTGGTGAATACTTTCAATCGCTTTCCCAAGCAACGGAGCAACTGATAATATCTCGACCTTATCAGATTCAACAATTGCAGACCTCGGCGGTATGGTGTTGGTAACCACCAGCTTTTCGAGCGCCGAGTTATTGATCCGGTCCAAAGCTGGCCCAGATAACACACCATGAACCGCACAGGCAAACACACCAGAAGCCCCATTGCTACGTAGTGCCTCAGCGCTATGAGTTAAGGTTCCAGCCGTGTCCACGATGTCATCCTGGATGATACATACTCGATCCTGAACTTCACCCACCACATTCATCACTTGTGCCGCCCCGTCACTGGACCGCCTTTTATCAATAATTGCTAGCTCTGCTCCCAGTCGTTTGGCATAGGCACGCGCTCTCTCTACGCCACCCGCATCAGGCGAAACAATGGTCAGATCCTGGTCCGCCTTGCGGACCAAGTGCTCTATAAACACCGGAGCAGCGAATAGGTGGTCGACAGGAATGTCAAAGAAGGCCTGGATTTGCGCTTTATGTAAATCCATGGTCAAGACACGGTTTGCCCCGGCGGCACTCAATAAATTCGCAACAAGTTTGGCTGATATAGGAACCCGAGGCTTATCCTTTCGGTCCTGGCGAGCGTAGCCGTAATAAGGCATAACTGCTGTGATCCGTGACGCAGACGAGCGCCTAAACGCATCGATCATTACACACAACTCAATGATGTGAGAATCGACCGGTGTGCAGGTTGGCTGCAGGATGAAAACATCGGCACCCCGTATGTTTTCGTCGATCTGAAATGACACTTCCGTGTCAGAAAATCTCTTTAGGCTCGCTCGTCCCAAGGGAGTGCCGATGTGCTCAGCGATCTCCTTCGCTAATTGCGGGTGCGCAGTTCCGGTAAAGAGTTTTAGCTGTCTGTTCTGCATCGCCGTTCGATCAGATTCCCAGCATTTCCCTAGTTAAAGTGAATATGCTCAATGGCCCGCGTGGA
>CEUS01190794.1_pt1 | contig 10831 bp, 14 predicted proteins | sample 427031 | NCBI WGS metagenome assembly CEUS01 (sample SAMEA2622837, study PRJEB7988) | marine metagenome | biome: marine biome (ENVO:00000447); feature: marine epipelagic mixed layer (ENVO:xxxxxxxxx); material: "saline water (ENVO:00002010), including plankton (ENVO:xxxxxxxx)" | depth 140 m | reverse complement strand
GTGAAATGGACTATTGTACTTTCCCAACAACTGGAAATAGCTCTAATAATCTTCCTTCTACTGGTACAGGTTATTGGGGTGATATAAAATGTTTGGGATGGGATTATCACTGGGAAGTTGATGATCCATATTCAAATCATACTGGTATAAATGCTTGTTATTCACCTATTACTGGTTATATAAATCAGAACTCTATTTGTAAGAATCCTGATGATGTTAGTGGTGGAGCATATACTGAAGATAATCAGAATTTTGGAGGGTATCCTTGTTTTAGGGATTCTAATTTTGATCATACAAATCCAGAATGTTGTGATGATAATAATGTATGGTGGGCTAACGGTGGAATTCATCCTGGTTGGATGGGTCCTTTTGTTGGTGATGAATTAATTGAAGATGCTGTTAGAAAATGTAATTGTTTAGGTTTAGGAAATCATGAAGATTATGATGAATGTGAACAACTTTCTTCATGTATTGGTGAAGATTGGGAGTGTGTTCCAGATTATGAAGGTGAACCAGTAGATTGGCCTACGGGAAATGAACTACATCCTGTATGTGGTTATTATGATGAAGAAAATGGTGAATTTATAGACATGGGTGAAGTAGATTGTAGTAATCCTTATCAAGTCGGTTGTTATGAACCAACTTTATCAGCGTGTCAATGTGAATATAATTTTACTGATTGTCATGGAAATTGTGTACCAGCTGGATCTTTGACAGCCAGGATTAATGTTTTAGATGATTTAAATCAATGTGCAGGTTTAAATTATGGGTATGTTTATAGATACGATGAATTTTGTAACGATTCCTTGTCTGATTATGGTGAAACGATTGAAGAAAATGAAGATGGTCAGTATATACCATTAGACAATGCATTATTAGACATACCATTTTTGAAGGCTTTAAAAATAATTACACATCCCGATAATAAACATATGAGGGGTGAAGATGGTGTAAATGATGTTAATCCTCATCATCCTATAGGCCCATATGGTGCAGATGATCCTGGTGGGTTATTTAAATTATGGGAAAATAAAAATGAAGTTTGTGTACCTGGACCACAAGACGATAGTTCAGAGAGAATAAAAACATGTGTGGTTGGTATGGGTCCTTTAGAAAGTTTTGGAGCTGATGACGGTGGTTCCGGTGTTCGTAGAATGGATTGTAACTGTGATACTTATCCTGATGATACTGGAATTGATAATTTAGATCCATTTACTGAATATGGTGAATTGGATGAATGTGGTATATGTAATAGTCCTTATACAATTCGTAATTGCCCAAATATAAAAAATGATATAGGTGAAATAACACATTTAAATTCACCGCATTGGAGAGGAACTTCTAAACCCGCCGATTTTGAAGGTGATATTGTGGAAGTCTTTACATGTGATCAAAATGGTGGTGTTTGTTTGGATGACGGTGATACATTTATAGGCAATTTCCCAAGACTTACTACAAATTATGATTTAGGTGAATTTATATATGGTGGACCTGATATTGATTGTAGTGGTCAGTGTAAACCTTTATATTCTAAAACTGGTGAATGTAGTGCCAATTATCATAATGATGATGTTTTATATCCATTATTATTTTCAAATTATTATGGTGGATTTAGGTTTGGTGATACAAATATACACGGTAGGAAACCAATAGATTCTAATGGTGATTTGGATTGGGAAGATAATTTTTATTGGCAAAGTGTTGTATGGGATTTAAAAACTCATGATATTCCAATATGGCCATATGATCCTATACATCAAGTTAATATAACAACTGATTATCCTGAAGATACTGGTGACATGTTGGATTTACATTGTGGTTGTAAAGTTTATTCTCATGATCATAAAGATTGTTTGGGTTGTAAAGATCCTGGGGCTATACCTCCTTACGGTAATTATGAAGAAAGTGATGACATAACTATACATAAACCAAGTGACTGTATTTATAATAAACATGGTTGTGCTGATCCAAATAGTATAATTGAATTTACAGACCAATCGAATGTTGGTTGTATATTTGAATGTGCTATGTTTGATATGGCAGTAGGTGAAGATGCAGGTTATTGTCATGGTGGATCTAATCATGGAGTAGCATGTATACCTTCACTTGATAATAGTGATTGTCCGGATGGAGAATGTTTGGGAATTTCACCACTTGCGACTGAAGGATTTCAAGGTAGTTTATGTAAAGACTTAGAGTATGAATGGCCTAATGATTTAAATGCTTGTTTTATAAATTATTTTGGTGATGGTAGTTATGGTTGTAGTAAATACCTTACTAATGATCAAGATTCTATTGATTTAGTCGCTAATAAAGAAGAATTTTACAGTTGTTGTGATCCTTATTGTGGAGATACGAGAAGCCATGATTGTTATAGTGAATGGTATCCTGCTTATGATCCTGATGGTAATTATACTTATCCAGGTCAAATTCAATGTCGTCAAATAATCGATCAAGGTTGGTCGGTTCGAGAAGAATTAAAATCTCACCCAACAACAAGTACTGATGAAGGTTATCAATATAATAATGCTTGTGGTGGTAGAGCTATATGTGGTGGATTTTGTCCTAATAGTACTCACGATAATTCATTGGCAGGTCAAGTTGTTGTTGGAGATACATTTATAGATAATTCTATTAGTGGTGAACTTGAAATGTCTGATGGTGAAAGAGGTTATATATTAGGAATGACTGATACTAATTTATATCATACAAGTAATGTGGATCCTTATTCAGAATCTCAATTTTGTTCTGCAGATTGTTGTGGTTATTTTGATGTAAATGACAACACTGTGAGTGATATAGGTACTTGGCATAATGGTTATTATGATGATGGTTGTGCTGATACAGGATATATTCCTGATGAAAGTTATCCTAATGGTGATGTACATCAAAAACCATGGCCATTTGGTATGGATCCTGCACAAGGTTCTTCTTATTGTGTTGGATGGGGTAATGCTGAAGGACAACAACCTGGATGGTTTTGGGAATTCCTAGAAGATTTTTCACAAATGCTTACAGGACTTCAACCTGGATTCACCGTTTCTAATTCAATATGCAATAATGGAAGCTGTTGTGAGCCTGTACTTTGTCCAACTTTAGGAACTACAACTTCTGGTATGCATGAAGTAAGTGATAAATATTCAGGTGGTAAGGGTTACATCGATAGATGGGGAGAAGAATGTCCTGATTGTTATACTGGGTGTATGCAACATCATAATAACCCTTCATCTATGGATCCTGATTGGTGGGACACTCAAATACCATGGGGCTCCACAAATTCAGGATATGGTAGTCTTAATAAACTTTTTCAAAAAACTATTGTATTCGATAAAGATGTACCCATTTATAATATAATGATGTCTGCTGAATCTAAATCTATTAGGTCTGGTGCAGGTAATAGGGGAGTTCATTCATTGGTATATAGAGTTTCTTGGGGTGATATAGATACTGGCTGGATACATCACGAAGGTGCTTCTCACAGTTTTAATCAACCAGGTGAACGTAATATTCCTGGAAGTGATTATGGTACTACTCCTCATATACAATCAGATAATCCAAGTACTTTACATTTGTATAGTGGTGATTCAATGGGTGATAGAGAACAAGCATGGGGTTATAGTGAATGGTCTGTAGGTGGTGGACCTATGAGTGATTTAATGAATTTTGTGGATTATGATTCAGGTGGTGATCCTACTGGCGCTGCAGGTCGTCTAAATCCAGGTGGAGATTATACTGATGGATCTTATTGGCATAAATTAGTTGGAACTGGTATAATTCCCAAAGGTACAAAAGTAAAATTTGAAATAGGTATAAAGCTGACAAAACAACCTGCTACTGAATTCCCAAAATATGGTATGATGAGAAATCCAAAAATATGGGTACCTAAATTTTTACCTAATAAATGGGGTTATAAAGGTCATTTTATGAATGAATTGCACATAGCTCCTAATAAAGGCGGTTACCCATATCAAGTTAATGCATTTGGTGTGGGATCTTTGAAAGGTTACCCTTCTAAATTTTGGGGTTGGTGGGATATGACTGATTGTAGTGATGGGCTTCATAATCAAGGTTTTGGTTTTAATAATAATATGTGTTCTAACTGGCCTCCTGCACCAATGGCAACTGGTACACCAAATTATTATAATCCAAATACATATGATGTCACGATGGGTAAAATAGGTGGTATAGCTGAAGGTGATGTGGAGTATGTTGAAAATTTTAGAATTGAACCAAATATGATATCAACATCTGCTATTGCAGGAGCAGGTTTTCTTGATTATTCAGCATTATGTGGTAATATAGCAACTATATTAACACAACCTGGATTTTTTGTAGATGGACCTGATGGAGGTTATTCAATACAAAACTTGATAGATGGTGAAGGTCCTTCATGTGATGCTGTTATAGCCAATCGGGAATTAGATCCAGTTCCGGAAAATGGTAATTGGACGGAAACTTATTATGATCCTGATGCATACCATACATATAGAACAGCTGTGGGAGATTGGTATTGGTATTGTACAGACAGTAACGAACATTGTGAAAGTGATGGTGCGGACTATCCAAATGGAACCTGGACATTAACAACTGCTGATAACTGTGATACGTATGAAGAACTTGAAGATAATGATTGCGAAAATATAATTTATAATTATTCCCAATTTAGTGACGGTAATTATCAACCAGTAAATACAATGGCTCCTGATTATCCTGATATTACTAGAATGAAACAATTTTCTAACACAACTCCTATATATCAATTTCTTGGTGCTGATAATCCAAGCACTTATGATATATTTTATCCTAGCCTCACTGATGCATTAACTGTAAAGAAAACTATAGATACAGATGTGGCATTTGCAAATTATCATGGTGGAGATGATGCGTATGCATTTAATATAGCTAAATATACCATGGGTATGAGAGGTGTAGCTGGTATGGAGCAATATGTAGATGTACCTTTTACTCACGGGTGCGTAGATTTAACAACGAGCCATGAAGGTATGTGGTATGATCATTTTGGTGAAAGTCATTCTGGTGGTTTAATTGCTATGCATGATTTGAATGCTGATAACCCACCATTTACTTTTATTGGTGATGGGGTTTCTAATACACCAGGAGGTCATGTTCCTAATTGGGCATCACATTACCCGATACACTATTTAGATTTTCAATCATGTCAAGAATTAAGATTAACTGAAGAAGGTTTTTATTCTGCTGATGGTACAAATGTTACTGGTGATTTTGGAGGATTATCATCGATGGTGGATATATCAGCTGAACAAGATGATTGTCTTACACTTGAAAATTGTTGATGAAGAAAAAAATTTTGGATAACGCCTCCTCGCATTGTAAAAATATGATTAGGATAAAAGATATAACATTCGTGGATCATAAAATTAAAATTTTATGATTAGCGTAGACAACCACATCGAATTTATTATCTATACGCCTATACATATTTATAATATGGCAAGTGAAGAAAAACGTTGTAGTATATAAAATAATAGTTGTATATTAACATACAAGTAAAACAGGAAAATAGAATATGTTAGAATTTATATTTGGAATGATGGTAGGAGCACCTATGGGATTTATGTTGACTGCGATATTAAGTGCTTCAAGTAATGTGGATAGACAAATGGAATTAGTTGCATTATCAATGGAAAATGCAGAATTAAAGGATAGATTAAAAGAATTAGGTGAATAAGATATGAAAAAGAATCAACCCCCTCCATCATATTGGTCAATTATGAGTACTATCGAAAAAATTACAATGACTATATGTGTGGGAGTAATTTTATTTATTATATATGTATTATTTACACAATGAGGAAAACACTAAATGTCAAATAGATTGATTGATATATTAGAAGATAAGGACAAAATCGATGGAATGAATGAAAACTTTCACTATCGAAAAAATATACTACCTAAGTTAGAAAAATTACGAAAATTGATAGGTAATATTACACCTCGGCATACAGAAGATTTAGAATTTGTAGATGATTTAAGGGCAGATTTAAAAGTTAACCCACATCATAGAATTACAAAATTAGAAATGGAACATTGTAATGGTTTATGGAAGAAATATAAATGAGTGAAAGTATATTAGAAAGATTAGAAAAATTATTAAAACTAATATCAGAAACAGACAAGGCATCTAATAATTTTGGTAGTAAGCTTGAAGAAATGGACTATGTAGAAGAACTTATAAATAAAATAAAAAATTTCAATAGAGTTAAATTAACTGTAAACGAAATGAAAGAGTGTAATAAATTATGGAAGAAATATTAATAGCATTATATACAATAATAATGACTGGACTATTTAGTATGGGTGCAGTAGCAACTATAGTCTGGTTAGTAAGGAGTTTTAAAAATGACTAAGGCTGATTTACCAGATGAAATATTAGAATTTTATGATGAACATAATAAAGAGATAAAGAAACATGCAAAAAAGGTTGTAGAAGATTATAAAAATAATCCTCCAGAGTCTGAAGCAAGTGGCTCTATTGTTCAAGTACATATGAATAGTCCTGTATTAAAGGATGATATTATAGTTAGTGTAGAACAAGAAGACGATGGAGAGTATTAAGATATGAAAAGTAATATAATGGAACTATTAAAAGAATACGCAGACAATCAAGCCAATCTATCTTCTGAAGCATTAAGAGAACAATTAACAGAAGATATAATGAAAATTATGGGCAATGATCCAAGGGATATAAACTACAATGGATAAACAAAATTACAAAGAATTACTAGCTGATTACATATCAGCGTTAAGTACAACAGAAAAAGAAGTAAGTAGGTTACAGATATTAGTTGCTAAATATCAAGATAAAGAAAGAGAAATTAAAAAATTAGTTTATGATAATCCCAATGATATGAGTTTGGGTGGAAAACTACGGCATTTATATAACAAAGAGAAAGAAACCAAGCAATGACGTACACTTACATGGTTAAGAGCGAGTTCTTCGAAGCGAAGGAAAAACGATTTGAATTTACATCAGATAGATTGATGTTCCACGATTTCCAAGTAGAAGACTACCTAATAAAGAATGATTTGGTCAACGAAGACGAATTTATTAGGGTTGTGACATTCGCGGTAAAAACACCAAACGAAGATTAAATAATACACACTTTACAAGATATAAAATGGTGAAGGGTGGTTTAAAGTGGTTTAAAGTGGTTAGATAACAGACATTAAATTATTTTTAGTGATTTTAGTGTCTAGTAGAGATTACTGAGGGACCAAGGATATACACACCGCAAAAAAAATTTTCTGGGTGGCGTATTCAACTGTTGATAACATTGTTGATAACGTTATCCACACACTTATCCACATACATTTTGTAAAAATCGTGTAAATTTCATGGATTTGGAGCGTGGCACACCCATAAAAAGAGCCCTGAAATGTAACAATTTGTAACAATCGCACAAAAACGTTGTAGGATCGGCCGAACCGCCGTATATTTGATCGTTAAGTTAATTAATAAATAAAGGGATTTGAAGAATGGCAAAAGTTAAAGAATATTTTCAAGAATTAGAAAACTTGGGTTTAATTTCTACGCCTGAACCTACTGAAGAAGAAATGGTGGTGGAAGAACCTACAGATGCCGAATTGGCAGAGATTGAATACCTAATAGAAAATGAATTTTATTTAGATTAATTTAAAATAAACGTTGTTTTGTATGGCAGATCAGCCGTATATTATAGTATAATGGAAAAGGATATGATATGAATTTAAAAATCGTGTAACACCGCCCGTTTGATACTTACTGGCCTTCTCCGGTTTGATAAGTAGGTTAGGGCATTAAGGAGATGCTTCTGGGGTTATAATTCGTAACCAATGGGGGTTCGACTGAGGGCAAGTCACTTCAGAAGTAATTAGAAAAAGATTTTTGACATAGAAAGTATTTAATTTCCTCCGATTAGGATTAAGAGTCACTTATCTGTCATCGACAAGTATGGCGTCGGCGGGCCAGGAAAATTAAATAAAGGTTATACATTTGCGGGATAAGAATCAAGAGAGATTCGTTACACATTCCAGTGTAAAGGGTTAGGGGCAGTTCCTAAATCCCGCTCAAAAAATTGCGGAATAGGTTTCAAGAGAGAAACGATACACATACCAGTGTATAGAGCGTAGGGCAGTTCTACGATTCCGCTCAAGAGAGCAACCACCATACTTGATTGTAGTTCGGTCGCGAAATACTTCCAGTCCCTCGTGGTTCTCTCCTCACTATTCGTTTATCACTCGGTTGTGGGGGTCTTTAGTCCTTTCTTCCCCTACAACACTATAAAAAGGCGAGTTTAATCCTCTCGCCTTTTTTTTATGCCTAATACTTATCAACATATTATCAACACTCATTAAATTGTAACAATATGTAACTAACGTTGTTTTGTATTGTCAAACAGTGTTAAATTAGAGGGGGCAGGAATATGGAAAAAAATTCCCCCACAATCTTGTTACATATTGTTACAATTTAATTTGACAAAAACGTTGTAGGATCGGCCAGGATGTATTAACGTATAGTGTATGGTTGACGATAATTTAAACATTTTAAGAAAGGATTTTTAATGAACAAGACACCAAATTTAATAGTAAGGATTGAGAAATCGGGTAACCGGTTTAACGCTTGGGATACTGATGGTATTAAGCGTACTTCTGAAATCACCACAAATTGCCGTAGGAAAGCCTTCGAAGGGAATTATCTATTAGGTAGATTTGTTGGTACTACTGGTAAGACCTACTGGCGTAGGGTTGACAATGTAGAATCTGCACCAGTTGTTGAAACGGCAACTATGGGTGTGGAAATCCCAACGGATCACGCCGAAGTACTTAACTTCATTCATAATTCATATTCATTGAAGCCTAAAGGGTTGATGATGAAAGAATTAAAGTGGAAGTATTTAGTAAGATCAGCTGTTCGTGGTAAAAATATTATGATGACCGGGCCTGCAGGTTGTGGTAAAACTATGGCAGCTAAAGCTTTGGTTAACTCACTTGATCGACCTGACTTTTATTTCAACTTAGGTGCGACTCAAGATCCACGAGCTACTCTTATTGGTAATACACATTTCGAAAAATCTTCTGGAACATACTTTTCAGAAGCACTTTTTGTTAAAGCAATTCAAACACCAAACGCGGTGATACTATTAGATGAATTATCCAGGGCTCATCCTGACGCTTGGAATATTTTAATGACAGTATTAGATTACGGTCAAAGATATTTAAGGTTGGATGAACAAGATACTCAAGCGACTGTAAAAGTTGCTCAAGGGGTTACGTTTGTGGCCACCGCTAATATAGGTAATGAATATACATCGACTAGGGTTATGGACAAAGCTCTTATGGATCGTTTCACAATTGTTGAAATGGATGTATTGTCTCAAGAAGAAGAATATGAACTTCTTACATATATGTTTCCTCACGTAGATAGTGAAATTCTGAAAAATGTTTCTGAGATTGCCTCGATGACGCGATCTGAATCAAAGTCTGAAACCGCAAGAGTTCCTTTTGGTATTAGTACAAGAACGACAGTTGAATTATCTGGGTTACTATTCGATGGTTTCAAGTTAGAAGAAGCAGCTGAAGTTAGTATTTATCCTCAATATGATGACGCTGGTGGGGTTGATTCTGAAAGAACGTTCGTGAAACAAATTGTTCAAAAGTTCATAAATGACGGCACTGATGAAAATCTCTTCTCGGAAGAAGAAATGAGCGAAGCGGGTTCCTCAACTAACTAGTCCCACGATGGTGGTGGTCATTCATTTGGCCACCATCATTATTTTCGTAGCACAATGATAGGCAGGGCAATTGATTGCCACCACACCTAAACTAATTCATCTTCATTTGGTTTTTCGCTATTAAAAAAGAACCTGCCAAGGAGCCCATATCGATGCACGCCGCAAGGTAGCTTTTTTCATATGGAGCTATTAACAAACCTTTTGTCAATAAGATTGACAAAAGACTATCAAATGTAACAATATGTAACAATTTAAAATAAACGTTGTAGGATCACTCAAATACCTTTAACGTATACTGTATGGTTAACGGAAAAACAAAAGAAAAGGAAAACAATATGACTTTAAAAGTAAACGACAAAATAACCTTCGTTGATAAATGGGGTAATACAAAAGAAGGAGTAATTTTTGATACTAACTATAAGTGTGATTTTGATGAAAGATTGAATGGTTGTGTTAGACTTAGTGTTACTAACTACTATGGAACACCGATAAACACAATAATTGATAAAGAACAAATAATAGTAACCCCTGAAATGTCAATTAATTAAAGAAAAAGGAAAAGAAATGAATATTAGTGAATTAAATTTTGAACCAAATGATTTATATTTCGGTTCATCCATTGTTAATGATGAATTTAACACAGATTCTTCTGGTTTAGAACTTATTAATGAATTTTTTGAAACAGTAGAAGAACCGATACCAAATGGAAGAATTTATAAAGGAGCTAAATATTCCAATGAATTTGAATTTGGATTAATAAGAGAAAAATCAAATGAAATAGTTTTTGAAGATGAAAATTATTTGATAGGGTTTGAACCAGATGACAGACGATATTACAAAGAAGCATATGAATAATTCTGTTACAAACTGTTACAAAAAAAATTAAAAAAAAACGTTGACATACGTGAGTTTTCTGTGTTAACGTTATCTGTCGGTCGGTCGTTAAAATAAACAATTAAAAGAAAAGGATAACAAATGACAAAATTAGATTTTATACCAATAAGTGATGACTTCGAAGGTAGTATCCCATCGGATTATGATTTAGTAGCAGTTGAAACATCAGATGTAGATAATGAAAC
>CEUS01033187.1_pt1 | contig 10832 bp, 10 predicted proteins | sample 427031 | NCBI WGS metagenome assembly CEUS01 (sample SAMEA2622837, study PRJEB7988) | marine metagenome | biome: marine biome (ENVO:00000447); feature: marine epipelagic mixed layer (ENVO:xxxxxxxxx); material: "saline water (ENVO:00002010), including plankton (ENVO:xxxxxxxx)" | depth 140 m | reverse complement strand
GGCGAGCCGCTGAAATCCGGTCGGAGGCCAATTTGACGTGACCTGCTGGATTGCCTTTCGGCCAGACGGTAGATTTTGGGTTCGATGACAGTCAACTGGAGACGAAAGTCATGAGTGACGGCCAAATTCCCCTGGCTGGAGATTCCGATGGGCAGGGATCCCTGCAGCCGACGGACGTGGGGTCCGAGGATGAGGGGTTGTGGGACGGCATCACCGACGGTGCCGGCAAGGCGGCCACCTACACCGGTGGCAAGATGAAGAAGATGTTCTCGACTGTCATCAAGAACTTCTATCGTTACCTCATCGTTGTTTTCTTGCCGATCCCCGTCAAATATCTCGCTCGCAAACAACTTGCCTTTATCGTTGACAAGACCGACAGCAACCGGCTCGAGTTCTTCTCTCAGCCGAACCTTGTGACCGCGATCCACGTGATCTGGGTTGGTTGGCTGGTTGGTGTCTGCGCGTTGTACAACCACCTACAGCCAAATGAAAACTACCAATTGACTCAGTCGGTCATCCACGGTCTCGAGTGGGCCTGGATCGTGGTTCTGTGCCTGACGATCCTGGTGATGGGGATCCAGTTTGGCCGAGTGGCCGCAGGATTCCTGCTGACCAGTATCGTTATTCTCATTCTCAGCGTGTTGTTGTACGAGCAGATGGGAGAAGTCGAGATCCTCAATCAAGCCCAGGGGGTTCTGGAGAAGGTGGATGTTGAACTCGGTTGGGGGGTCCCGATCATTGTTTCTCTGGTGCTTGGCGTCACGATGCTCCTTTCCAGCATCTGGCAGCAACTCGACGATCGCTGGACCGTCGCCCAGCAAGGGAACTTCCTGGAACACGAAAACTTCCAGCAAAAGGACCGGACCATTCAGAAGGGGGCCAAGACGTTCATTCACAGTTGGCCCTGCCTGCTGCGACGGTTCCTGCTTTTCGGATTCGGTGAGATCGAAGTTCGGGATTCCCGAGGTCAGACTGCGATAGAACGGATCGAGGGAGTGTTCTGGGCCAAGGGGGTGTCGGAGCGACTCAAGAGCCGGTTCGAGAGCACCGACGTTCGTGGCATGGGTGACACACAGGGGGGCATGTCGGTCGACGAACTGATCGAGGAAGAAGAGGAAGAGATATGAGGGCGAGTTGGCGGCGGCCGGCGAGGTGAGTCAGGGGCGGTACCGTGGACTGGTGATTGGTTGCGGATACCTGGGTCACCGTGTGGCCCGGTCGTGGCAGGGCTGTGGATGGGATGTGGCCGCATTGACCCGCTCGGTCGAACGGGCTGCGGACCTGGAGCGGTCGGGGCTGGCGGTCTGTGTCGGCGACGTCACCGACCTGGATTCTCTGGCCGCGCTGCCTTCTGCCGACGTGGTGCTGTTCGCCGTCGGACGTGATCGCGAACGGACCTCCCAGACAGTCCGCGAGGTGTCCCTGGACGGCCTGCAGAACGTGATCGACGTACTTGAGGACCGCGTTGACCGCTTTGTGTTTGTCTCCAGTACCGGCGTGTACGGCCAGGCCGACGGCCAATGGGTGGACGAAGACTCGGCGACCGAGCCGTCACGGGAGAATGGTCGCGTGCTGGTCGAGTCGGAATCGGTTGTACGGAGCCGATTCGGCGACCGCGCTCGGGTGATGAGACTGGCCGGGCTCTATGGGCCCGGCCGCCTGATTTCTCGACGCGAGACCCTGTTGGCGGGGGCGGTCCTGGGCGGGCGGCCCGATGCGTGGTTGAACCTGACCCACGTTGACGACGCGGCCCGGGCGGTCGTGGCGGCATCGTCGGCCGATCAGGAAGGGACCTGGCTGATCTGCGATGACAATCCGGTGAGACGCGGAGAGTACTTCGGTCGGTTGGCCGAGTTGTTTGGAGCCCCGCCGCCGACGTTCGATGCTCAGCGTGGCGGGTCAAGGATCGACGGCCTGGGCAAGCGGTGCCGGAACCTGAAAATGAAAGAACAACTGGGCGTGTCGTTGCGGTATCCCAGTTTTGAGGACGGGCTGCCTTCGGCGGTTGGTGAGGGTTCCGGTTCCTAGTTGCGGCAATGCTGGGAGGCCCTGGGGGCCGTGTAGGTGACATCCAGTTGTGGCGTACGAAGTCGCCTTCCGCCGGCCGCCCGCGAGTCGTGGGCGGCTTCGAGCAGGCCGCTGACCAGCAGGGTGCGCTCGACCGGATAACCGGGCTGACCGGTGACGATCATGTTCTCGATGTGGTGGGCCAGGCAGGCCGAGTAGGCGACGTTGGGTTCGGGGGGGAGAAGGAACTTGGTCGAGAGTACCCGGTCGCGTCGGTCGAGCCGAACGGCGGCAGTGAAATTCCCGACAGCTCCGTCGAGCAACAACAGGGTGGCCTTCAGCCCGTCGCGGTATTCAAACAGCACCGCCCGGGGTTCGGGGACAATTGACTTCAGGACACCGGGGGCAGCCAGGTCCTGGGTTCGTGCATCGACCAGCGTGATTCCCTTGATCACGTCCGCCCGGGACAGTGCGCGTGCCATCAGGTCGGGGGACCACTTCTTGTGGTCGAGGGCGTTCCAGACGTCGTCCCCGGAGAGCGTCTGCACACGGCGGATCCCGGTTTCTCCACCCTTGCGGCGTTCGACCAGGCATTGCAGGGCTTCGAGGGCGTGGAATCCGGAGGAATCGAGTGAACTGCTGCCGCAGATGACCACCGCTTCTTCGATCTCGGCCCCGTAGGGAACCTCCATCTCCGGCATCCGCCACGTCACCGGCAGGCTCGATCCGGCCAGCATCGGGAAGTTCAACTCGCGGCTCGCCGCCACCATCTGGCTGGCCTGCTGGAAACTGTAGGACAGGTGCTTGTCGTTGAAGACCGGAACCGAGCGGCCGTCGTTGCGGAAGACGTCGACGATCTGCGAGAAGAATTCGGATCGCGGGTAGAGCTTCTGGCCCTTGGCATTGGTCGGGTACTCGCCGTGTTCGGCGATCACCACCACGCCGTCGACGGCCAGTCGCTTGCCACCGCAGCGGAGGGCGTCGGGAATGGTCTTGTGGAGTCCGAAACCGAACTCGCGGGCACGTTTGGCGGACAGGTCGCCCTGGGGAAAACCGAATTCCTTTTCGCGGACCTTCTGGTCCGAGGCGGTAGGCTGCTGAGCGACAAAAGCCGAGACGACCTCGACCCCGGGTTCGTGCCAGTCACCCTCGTGGGGATACCCGACAAGGAATCGGTCACCGATGTGCTGGCCATGACGGAGGTAAGCCCACAGCGTGGTGATGATTGCGATCCGTTTTTTGGGACCAGCTTTCTCCGCGGGCGATTTCTGCTCGTCGCCGCTACTGGTGCCCACCAGCGACCCGGCCAGGGCCGTGGCAGTGGTGGTTTCCAGGAACTCGCGGCGGGTTTCGGTGATGCGGGTGTGCGGCATGATCAGTTGCTCCAGAAGGTCGACCGCCGGGTTGGACGGTAGTGGATGTCCAGGTGCGGTGTCTTGAGTCGGGCGCCCTTGCGGTACAGCGATTCGACTCCGGCGGCCGTCAGGCCGGTCGTCAACAGAGTCCGTTCTATGGGATAGGGGGCCCGCCGATCGTGGAACAGTTCCTCGGTGGCGTGAGTCAGCGGATTGAAGAAGTTGCAGACCTCCCGGGGGGGCAGGAACATCTGCACCGAGAGCGGTTTGGGGTGGTCGGTCAATCGGGCGGCGAAGGTGAAGTCGTGGACCACCCCTTCGATCAGCAGCATATTCATTCGCAGTCCGTCGCTGTGTTGGTAGCGGTACAGCACCGGTCTGTTCCGGTTCTCGGGTTCCCTCATCAGGTCCTCGATCTGCCTGTCGGTTGGCAGGGTGTGGTTGAAACCTTCGCGGGTGGGCACCAGTCGGTGGCTGCGGCACAGGCAGGCCCGGAACAGCGCCGGGTCCCAGCCCCCCTGGTCGAACGAGCCCGCCTTCAGGGCCTTCACCACCGCATCCACCCCGGTCGCCGCCTCAATCCACTCCACCCCGGTCTCTCCGCCGTGACGGCGCTCGACCATCGACTGCATCGCTTCCAGGGCGTGGATGTCGTATCCGTCGACGCCGCCGACCGCCACACAGATGGCCTCCTCGACCTTCGCGCCCAGCGGCATGTCGATCTGGGGCACGCGTCGCGTGACCGGCAGGCTGGATCCGGCCAGCAACGGGAAGTCCAGTTCCCGGGCCGTCTCGACCATTTCCTTGGCCCAGTCCCAGTTCCACGAGAGGTGTTTGTCGTTGAAGACCGGAACGCTGCGACCGCTTTTTCGGAAGACGTCGACGATCTGCTGGAAGAACTCGTAACGGGGGTAGAGTCGCTGGCCCTTGGGGTTGGTCGGGTACTTTCCGTGCTCGCCGATCAACAGCACCCCGTCAACATCCAGACGCTGCCCACCTTGGCACAGTGCCTCGGATATCGTCGGGTAGATCTTCATCTGCGGAAACATCTTCGCCCGGTCGCGGCTGAGTTCGCCGTCGGGATGCTGGTCAGCGTAAAGCGAGACCAGTTCGATGTCGGGGACATGGTGGTGGCCGTCCCAGCTGTATCCGAACAGGAATCGGTCGAGAATGTGCTGGGCATGTGAGTAGCGGCGGACTTCAGTGACGACCGCAGCGATGCGAGGGCGTTTCACGTTGGACATCCGTTGGGAGAAAACCGAACGTCCGATACCCTATCCGACCGGTTCACAGATCGCACGTGGAGCGAGACACCTTGAGAAAGGTGGTCACTGGAGGGTAATCTACCCGAAGGAAAGGCCTAGGGAGAATCACACGATGTTGCGAGTACTTGGTGAGCGACGGTCGGCCTGTGATGGGGTGACCCGTCGTGAAGCGATCCGTGTCGGCGGCCTGGGACTCTTTGGCAGTGTTTCGTTGCCGGCCTTTCTGCACGCGGCGAACCAGCAGCAAACCGACTTGCCGCAGCGTGCCAAGAGCGTGGTGTTGATCAACCTCTTTGGTGGTCCGCCTCACATGGACATGTTCGACCTGAAGCCGAACGCACCGAAGAACATCCGGGGCGAGATGATCGGGACGCCCAGCGCGATCCCGGGATTGCCGATCTGCAGCCTGATGCCCGGTATCGCCGGTCTGATGGACGAGGCGACCCTGATCCGGACTTATTCCCACAAGTACAACAGCCACAATCCCTACAACGTCCTGACCGGTTTCGACGGTGGGAACGACGCCGAGAACTATTTTGCCAAGCGGTCCGACCACCCCAGTATGGGGTCGATTTGCCAGCACTTGGACATCGGCCCCCGCGACGTGCCTCGTTACGTGCTGATGCCGGCTTTTCCGGGTTACGGTCAGTCACTTCGACGTGCCGGTCCATACGGTGGGTACCTCGGCAGTCGCTACGATCCCCTGTTCACAGTCTGTGAGCCGAAGTGGGATCGCAAGGGCAACGGAGACTACGATCCGGTGTTGGCGCACGGGGCGCCGCTATTGCCCTCGCTCGGCGAATTGCCAGCGGTCACCGCCGATCGACTCGACCGACGCCGCAGCCTGCTCGACCAATTTGACACACGCTTGCGTGGCATTGACAAGACCGGTTCGGTCGACGGGATGACCAAGTTCCAGCAACAGGTCTTTGGCCTGCTGACCTCACCCAAGACACGCGCCGCCTTCGATCTCTCCAGAGAGTCCAAGACGGTCCGCGACCGCTACGGCGACAACTTGTGGGGCAACAGCACGCTGGTCGCCCGGAAACTGGTCGAAGCGGGTTCGACTTTCGTGACCGTCAACTGGGAGGCACAACGGGGCGGCCACTGGGACCTGCACGGGAACACCTTCGGAATGCTCCGAGGCCACCTGCCCGTGCTCGACGCGATGGTCACCGCACTGGTCACTGATCTCAAGGACAGCGGTCTGTTGGAAACGACACTGGTCGTGGTGATGGGTGAGATGGGCCGCACGCCGAGAATCAACGCGAAGGCGGGGCGGGATCACTGGCCACAATGCGGCTTCAGCCTGCTGTTCGGTGCGGGAATCAAGCGGGGCTGCGTGATTGGCCGAACCGATTCCCAGGCTGCTTATCCTGCTGAACGGCCGGTCTCTGCTGGCGACATGGTGGCGACGATTTACCACCAGTTGGGCGTTGATTCGGCGATGACAGTTGATGATCTCCGCGGTCGCCCGATTCCCATCGCTCACGGCGGTGAGCCGGTCTTCGAGGCGCTGGCCTGAGAGGGTTCCTTGACCAGCCGGGACCGTGCCATCATACTGTCTCGCCAAATTGGCGGCCCGGCGGTCGTCGAGCGGTGAGCGGTCTGGAGTGTGTCGATGGCTGTGTATTCGAAAGCGGACCTGAAGGAATTTCGCGAGTTGCTGGAGCAACTGCGGGCGAGGTTGCGCGGTGATGTCCAGCAGTTGACCGACGGGGCCTTGGCCAAGGGGGAAGCCGGTGGTGAGTCGCGGAGCCCGACTCACAATGCCGATGCCGGAACCGACAACTACGAACAGGACTTTGCCCTGCGATTTGTCGAGAACGAACAGGAGACGCTGCGAGAGATTTCCGAGGCGTTGAGCCGGATCGGCGACGGGAGCTACGGCGGTTGTGAGCGTTGCCTGGAGGAAGGGAAGACCCAGTCCCAGTCGCGGATCAACAAGCCTCGCCTGCGGGCAATTCCCTTCACGCGGTTCTGTATCGAGTGCGAACGGCTCCGTGAAGCCGAGACACCATGAGCGGCGGGGCCGAAGACGCGAACTCGACCGGCACAGGGCGATTTCGCACCGTCACCGTCTTTGCCCTCCTAGCGGTTCTCGGGCTTGTCCTCGATCTCTGGACCAAGCACGCGGCATTTGATCCGGGATTTCGTCCCGATCCGCCAAAACCGATTGCCGGTGGTTGGGCGATGTTCCAACTGACGACCAGTTTCAACGAGGGAGCGTTGTTCGGGGTGGGGCAGGGTTGGACCTGGTTGTTCGCCCTGTTGTCGCTGGTCGCCGTTGCCGGTGTGTTTTTCTGGATGTTCTGGCTGGGTGGCCGCTCGAGTGCCTGGTTGACCGTGGCGCTGGGACTGATTCTGGCCGGGACACTGGGCAACCTTTACGACCGAGCCGGTTTGCACGGGGAGATCTATCCCGATGGGGTGATCCGGGCCGGGGAGCAACGGTACGCCGTCCGCGATTTCCTGCTGTTCACCTTTGGGGATCCGGAAACACCGATGCCGATGAGGTACCACTACCCGGTTTTCAACTTCGCCGACGTCTTCCTGGTCACCGGGGCAGTCATGCTGGTGTTGAAGTCGTTTCAGGACGAGGGACCGGAAACCGAAGAACCCGAATCCGACGACATCGAAGAACTCGACGTGGCTACCAGGCCTGCAGCGAGTCCTGAAACAGGGCCGCCAGGTCCTCCTGGTTCGCCTCCCGTGGCGACAACTTCGTGACCCGATGCTGTGGGAGTGTGCCTTCGACGAGGGCGGGGATGTCGGCGTCGGTGTATCCGACGGCCGACAGGCCGTTGGGCATGTGCAGGATCCGCATGAAGTGCAGCACCCGGTCGGCCAGCAACTGACCGGCATGGCTCCCGTCGGCTGGGTCGGCATCGTTGATGTCGGCTCCGAGGGCCCGAGCGGCCTCAAGATGGCGCGACGGATTTGAGTCGGCGGTGAAGCGAACCACCGCGGCGGTATTGAGGATCACCGAAATTCCGTGTGGGACCATCGGGTGGTCGACAGTGTAACCGGGGGGCTCGAAGTCGCGGACCATCCCCGCGACGGGATAGGACATGCCGTGGGGCAGGTGGACCCCGGCGTTGCCGAAACCAATGCCGGCAATTGCTGCGGCGAGCATCATTTGCTGCCGGGCGTTGTCGTCGGAGGGGTCGGCCACTGCCTGGGGCAGAAACTCGGCCATCAATTCCAGCGCCCGGATTGCCCACATGTCGCTGATCGGGTTGGTGCCCTGGTAGGCCGGGCGTTCGATGGGCCGGGCCGGCCGAGGACGTTGGTCGAACGGGATCGCGGTGTAGGATTCCAGGGCGTGGCTGAGCACGTCCAGGCCGGTCGAGGCCGCGACGGCCGCCGGCATGGTTCGCGTGTTGTCAGCGTCGACGATTCCGAGGGTGGGCTTGAGGTACCGGTGCGCGATTCCTGTCTTGGCGTGCATTTCGACCAGGTCGAAGATCGCCACGCCGGTCGTCTCGCTTCCCGTGCCGGCGGTGGTCGGGATTGCGATCAGTGGCTTCAAGGGGCCCGGAACCGGCCGACCTCGGCCAATCGGGGCGTTGACGTATTCGAGAAAATCGGCCGGGTAGGTGGAATAGAGATTGGCGGCCTTGGCCGTGTCGATGGCGCTGCCACCCCCGACGGCGACAATCGCGTCGAAGTTGCCACGGGAGACGAATTCCGAAGCCTCCTGGAAGCTTCGGTCGGTTGGTTCGACCGAGACCCCTTCGAACACTTCGAAACCGATGCCCGCGTCGTCGAGCGAACTGAAGACGGTGCGGCCGGTGGGCAATTCGACCAGCGCCGGATCGATGATCACTACGGTCCTGGCGATCGACATGTCGGCAAGGTCCATGCCGACCTCCGACGTCGTTCCCGCGCCGAAACGGATGTTCGATGCGGCCATCTGGAAGGCGGTGTCACGGTCACTCATTTTCGTTTCGGCTCCGTTCCGGTCCGCGTCTTTTTCTTGCTGAGATCAAGCAGCTTGATGTTCTTGAACCAGCAGTCCGATCCGTGGTCCTGCAGGCCGATGTATCCTCGACGTGGATGATCCTTGAAGGCGAATGGGAACTTGTGTCGTGTGCCGTCCGGGCGGGTGTTCTTCTTGTCGAAACGGCCGAGATCGGTCTCCTGAACTTCGATTCCGTTGACCACGACGCGGACCAACTGTCCCCGGCAGGTCAGTTCGATGTGATTCCACTCGCCGGCCGGCTTCATCGCATTTCGAGTGGGTTTGACCAGGTCGTAGAGTGCGCCCGTGTCGTGGTAACCGGCGGTCCGGGTATCGTCGATCGCGATCTCCAGGCCGTTGAAGCCAACATCATTGCCGCCCATCTTCTTCAGGGTCCAGGTCCGGAAGAAGATTCCACTGTTGCACTTGGGGCTGATCTTGAAATCGAGCTTCAATCGGAAGTCGGTCCACATTTGCTTGTGGATCATCATGTAGGCTCCGCAACGATGCGGGTTGATCGCCGATTGCTCGATCGGTCGGCGGCTTGGCTTGCTGTCACTGGTCATCCAGCCATCGAAGCTCTTGCCGTCGAACAACAATTTCCAACCGGCGTCACGCTCGGCCGGGGTCAAACGGTTGTCGGCCGCCTGGACCGTCATGGAGGCCAGCGCCGAGACAACCAGCAGCAGGCAACGACAGATCGGGACGTTCATGAGTAAGCCTCGCGTTGGTGTCGGCCTCGAGACTGGTGATCGTTGCGATTCATCCACGAAGCGGGTGGAGAAGGGCAGCGAGTATCCCCGAGAGGATTCGAACCTCTAACCTCTGGCTCCGGAGGCCAGCGCTCTATCCAATTGAGCTACGGGGACATGCGAGAAAATCTCTGACGATGTCTGGATTCTCGTCGCGTTGAGCACGTTGTAACGTCGCCACAGGTGGCTTTCAAGCAACGACCAGTTGGCCGTGGTTTGCCGCCATGACCATGTCGACGGTTGTCGTTTCTCCCATGGTTTTCCGACGGTGTGTAACTCTTACACGCGGGTTCGGCCATGTCACCCAGCAGAAAGCGAACAAGGTGAAGAGACCGGATGAGTCGGTAAGTGTTGGTGAGAGTATGGTTTGTGAAGATCACCTGCTGAGGCCATTGCCAGTGGCATTCCGGTTTTTGTCCGCTGAGGTCCAACAATTGCTGGACTGAGAAGACACCGGGGGGGAACAAGGAGGTTCCCGATGGCGAGCGGTTGGCAGATCGGTGCGGGTTGTGGACGGTCGCAGATTTCGACGGCCTGTGGAATCGTTCTGTCGGTCGTGTCGTGGTTGGTGATGGGCCATGGCCTGGCAAGTGCGGCAGTTTCTCGGACGCCCAATTTCGTCGTCACTGCTGCAACCCGGACATTGGCGAACCGTGTGTCGTCGGCTGCCGAGGTGCATCGTCGGGAACTGGCGGTTCGCTGGCTGGGCCACGAGATGGCCCGGTGGTCATCGCCATGTCGCGTGCTGGTCCGTCCCGATCGTCCCCGTGCTGCCGGTGCGACGACCTTCAGTTTCCGTCGCGGAGAGGTTTTCGGTTGGCAGATGACCCTGCAGGGACCTGATGACGAAGTACTCGAGTCGATTCTCCCTCACGAGTTGACACACGCGATCCTGGCCTGCCGATTTCGTCGTCCGGTGCCTCGCTGGGCGGATGAGGGGGCAGCGGTGCTGGCCGAATCGCCGGCCGAACGTCGACGACAGCGGCAGGCTGTTCGCAAATTGCTCGCGAGCGGCCGGCAGATCCCGCTGGGGAAATTGTTGGGGATGTCCGAGTATCCCACTGACCGACGCGAAATGCTCTCGCTCTACGCCCAGGGTGTCTCACTGGTTTCGTTCCTTGTCGAACGTGGGGGGCGGGTCCGCTTCCTGGCGTTCCTGGATGACGCCGAACGTCGAGATTGGGATGTGGCGGTGCGATCTCATTTCGGGACCGCCTCGATCGCTGCTCTGGAAAGGGAATGGTCCGCCTGGGTGATGCGGTCCGCGGTGGTGCGAGTGGTCGGTTGGCGGCCTCGTACGGCAGGAACTGGCTTGACGGTTCTGCGTGGGCAGTCTCCCGAGACAGTCTCGGCTTCGGTCACGGGTTTGTTGCCACGTCGGACCGATAATCGTCGCGGCTGGACCTGGCGGGCTCCGGATCCCCGTCGATCCGTACGCGCGGCGGTCGGGGTCGTGAAGTGAACGATTGCCGAGTGCGTTGCCCGGGTT
>CEUS01019805.1_pt1 | contig 10839 bp, 10 predicted proteins | sample 427031 | NCBI WGS metagenome assembly CEUS01 (sample SAMEA2622837, study PRJEB7988) | marine metagenome | biome: marine biome (ENVO:00000447); feature: marine epipelagic mixed layer (ENVO:xxxxxxxxx); material: "saline water (ENVO:00002010), including plankton (ENVO:xxxxxxxx)" | depth 140 m | reverse complement strand
CACATCGGTCCTGGGCAGACAACAGGGTTTGTTGTTGGGAAAATTACTACAAGAATTGCGGAGATAGAGATGGGTGTGCGTGACCCTGTAATGGAATTGGGAGGTCTTAGCGCAAAACGGGACTTTACCGACGTCCGTGATGTTGTTTCTGCGTATAGGCTTTTGATGGAGCGAGGGCGAAATGGAACACACTACAACGTAGCCTCTGGCAAGGCTGAGTCGATACAAAAAGTGTTGCAACTTGCTTTAGCACAAACAGATATGGACATAGAAATTCGGGCGAGTGAACAACTTAGGCGGCCAATAGATTTGCCGGTGCTTGTTGGAGATCCGTCAAGATTGCAGAACGAGACGGGTTGGAAGCCGGGAATTAGCTTGGAGCAGAGTATTACTGACGCAATAACCTACGCTCGCGAGGAGATTTTACAGAGATGACTGAATTGCCTTCATACCTCAAGTTTGGAACTGATGGATGGCGCGCCACGATAGGTGGGGATTACACGTTCTCAAACTTACGGTGGGTTGTTCAGGGGATCGCGACCTATGTGCGGCATAATTGGAGTTATGAAGAAGGGATAGTAGTAGGGTATGACAGAAGATTCGGTTCTGAGCGATTTGCGATTGCTGCTTGTGAAGTGCTGGCTGGCAATGGTGTGACGGCACATTTAGTCCAAGAGCCCACAACAACTCCGGCAATAGCTTATGCAGTGCCGAAACTTGCGGCAGCTGGCGCGATAATTATTACAGCTAGCCACAATCCTCCTAGTGATAATGGACTAAAAATTCGAGACTTTACTGGTGCGGCAGTTAAGCCTGAAGATTTGGCGGAAATTGAGAATGCCATCGCAGAGCAAAAAGGCAACGTACAAAGAAAGGCCTTTGCCTTGGCGAAGGAAGAAGGGTTGGTGCGGATGATTGATGCGCGAACAGAGTACATAGCTGCTCTGCGGGACTTTGTCGACGTGGAGAACATTGCTAAGCAAGGGTACACGGTTGTCGTTGATGCGATGTATGGGGTGGGGGCTGGGTATTTTTCTGAAGTGTTTCAAGGGACTGATCAGCAATTAGTTGAAATTAGACAGGAACACAACCCGGCTTTTCCTGGTCTCTCTAGGCCTGAGCCCATTCCGCCGTATACAGATGTATTAGGTGAAGCAGTTCTCAGTCATGGCGCGGCTGTAGGGATTGTAAATGATGGCGACGCCGATCGACTTGGCGTTGTGGATGAGAAAGGAATGTTTGTTGATCAGCTGAGAGTGATGTCTTTGCTTGCGTACTACATGCTTGAGCACAGGGGCAAAGGTCCTATTGTACGGACTGTTACAACGAGCTCAATGTTGGATCGCCTGGGGGAACTATATAAGGTGCCTGTTCATGAGACTGGTGTAGGAATGAAGTATGTTGCTCCTAAACTTGTGGAAACGGGGGCTGTGATGGGCGGCGAAGAGAGTGGCGGCTATGTTATCGCAGAGCACATGCCAGAGCGGGACGGTGTTATGAGTGGGCTTTTAATTCTTGACCTTATGGCGCGTGAAGGTAAGCTTCCAAACGCACTTGTAACAGCTTTGTTCAATAAACTCGGGAAAGAGTCTCATTATCACCGTATAGACATGGAGTTTTTGGCGCAAGATAGAGGCCTAATTCTTCAGCAGGTTGAGAAGTTCCGACCAAGCATGCTTGCTGGTGTTTCTGTAAAAGACATAAGTACATTTGATGGGCATAAAATCAGATTGGATGATGGTAGCTGGCTATTGATACGCTTCTCCGGGACTGAGTCGTTGCTGCGAATTTATGGTGAGGCTACGAGTAATGAAATGCTGATGAGCTTGCTGGCTGAGGGGCAGAAAATTACTGAAGTGAAAACCAAGGATGTGAAGGGCGTTTGAAATTAGATCTGGACGAACAAGGATGGAATTCTTTTGATCCTGACGGGATGTTGGCAAAGATACGGGCTGCACCTGACATTGCTCGTAAAGGCTGGGACAATGGTCAAAAGGCTCATCTGCCACGCGGCTACCAAGATATCGAAAACGTAATAGTCGCAGGGATGGGCGGGTCGGCGATGGGAGCTGATATTTTGCGGGCCATGCTTGTTGACATAGCTGAGATCCCTATGTTGCTGAGTCGAGGATATACGATACCTGCCTTCGCTGGCCCACAAACGATGGTGGTTTGTGCAAGTTATTCAGGGAACACTGAGGAAACTCTTTCAGCGTTCGATGCAGCGAAGAATGCTGGCTGTAAAATAGTGGTTGTTGGTGGAGGAGGGCGACTTTTTAAAGCCGCGGAAAATATTCCTCAGCTCACAATCAAGGCTAGTGGAATGCCACGTGCAGTGATGGTTGAAGCAATGTTCTTGCTAGCTTCGTTGCTAGACAAGATGGGGGTTGCCAAGGACCTGGCTGACGATATTCCTGTGGCCATAGCAGATATGGACAGTTTCATTAAGCAAGTAGATGTGTTTGTCCCTGTTGAAAACAACTTGGCAAAAGCCACCGCCGAGAAATTGCGTGGCAAAATACCGATGATAGTGGGAAGTGGAGCTTTGGCTACCGTAGCCAGACGGTGGAAGGCTCAAATCAATGAGAACTCTGATCAATGGTCAATTATTGATGAGATGCCGGAGTTCAACCATAACACCATACAAGGTATGGACTTGCCTGTGCTGGGGCAGAAAGGGATAGCCCCTTTGTTCTTGTGCTGTTCGGACGATGACAAGCGTGACAGGATCCAAACCGACGATGCAGTGCGACTTATGGAAGAGGGGGGCTATTCCCCGTTAGTACTAGATGCTGGAGGCTCTAACAGACTCGGCAATATTCTCTGCAGTGTGATTTTGGGCGACTTCATTTCCTACTATCTTGCATTGCTGAATGATGTGAACCCGACGCCGATAGGTAGAATTGCGCGCCTTAAAGAGTTAAGAGCTCAGGGAGACTGAACAAGTTACAGAGGGAAAGGGGTTGCTGGGTTGGTAGCGATAACGGAAACTTCTTGGCCGAGCTGAATAGTGTTGCCGGAAAGAGCCCTAGCCCTTACCAACAGACGCGCCCCTGATTTCAGCTCGATTACCAGCATTTGGTCGTGCCCATAGTAAGTGCGATGGATAATACGAGAATTGCCGTCAGGGCACGGGGTCAAGCTTAGCCATTCGGGCCGTAACATTATTCTTCGGCGACCGTGGCATTCTCTTTGAAGTTGTACGGATCCGAGCTCACAGTGCGCAGAAGCCCCGTCACAGTCTGCGTCAAGGACGTTGGCGGCTCCGAGCCTATGTGCCATTTCCTCGTTTGCAGGGGTGGAATAGAGGGCTTCAGCGGTTCCAACTTGCCCAATCGCACCTGCCTTCATAACCGCAATGGTGTCTGCGATGCTAAACGCTTCTTCTATATCGTGGGTAACCAACAAGGTGGTCACCTGTGAGGCTCGTATTATCTGTGCGACTTCTTCCCGTACGTGGGTTCTCAGATTGACATCTAAGTTTGAAAAAGGTTCGTCTAGAAGAAGAATTTCGGGTTCTGATGCGAGGGCTCGAGCTAGGGCCCCTCGTTGTTGTTCTCCACCGGATAATTCGTGCGGCATACGATTCCCGAACCCCTGTAGCCCAACAAGTTCAAGGTAGTCATCTGGAGACGGCCGAACAGCGTTCTTCTGCCCAATCATGCCAAAAGAGACATTGTTAGATAAAGACATGTGAGGGAACAGGGAGAAATCTTGAAAAACCATTCCTGCGGAGCGTTTTTCCGGAGGGAGAGAAAGAGAGGGATTGGCTACTTCGATTCCGGCGATGTCGATTTGGCCAGCATCAAGCCTTTCAAGGCCTGCTATAAGGCGTAAAACGGTGGTTTTTCCGCACCCGCTTGGCCCAACTAGGGCAAGCAGTTCTCCTTTGGTAATGTTGAGATTGAAAGAGTCGACGGCTGAGTGATTTCCAAATTGTTTGTGCAAGTTTTTGCACGATAGCGCAGGATGGCTCATTGTGAACCTAGGCGTGGTAAAAGAAAGTACATTGGGAGCGACGCTAGGGCTAGCAACAGTAAAGCGGGAGGCCCTGCCGGGGCAAACATAGCTTCGTCGGTAAAGGCCCATATGCTCGTGGCGAGTGTGGAGAATCCGGTGGGACCGAGCAGCAAGGTTGCTGGGAGCTCTTTCATCACGCTAAGAAAAACAAGGGCAGCGGCAGCGGCTATTCCAGGGCGCAATAGGGGCATCGAAATGCGGGTGAATACGGACGTAGACCTGTGGCCTAGTGTGTGGGCAGATTCGGAAAGATGAGGGTTAAGTTGTAGCCATGATGTTCGAATTGATCCTATTGCAGCAGGGATAAAATGAAGCACATACGCAATGATTAACAGTAACAGCGATTGATAAATCAATGATGTGTAATTAGCAGCGAAAAACACTAGGGAAAGGGCTAACACGATTCCTGGTAGCGCATAGCCGGAATAAGAAGCGGCCTCTATGAACGTGTTGAAAGCGCTTTTCTTCCGTGTTGTAAGGGCAGTTATTGGTATTGCTACGCCGACGGCAGCTGCGGCGGCCAGACCTGAAACCGCCACAGAATTAAATGCTCGTTGTGCTAGGTCGAGAATGGCTAGATGTTCGGACGAAGTTCCTCGCAGAGTCCAGTAAAGGACATTGCCTACGGGTAGCCCCAATGAGACAATTGGGAGGAGGCTTAACAAAGCGACAGAAGGGTATTTCCAGCGTCCCAGTGCCACTGTTTTCCTTCTTGCGGCTCCGGCTCCTAATCGATAGTACCGACTCTTGCCCCGGGAACGATTTTCTAGCCACAATATCGATATGGTAACTAGTACTAGTGTTAGGCCAAACAGGGCGATTAAGGATCTGTCTAACGATGATGAATATTGGACGTAAATGGCTTGGGTAAAAGTTTCAAAACGCATAAGGGCTACAGCCCCGAAATCACTTAGTGCGTATAGGGATGAGAGTAACGCGCCTGCGGTGATAGCTGGACGGAGTAAAGGTAGAGTTACAAACAGAAAAGATTTCATCGAGCCTAAGCCTAGTACTCGTGCGCTATCTTCGAAGGAAGGATCCAGTCGCTGGAAGGCTGCTGCAGTTGTCAAGAATATGTAGGGGTATGTGATCATGGTTAGAGCAAAAAGGGCCCCGCTAAAACCGGTAATTCCGGGAAAAGAGATGGTTACCGGCAAATTTGCGAGTGCCTGATGAAGAAATCCTCGCGGACCTAATGCCGCAATAAAAGCAAATCCGGCTACATAGCTTGGTATGGCCAAGGGTAACGCTAATAGAGTCGCCCAAATGCGGCGACCCGGAAGGTCTGTCCTGCAGACTAACCATGCTGATGGGACAGCAAGGGCAATGCCAAAGAGGGTGACACTAACGGCTAGGCTGATTGTTGAAATCAGTGTGCTGAATGTTCGAAAACGCAAGTAGGCTTCCCAAGTGGAAGCATCGCTACCGAGAGCTCTCAACATCAGGTGGAAAAACGGCAGCATCATTACTGCAACCAGCAACACTGCAATAGTTTTTAAGAGGAGTGACTTTTGCCGGCTGAGTGATTGAACACGAGGGCCTATTTGCCAGAGGGTATTTGAAAGCATAAGTGGCGTTACATCCGGAAGCTAATTTGTTTTTTGTCAAACAAATAGAAAGCAGGCTGAACCCTGAAAAAGCATGCATAGACTGGCAGACAGCATCGACTAGGAATAAGCGCAACCATTTTTAAGGGTCCTTCCATTGTGGCACCGATAATATCGACCGAAAGAATAGCACGGGCTTAGCCAGCTAGTTAGCAAATGCTAAGGTTGGCTAGGCTCGGAATGGGGCTGGGGTAGGCCAGTCCTCCTACCCCAATCCCCTGGCTCCGACCCCATGTGGAGCGTCGAGATGGTTGAGCAGCGACCCTTTGACTAGCAGGGGGTGCTAATCAAAGGATCCGTTGCTACTTACAAACTAGAGGGCACCTACTTTCCGCAGTAGGTCTAAGGTCCCTTTAAGATCGTCTAGATTGCTCAGATCGATATTTGGCGAGTCTATGGTGCTCAAGTCCGGTAGGCCGGTAAAGGGTTTTACCCCAGCTGAAAGCGGGAACTCATAAGTCTTATTGGCGAAGTATTCTTGGACTTCTTTGCCCAGAAGTTCGCGTAACAGGCTTACAGATTCGGCGAAATTCTCTTCCGACTTGAGGATTGAGCCTCCGGCTACATTAATCAATGCTCCGACATCGCGTCCTGTATAGAAGTGATTTGCTGCTGGAAATGTTGGTTCCTCAGCAAGTTTGCGCATCAGATAGTAGTGATTAACGAACCCGCAAGATATTTCCCCTGCACCGGCGGCAGCCACTTGAGGAGTGTTTTTTGGGTACAGGATTGGTTCGTTGGCAATAATTCCTCGGAGCCAGTTCTCTGCGGCCCCATCACCGAGTTGAACCCGCATAGCGGTTACGTGCGCCTGAAAGGATCCGTTTGTCGGGGCCCATCCTAGCCGACCTTTCCATTTGGAGTCTGTAAACCCAAGAATGGAAGTTGGTAGGTCAGCAGGGGTGAGCTCTTTGCTGTTGTATACGATAGTTCTGGCTCGACCACTTAGACCTACCCACTCCCCCTTGGAGGATTGGAATCGGGCATCGACTAGACCCAGTAGTCCGGCAGGCAGTTCTGCTAAGAATCCTTCTTTAGCGACTGCTCCTAGCGAGCCAGCATCTTGAGAAATGAATATGCTAGCTGGAGAGTTCTCTCCTTCTTCCAAAATTAAGGCAGCCATTTCGGAAGATTTCCCGTAGCGGACTTCAACCTTAACGTTGGATCCTAGTTTCTTCTCTGCGATTTCTATCGCCGGCTTGATGAAAGATTCTTTTCTGCCGGAATAGATGCTTAATGTTACTGGCCCCTTCGGTGGAGCCTTGGTTGCCTCTGGGGCAGCCTTAGCGACTGGGGCAGCCTTAGCGACTGGGGCTTCAGTAGCGGCGGGCTTTGGTTCTGGAGCCTCTGTTTCCGCCTTGGGCTCAGGGGCCTTGGTGGCGGGTGCAGGCGCAGCGGCCGCCGGTGCGGGAGTTTCTGGTCTGCCTCCACATGCTGCTAGCAGTGCCGTGGTTATGACTCCACTGCCTAGTTTCAGCATAGATCTTCGTCTCAACCTACTCATCTTTATTTTTACCTTTCCAGCAATTGATGGGCTTGGGCAATTATCGACAACGGCAACAATGGTAGCAGACGATTATAAAAAATATTAGTAAATACTAATACGGGTATTAGCGGGAGCTAGCTAGGAGCGCTGTATGGACAGCTTATAAAGAGTTGTTGGCCCGCCATCCTTCGGTTTCACATCTGACTATAGAGGCTAAGGCATCAATAGTGGCAGGTTCATCGTTGAGGCATGGTAGCAACGCGTATTCTTTGCCCCCTGCTTCCAAAAATTGCTTTTGTCCAGCAATGCCTAGTTCTTCAAGGGTCTCGATGCAATCAGAAATGAAAGAGGGAGAAACTACTGCGAGTTTGGTTATGCCTTGCGACGGCAGGGTTGTCAACAAATCCTCTGTATGAGGCCCTGTCCACTCAATTGGGCCGAACTTGCTCTGAAAAGCGGTTAAGCAGAAGCCCTCGTCGAAACCTGCCATATTTTGTATAGCTGAAGCCGTTTCTAAGCACTGGGTGTAGTAAGGGTCACCTTTTTCAAGGTAGCTAGTTGGAACTCCATGAAATGATAAAAGTAGCTTTTCGGGCTTAAAGTCAAGGGCGGAAAGACTGCTTAAGATTGAGGAACAGAGGGCCTCATTATAACTCTCATAATCCATCAAGGGCTGTGCGGTTCTAATCGCTGGCTGCCATTGCATTTTCATCAAAAGGCGGAAAACTTCATCATAGACGCTGGCAGAGGTTGTGGACGAATATTGTGGAAAAAGGGCTATGATGCAAATCCGGTCACATCCACGAGATCGGAGGGACTCCAATTGGGATTCGATCGACGGTGATCCGTATCTCATCGCAACCTCGATCTCAATTTCCGAAGATTTCGATATGAGAGACCGTAGCAAGTTACCTTGTTGTTGCGTATACCACAGTAAAGGTGAGATGTTTTTATCGTTCATCCAAATCGCTTTGTAAGCGGCCGATGACTTTAGGGGGCGCAGCTGAAGAATAACTCCGTACAGTATTGGCTTCCAAAGTAGTGCTGGCAGATCTATAACTCGCCGGTCGGCGAGAAATTGTGACAAAAACTTTCTGACAGACCAGTAATTTGGTGAAGTTGGTGTCCCGAGGTTTACGAGAATAACTCCCGGCTTTGTCTTTGAAGGCACTATTAGTCTCCGGAACTGGATTAGTTAAAAGCATGACCAGGGGTACTAGGCAATTGGCTGTCGCTAAGTGCTGGTTAACCTGTTTATGCTCTGATTTGGCAAGTGCACAAAAATTGTGCACATATTCACAATGTCATGCAAGTAAAACACGGGTCAAGTCTGCCCCCTGGCTGTTAAGAGGCTAACTAAGGGGCATTCGGAATCCTGTCAGAAACAGATAAAATGATGTCTCTGATAGGCAAATTGTACGGACAAGGCTGTTCACACAGAGGGGTGGTTTTACACGGTTCATAGTCGGCACAGCTGTGTATAGGCCCTGTGGCTTCGGCCCATATGTTGCGGCCTTGCTCTGACATGAGGCTGGCCGCCCAGTAAGGTTCGGCTATCAAGGTGTCAGGGATTTCTATCCCAACGGGACATTCACAATAGTTGCAGCGGCGACACCCATTGTTTCCTATGCTGTCAGCTTTGGCCTGTAAAGCAGAAAATTCCGTGGCAGTCACTTCTTCCTCTAGCGCTTTGATGTTTGAGTCTACTATTGCTGGCGAGGTCAACCCGGAGACGATGACATCAGGCGAATGCCCTCGAACATAGCGGAGGGCCATGCGATAGTCGGAGGCAACACCGGAACCTATAGGGCGCATAGCCATAGTGCCGATTCCGAGTCGCCGCGTGGTGGGAAGGAGGGTGGTGCCTGCAAATGGCTGGGTTGGGTTGAGGTGGAAAAGAACTGTACTAAATAGCTCTGATTCCAGCCATTGGGCTAGTTTTTCAGGGCGGTGGCCAGTTATTCCTATGTGTCGGATCAGGCCCTCTGTTTGGGCACGCAGGGCACCTTCCAAAGCTCCTCCAGAGCTGACAATCTGGTCGAATTCAGACTGATGGTTTACGTAATGTAGTTGCAGCAGATCTATCTGGTCAACCTGTAGACGGGAGCGGCTTTCGTTAATTTCCCTGTACGCAGAATTGGCGTCGCGGGCGTGTGTTTTTGTTGCGATAAAGAATTCGTTTTTACGGTGACTAATTGCTCGACCAACTTTGATCTCTGCGTCCCCATAATCGCGAGCACAGTCAAAGTAAGAAATACCACTGTCTAGACAATGGTTCAGAGATTCGTCTGCTGCCGACTGCGGTAGTTTTCGAAACCACATAGTTCCACAGCCGAGAATACTGACGATGTCCCCGGTGTTTCCCAACGGCACTTTTGGAAGTGTCAACGGAGGCTCTTCAAGTTGGGGTACATTGCCGGAGGCACTCTTCAAATAGAATGAGGCGGCGCTCTGCTTCGGACACAGCAAGTATGGCGCGCTCACGAGCGGCTCCACATGACTGTAGAGAGGATGACGCTTTCTCCTTGTCTTCTTTCAGGGCCTCTGGGTGTCCCATGGCCATAAATTCAAACCAAGCTTCTACATAGTCACGGTGGGCAGATTCCTTTTCTGAACGTAATTCAAGTAATTCAAGGTGTTTTCGTTTGACCAAGTGCCAATAGACCTCGAAAGAATGCTCTGGCTCATGCATGGTTGACATGTTCCTTTTCTTGTCCGGACCGGATCGGAAGAGCAATTTTAGCGTGTTAAAGACCCATGTGTCTTACGACTGGTGAGCCTGACGGAGTTTCTCCAATGCCGAACCGATGAGGCTTACTTATGTGGTAACTCAGTGAGCTAGAGAGGCTTGCCCAAAAATGCCCGTGATCGTATTGCGAACAGAGACAGCGATGACGTTAAAAGATGGGAAGCTCTATGCGTAGTGGGACCTATCTAGCGTAGGTCCTAATCTAGTGTATGAGCGCCCGTGAAATTGTGACTCAAATACCAGCCCATCTTGCTCATAACCCAAGTCTAGTTGCCTTCTTAGTTGTGCAAGGCCGTAGTCTAGTAGAGACCCTCCGGCGTCTACTGTTAATCCGGCAGCCTGGAGATCGCCGACTATTTCATGGTCAAACGCTATGCCCATAGCGAAGGCCTGTTCCGGGCCTTGTATGTGAAAGAGCATAACGTGATAATTTCCCATTGCCGGTATGACTTCACATGTATCAATGGTGAAAGAACGACCACCATTTGTGTAGTGAGGCTGACCGAGCAACCGTACCAAAAGACACCTCTTAAGACAGCCTGTACCCGGCTTATACGCAAGATGTAGTACGCTATCAAAAGTAACCACTATAGGTTGTGGTGTCAACATGCTACAGATAAAGCGATTGCACTACAGTACTGAACTTGGTTAGTGACTCCAGAAAGTCGCCGGCGAAGCGGTGCTATGGTTGTAGTTCTACCCCGGCCGATTCCTCATATAACTTGACAGTGGCAGCGCAGTGTTCATCCCCATACCCGCGCATACTGGCTTCAGCTAGCAGTTGATGAGTAACGGAGGAAATATTTGTTCGCGAGCCTAGTTCTGAAGCCCATTTCACTCCTAAGCGCAGGTCTTTTTGAGCCAACTTTGTCATAAATCCTGGGGTGAAATCCCTGCGCATCGTTTTATTAATAGAACCCTCTGACAATGCTCCGTTATCCGCCGCTGTTCCTCTAAGGACTTCGAGCATCGTGTCC
>CEUS01280412.1_pt1 | contig 10851 bp, 11 predicted proteins | sample 427031 | NCBI WGS metagenome assembly CEUS01 (sample SAMEA2622837, study PRJEB7988) | marine metagenome | biome: marine biome (ENVO:00000447); feature: marine epipelagic mixed layer (ENVO:xxxxxxxxx); material: "saline water (ENVO:00002010), including plankton (ENVO:xxxxxxxx)" | depth 140 m | reverse complement strand
CCATATTACTGAAGACTTTTTTAGCATCTCCGGGTGTGAACGCAATATGGCGTTGCACCTGGTCCAAGCCTTCTGCAGAATCCAAGGTGTCGAGGATGAATGCCCTGTAGATTTCTGCAGCCTGTTCGGGGGAATACCGGGAAAGAAGCCGCGTTTTTACTTCCCCTGGGACCGGGTTTTTGGCAAATACCACCAGGTGGCTGCTCATAGCCTCTCAGCCAGGACAATCATCTGAGGGCTGTCGCAGGTGTACTCCCCGCCTTGAAAATCTCCCCAGACAGACATGGGCGCCAAGTCTGCCGCAGCCAACAACATCTGTAGTTCCGTGAACGTATATAACCGGATGGAATGATGCAGGAGCGTTTGGCGACTGCCCTGTATAACTGTGACGTCCACCTTTGACCGACTCGAAAGCCCATTGAATTGCCGCTCCTCGATCAAGAGCATCCCTTCAGGTCTGTAAATTTGCGTGGCCAAAAGGTGACGAACAACAAAATCCCGGTTCGCGGTTTCGATCAGAAACTTGCCACCGGGTAGAAGCGCATTCGAGATGCTCTGCAGCACGCGGAAGTTCTCATCCTCCAAGTCGAAATACCCGAAACTCGAGAATAGACTCAGGCAGTAATCGAATACATCCGTAAAGGGCAGATCCCGCATGTCTGCACGAACAAGATTGATCTCCTGAGACTCCGTAGAAGCATTCTCCCGGGCGCGTCCGAGCATAGTTTCAGACCGATCCACTCCCGTTATGTCATACCCCCTATGTGTGATGGGGAGGACATGACGACCATATCCGCAACCTACGTCGAGAAACTTCTCGTTTTTTTCAGGTGCAAAGCGCTCCAGGATGAACTCGACTTCCAACTCCGTATCCGGATGGTCATCGAACCCTAGATATTCGAGCTGGAAGAACCGATCGTACCAGGGCATCTGGTTGGCGTTTGACATAGGTCTAAGTCACAATGGTTCGGCTAACTTTGAGGGGATGTAGGAAGGGGTTAAGGCAACGGTCTGGAATCTCAGCCGAGCTTCTGCTGGATCAACTGAGTGGCAAGTTTGGGATTCGCCTGCCCGCGGGTTTCTTTCATTACCTGGCCCATAAAGAAACCCATGAGCTTTCTGTCGCCATCTCTGAACCGCCCCGCTTCGTCAGGGTGGCTCTCAATAATCTTCTCAACCAGCGCTTCGATCTCAGTCTGGTCGCTGATCTGTAAGAGCCCCTTCTTCTCGACTATGATATCCGGCGGATCTCCGGTTTCGGCCATCTCAGCGAACACGGTCTTCCCAATACTGTTACTGATGGTACCGTCCTCGATCAAGCCGATCAATTTAGCAAGATGCCCAGGTCCCGCTTTGAGTTCAGTGATATCGATCTTTAGATCGTTCAATATCCTCATTACATCGCCCTGGATCCAATTGGTCAATGCCACTGCTCCTGCTCCAGCCCTTACCCCGGATTCGAAATAGTCTGCCACCTTTCGGTCTGTTGTGAGACTGTCCGATTGCTCGAAACTCAGTTTGTATTCGGATTGGAAACGGGCCTTGCGAGCATCAGGCATTTCGGGCACATCACGGCTGACCTGGTTAATCCATTCTTCGTTTACTTTAATGGGAATGAGATCGGGACATGGGAAATACCGGTAATCGTCGGATGACTCCTTGCTCCGCATGGAGCGGAGCTCATCTCTATCCGGGGCATAGAGGAAAGTGTCCTGGGTTATTTCGCCACCTGTTTCCGCCACATCCATCTGTCGCCGGATCTCTTTTTCCAGTGCACGCTGGCAGTTTTTGATGGAGTTGACATTCTTTACTTCCACCTTGACACCCAGGTCGGATGCGCCGACGGGTCGAATGGAGACATTTGCGTCGATACGCACATGCCCTTTCTCCATATCCCCTTGGGAGGCGCCTGTGTAAATCAGCATTTGGCGGAGTTTCGTCATGAAGTGAAATGCTTCTTCAGGGGTGGCTATGTCCGGTTCGCTGACAATTTCTATGAGGGGGACCCCGCACCGATTTACGTCTACCATAGATTCGTTGGCAGCTACAAACGCCTCCTCATGGATGCTTTTCCCAGCGTCTTCCTCCATATGGATACGCACAAGCCGAATCTGTCTGGGTCCATTTTGGGAAGGTACCTCAACACTTCCACCAGTGGCAAGGGGCATTTCTTCATTGGATTGGAACTGGGAGATCTGGTAACCCTTTGGCAGATCGGGATAGAAATAGTTCTTACGAAGGAATCGACTTGTAGGCTGGATTTCACACCCAACAGCAAGGGCGATCCGCATCGCCAGCTCCACGACCTCCCTGTTCAACACAGGCAGCGCTCCTGGGAGCCCTAGGCATACCGGGCAGCCATGGGTGTTGGCCTCTGCGCCAAACTCAGCACTACATCCACAAAAAATCTTGGTCTGCGTGGCGAGCTGGGCATGAACTTCAAGGCCAATAACCGGTTCGTAGGTCATCTCTAGAGTTCCTGTTCCACCAAAAAAGCTGCCCTTATCAGGTCTGATTCCTTCAACGCAGGGGCCAAGAGTTGAAGTCCGATTGGCAACCCAGATGAAGACGTGCCACAGGGTACCGAAATGCCAGGGATGCCTGCCAGGTTCACAGAAACAGTGTAGATGTCTGAAAGATACATCTGTAACGGGTCGTCAACCTTCTCACCAATCTTGAATGCTGGCGTGGGTGCAACGGGTGCCGCGATCAGGTCGCAAAATTCGAAAGCACGGTCGAAGTCCTGTTTGATCAGGGTCCGGACCCGCTGGGCTTTAAGATAGTATGCGTCGTAGTAACCGGTGCTCAGGGCGTAAGTGCCCAAAATGATGCGTCTCTTCACCTCCGTGCCGAATCCTCGGTTACGGGTATTGCAGTACATATCGATCAGATCATCACCCTCAACCCGTAGCCCGTAATTCACACCGTCGTATCGAGAAAGATTCGAAGAAGCCTCCCCTGTAGCAATGATGTAGTATGCCGCGACGGCATACTCAGAATGGCCCGCGATCGGTAGGGAGACCTCTCGAATTGCTGCACCGGCTGTTTCCAGACAGGCCACGCCTCGCATCACATTTTCCTTGACCTCCGGATCCAAACCCTCGGCAAAGAATTCTTTCGGAATTCCCACCTTCATCCCATTCACACCATCCGCCATAGCGGCGAGATAGTTTGGAACGGGCAGGTCCACAGATGTCGAGTCGCAAGGATCGTGTCCTGCAATGATCTGGAGCAGCAAGGCGGAATCGTGCACCGTACGGGTCACAGGGCCGATCTGGTCCAGGGAGGAAGCGTAAGCAATAAGGCCATATCTGGAGACGCGGCCATATGTGGGCTTTAGACCCACAACTCCGCAATAGGAGGCAGGAAGCCGGATGGACCCACCCGTGTCGGACCCCAATGCGAGGACGGTGTGGTTTGCAGCTACCGCGGCGGCAGAACCCCCGCTTGAGCCACCGGCTACACGGTCCAGATCGTGGGGGTTCTTGACGGGATCAAATGCAGAATTCTCATTTGAGGATCCCATAGCAAACTCGTCCATATTGAGTTTGCCAACTACAACTGCATCGGCCTCGATAAGTTTTCTTGTTACGGTAGCGTCGTAGGGGGGGATGAAATTGTGAAGGATGCGGGAGGCGCACGTGGTGCGCAGACCGCGGGTGCAGATCAGGTCTTTGAGGGCAATTGGTATGCCTGCCAAAGGACCGACCGGTTCACCGTTGGATATCCTGCGATCGACATCGTCGGCCTTCAGGAAGGCCGGTCCTTCATCAAGGGTGATGAAGGCGTTGATTTCGGCATTGCCCTGGTGAATGGCGTCGAATACCGCCTGGGTCAACTGCCGGGATGTGACCTGTCGTTCTTGGATGCTCTGTATCAGTTCGTGGGCGGGACGCTCGTTCAACAAATCGTTCTTGTCTTCCAACCTACCTCCTGCCTACGATTTTGCCGGCTTTTCCGGACCTGCGGGTGGTTCCGCAGGCTGGGATTGTTCCTGTTGATTCGTGGTAGGATCCTGCGGTCGGTCGGTTCCAGTTTCGATTTCATCCTGAATGTCGCTGATGCCTTTCTTGAATTCCGTTACACCCTTTCCAATCCCTCTCGCGATTTCCGGAATTCGTTTTGCACCAAACATAAGGAGGATGACCAAAAAAATAAGCAGGATTTCCCAGGTGCCAATTCCACCCAACATGATCGATTACCTCCTCAGGTGCTACGTACCTGTTCACAAATGAATCAGTAGGAATATTTGGCATAGTACCAGGCAATCCCTATGCCAAGCAGGCTCAAAACATTGAAATTAAGGGAGAAGCCAAATTTGAACTTGATGACGATAAGATTAAGGGGTATCTCGCCGGAATCGTACTTCACCAGAGGATCTACCAAGACCTTCTGTACCACGTTGTCCTGTAGCCCAAGGGAATCGAAGACAACACCGAGTAATCCACCCAGAATGTTTCCCGCCAGTACACCAATGAACGCTGCGAGAATCAGGAACCCCACATTTCTCTTACCCATAGCACTCCGTCTCCCTCAAGAAAATATGTATCAATTTCGGATATCGGCAACTTCGCGATCCACAATCAGATTGAAGAGCCAACGTACTGCGCCTGAAAGGGAGAAAGCCAAGGCAATGGGGAAAAATGCTTCGTCGGGGAACAGGACAACAAGGATCAGGGCGGATAACGCGATGCCCAATCGTGCACGATCCTTTCTGGTGCCCAACGAGAACTTCGGAAAGGCCGGGTACTCGAATGGGCTTACCATCAGGAAACCAAGAAACACACAGAGGGTAATGGCAACGTGAGGTTCTCTCGTACTTTCCCAAACCCGTTCGGTGAATATGATATATGCGGCAAGTGTTGCAGCTGCTGCAGGAATGGGGAGTCCTGTGAAATCCTCCTTCTCCGGGGTCTTCGTTTGCACATTGAATCTGGCCAGTCGCAATGCTCCGCACAGGAAGAACAGAAAGGAGGCGATAAAGGGGAGCAGTATGCTATCCAGAACGCCCTGATAGTAATGAAGCATCAAGACTGCGGGCGCCACACCAAAAGAGCACACATCTGCGAGGGAATCGAACTGCACACCGAATTGGCTGGGTGTGTCCATCAGCCGCGCGAGCTTTCCGTCGAACGCGTCGAGAAAGCCGGCAATCACGATTAACCAGGCCGCAGGGACAAGCTGCCCGCGAGTGGCATAGTAAATGCACAGAAATCCGCAGAAGAGATTGCAAATGGTTACAAGACTAGGAACGGCTGCTTTCTTTCTCATAACGGATTCACTCCGATGGTGGAAGCTCAATCAGACCGGTGTAAGATTCACGATTACTGGGAAACCGGTGCTTTTTCCAAAACCAGCTTGCTCTCGAACTGCCTTCTGCCGCGAAGTAACACTAGTGTGAAAACTTCCCCGACTCTTCCTGCACGAAAGGCTTCCGCCACATCTTCGTCGTTCAACACACGTTGACCATTTACTCTGAGAATTAAATCACCGGGACTCAATCCCGCTCTAAAGGAGGGACTCTCGTCCTCTACCCGCGTGATCAGTGCTCCCGAGGCAGTTGCCAAGCCGAGTGCGTGAGCCAACCAGGGCGTTAGATCGGCATGAAGCCAGAACCCTGTCCAAAACTCCTGCCGACCTCCTTCAATCAACTGTGCCGCCATTTCAGCAGCTGCATTAATGGGAATGGCGAAACCAATCCCCAAGGACCCACCACTCTTGGAAAAGATAAATGTATTCGTACCGATGACCTGGCCCACGCTGTTAACAAGCGGACCTCCACTGTTCCCAGGATTTATCGACGCATCGGTTTGAATCATATTCTGATAAATGTGGTCGCCTTCTTCGGCTTCGGCAAGTCGGAAGTTCCGGCCTACTGCACTGACAACGCCAACGGTAACCGTTGGTTTTGGGTCTTCAATGAGCAGGCCAAACGGATTGCCGATAGCGATCGCCCACTCGCCAATAATGATATCATCCGAATCGCCCAACTCGGCGGTGGGAAGACCGTTAGCGTCGATGTGGATCACCGCAAGATCCATCTGGCGATCGACCATTACATTGTTTCTGATATCCTTAACATCGAAACTACGGCCGTCCGCGAATGTAACTGTAATCTCCTCAGCGCCCTCGATGACGTGATGGTTGGTGAGGATGTATCCATCTTCCCGAATTACGAATCCGGACCCAATGCTCGGCTTTTTTTCCTGAACGATGCCGGGATAGTAAAAGAACTCCCAAATCGGGTGTCGATATTTGACCCGGTATTCTTCCAACGTTGTTGTCGTAACACCGACCACGGACGGCGCTACTTTTTCCACCGCACGGACGATTGCGTTAAGCCTGGAAGCCTCAATGCCTGCTGTCGTGGATGTAGCCTCAATGGGAAGGATGCCAGACTGGTTCTGCTGCTCCAATCCAATCTTGCCAACTGGGATGAGAAACAAACCCAGAAGGACGATCAGTGCTCCGATCAACCAAATCCGCTGCACAAACATCTACTCCCCGGAAGTACCCTTGTATTCCACGTTCATCAGGAAGAGGCCCTGAGGCGGGGCGTTAGGACCTGCGCGCTGCCGGTCCCGGAACTCAAGGATTCGAGAAATATCCTGGGGTGCCCTCTTTTGTCTCCCCACCTGTACCAAGGTCCCAACTATTCCACGAACCATTGATCTTAGAAACCGGTTCCCCTCAATATGGAAGCTCAGTCCTCTTTCTGCAGTCTCCCAATCACAGCGGGAAATGTGACAAATTCTGCTGTCCCGTTCTTCTGCACCCACGCAGAAAGAGGTGAAATCGTGGCAGCCAACCAGAATACAGGATGCGTGCTGGATGGCTGCAATATCGAGTTCGCACCTGATCCACCAAACAAATCTGTTTTCCAAGGCCGATGGCGTAAAGGAGATCCGATACTCATAGGACCTGAGCGTGGCGTCGAACCGAGCGTGGAATTCACTCGGCACTTCTTCAACCTGGCCAACCGAAATATCCCTGGGCAACAGACTGTTTAATCCGGAATAGATTCTGCCCAAACTTATCGACGACGACGTTGGGAAATTTGCCACCTGACCCCGAGCGTGGACTCCTGCATCCGTTCTGCCGGCGGCAACCGTCCTGATGGGCTCGTTCAACAGCCGACTCAGGGATTTCTCGAGCTCTCCCTGGATTGTACGCTGATCGGGCTGGATCTGCCAGCCTTTGTATGCCGTGCCGTCGTATTCCAGCTGCAGCTTTATGTTTCGCTGCCGAGGGCTTCCCTTAGATTCGACCGACACTCAACAACAGCCCAGAGAATATGATAAATAAAATGGTGGCAACACTATCAGCCAAGGAGTAGGTCAGTACCCGAAACCGGGTTCGGTTGGTATCACCCCGGTAGCATCTGGACTCCATTGCCAGAGCCAGCTTGTCTGCACGTGTGAAGGCAGATATGAACAGCGGCAACAGCAAAGGCAACAGACTTCGCGTCCGCTTTATAGGACCACCCTCAAAGTCCGCACCTCTGGAAACCTGCGCCCTTCTGAGCCTCTCGGTTTCATCTACTAAAATAGGGATGAATCTGAGGGCTATGGTTACTGTCATTGCAAATTCGTGAACAGGAAACCGAATCCGCCTGAGAGGTCCAAGTAACGATTCCAGACCGTCGGCAAGTTCCAGGGGAGAGGTGGTTAGCGTCAGAAGTGACGTCCCCAGAACGAACGCAGAGAACCGACCTGCAAGAAATGTTCCCTGGGATACACCCTCAGCCGTGATGGCACCAGCTTGCCAAGGCAGAAGGAGGATGGCCTCACCAGGAGTCAGCCATGCGTGGATGGATACGGTCAACAGGAGCAATGGTAAAACGGGCTTGAGATTCCCCAACATCAACCTGAGCGGAAGCCCTGCTGCTCGACAAAGAACTCCAACCAAAAGGACGGCACACCCTAGGGCAACCCCTGACCGGCTTCCCATCAATGCGGCCATCAGGAGCAGTGTGCATATGATTTTGGACCGAGGGTCGAGTTTATGTATCAGGGACTGCCCTTGTAAATAACGCCCCAATGTGATGTCGGACAGGCGCGGCAATAGACCCCCCAAGTTTTGCATAACCTCAAAGAAAAGCATACAGTTGAGGCAATACATTTGTTCAAAATATACTATCTGAAAATTGGATTGTCAAACACTATTCAGGGCTCTGAATAGCCCCAAAACGACACCGCATCGTTCCTCCTCTCAATCCGGCTTGTGCCGCTTTGGCAATCTCCTCTCGCGAAAGACTCACGTCAGACAATCTACTTCTCTTCTGAGATTCCTAGGTGTAGCTGAAATAATTCATCTCAAGTGAAAGAAATGTTTTAGCTGAAGGCCGGCTTTACCCCTATCGGAGCAGGTATTGGAGAGGCACGAATCTTGCCGCTATATGTCCCAACCGACTAAACAGGAGGACACCTTTGCGTCGACCTGCACTTGGGGCACCTGTAGCACTCTCATTCGGGGTTCTGGTTGGGACCTGGTCCAGGATTCCTGTATCAGTCTTGATCCTTCTCAGCCTACGCTTTGCGGGTTGGCCATATCAAGCTTTGCCCATAAATGGCAATCGAATTCGATGACGGTGATCCTTGTGACCGTCATTTTTCTTTTATGAATGTCGCGTGTCCGCCAATCGGCCCAGCGTAAGGTCAACCAGGTTCTACGGAATCTAGCCGAGAGGAATAGCGTTTGCGAGTTGCCAGGATCGGGCACTGAAGCACCTGAGGAAAGAGAGGAAGACCACCTATCCAGGCTCGAATCAGCCAGGTAGCGATAAATGATACTGTACACAGTGTCTCCGGGCTCGTTCTGATCCGGTTCCGAAAATTCCAGCCCATTATGGATTACGGCGATTTATTTACCGAGGTCGCCCTTCTGCGGAGGCCGAGTCAGGCCAGGAACCCGGGCGCCTTCGACTATTGCAGCTTTGTTGAGCGAAAGGGCATCACCGCCACAGCAGGGCACATGGATCTAGTCAAAGATAGTGCTTCCAGTAAGAAACCGGATCAGGAATACGATCGACCAGAACCTCTCCGGAGCACCCGCGGGCCTGCTGAAAGGTGTTCTCCTCGGAGAGAAGCGAGGGATTCCCACAGAGGTCAGTGAGGCCTTCACCTGGGCAGGAGTGAATCACGTGCTGGCTGTTTCGGGATTCCACGTGGGCCTGATCGCGGCTGTAGATGGGAAGGAAGCCCTTCACGTCCGGAAGCTTCAGGACGTGAACCTTGTCATTACCGACTGCAAGATGCCCAACATTTCCGGGTTGGAGTTTATGGAGGCCGCCAGAGAAGACGATCCTGAGTTGAAATTCATCGTGGTGTCCTCAACTGCGACAGAAGAGGACTTCAAGCAACTTCGTCCCAAGGCAATCCATGGCCAAGCCATTCCGATTGACCGAGCTGAAAGATGCTGTCAGCTATGCACTGAACTAGAAGTTCATTCGACCTACGAGTAAGCCCGACCTGAAATCTGCAGGTCGGGCTTTTTTATGGTCAAAGGAAACCGAATCGGGTTGCCTGAATTCAGAAGGGCGGTTGGAAGTCCAAGAGGACATTCAGACAGGATGAACCAGGATGCATCGGAAGCAGAACCAACTCTCTTAGTATGATCGGTAAATTGCAAAGCGTTATCTCCCCCAATAACACCCTGCTATACCTGAAGAGATACTGTCACTACCTCCCTCAAGCCGGAACAATGCTGTGCAAGAACGAACTCGAGAGACTTCCAAACCGCCCAAAACCAACAGGTGATTCAATATGTAAAAACTTGCTTACTGGCGCCTCGTTGAATACCTATTCTCAACAATACATCAACCGATAAACTTCACTGTAGGAATAAGATAATAATTGGAGACAAGTTGACAGCGTGGAGCACATACAACTACTGCGGAAAAATCTCAGGTGACAATTAGAAAATCAGGAGAAGATCCGACTTCGCGAAACTGGGAAGGTCATTGTTTTCAAGAACTTCTCACATTCCAAAAATCAAGGCATCAACTGACTGTCGGACCCCGGGCTGCCCCCGATGTAATTCACCCGAATACCCTTAAAAACGGCACAGGAAGACAATCACAAACACAGTGTCGCGTCCCGTATGTAAGTATGTTTAAAAACAAGGTGATAGAATGGACCGGTTTCATCTCCAAAACACTTCAGGAATATATATCCACCAATCTGGAGAGTCAAGTGATTATTTGTGAAAATTTCGACCCCCGATGTCAGGAATGAGATAAGGTCTTGAAACATAAGCGCCTTGCCGGATTCAATTTTTTTTAGAGGTCAAAGGTAAGTAAACCGGCAATCTCAAACAGTGAAAAAAAGTTGCTCACAGCTCAATTTACAGAACTTCAAGACCTCACAGTAGGTTACTTGAAGGCGAGGGCTGGTCCTACAACTCAAAACCGAAAAATGGACCAGTTCGTGGCCCATTTTTTGCTAAGATTGAACATCGAATCTCCATTCGAATTTGCGCCTATTCCTCCCAGATTCCCATCCTGCTGAATTTATCCATCCTCTGTTCCACCAATTGATCCAATGGGACATTCTTTAATTGGTGGAGTTCTTCCTCAACGGCGATCTTCAACGTGTTGGCCGTATCGATTGGATTCCGGTGGGCGCCGCCAAAAGGCTCAGGGACCACCCGGTCGACGATGCCCAGCTCGATCAGATCTGGGGCAGTGATCTTGAGTGCTTCCGCGGCATCTTCCTTGTTGTCTCTGTTTCTCCAGAGAATCAAAGAGCAGGACTCGGGGTTAATTACGGAGTACCAAGCATTTTCAAGCATCAATATTTGATCGCCCACGCCAATTCCGAGCGCACCCCCACTCCCGCCTTCTCCGATTAC
>CEUS01015576.1_pt1 | contig 10851 bp, 11 predicted proteins | sample 427031 | NCBI WGS metagenome assembly CEUS01 (sample SAMEA2622837, study PRJEB7988) | marine metagenome | biome: marine biome (ENVO:00000447); feature: marine epipelagic mixed layer (ENVO:xxxxxxxxx); material: "saline water (ENVO:00002010), including plankton (ENVO:xxxxxxxx)" | depth 140 m | reverse complement strand
TCTGGGGCTGATGTCGTTTCTATGGGCGAACTTAAAAGAGCTCTTAAGGCCGGCATTCCCAATGACAAAATAGTTTTTTCAGGAGTTGGAAAAAGTCTTGAAGAAATTAATTTTGCTTTAAAAAATAATATTTTAATGATTAATGTCGAATCTGTTGCTGAACTTAATAAAATTTCTGAACTAGCTTCTAGTTTAAATGAGACTGCACCAATATCTATTAGGATAAACCCAGATATCTCTGCTGGAGAAAATGAAAAAATTTCAACAGGAAAAAAACAGGATAAATTCGGTATATCTTACCAAGATATTCTAGAGGTTTATGACTTAGCCAGCTCTTTGAATAATATTCAAATAAAAGGAATTGATGTTCATATTGGCAGTCAGATCAATAATATTGAACCTTTTGAACAAACCTTTGACTGTCTTATAGAAGTTATCGAAAATCTAAAAAATAAGGATATAAATATTGATATAATTGATATTGGTGGTGGTATAGGAGTAAATTATACTAATGAGCAACCATTAGAAATAAAACAGTACGCCAAATTAATTGAAGAAAAATTGGAACCTTTAAATAAGAAAATAATCATTGAGCCAGGTAGATTCTTAACAGCTGAATCAGGAATTCTTGTAACAAGTGTAATTTATATAAAAGAAACATCAGATAAAAATTTCTTAATTGTTGATGCAGCAATGAATGATTTTATTCGTCCTTCTTTATATGGTTCAATACATAAAATTCTACCAATAAAAAATCATCAAATTGGTAAAGCAGAAAATGTGTATGATGTAGTGGGACCAGTTTGCGAAACAGGAGATTATTTTGTCAGAGATTACAAAACTTCTCAAATAGAAGAAGGTAATCTTCTTGCAATTACTTATACTGGTGCTTACGGCTCCGTTTTATCGTCTAACTATAATTCTAGGCCCTCAATACCTGAAGTTCTTGTCAAAGGTAAAAAGTTTTCAATTATTAAGAATAAGGAAAATATTGAAGAAATAATAAATCAAGATTCAATAGCAGAATGGCTTTAATTAAGGAAGAATTTCAATTTGTACCTTATTTGATTGTTCAGGATAATTTTTAAATGAAACTGAGAAAGAATGTTTTTCATTTTTCAGAAAATATTTGTCATCAAAATTAACTATTTTCTTCATAAGTATTTTTCCTCCTTGATCAACAATTTTAACTTCAATATCAGGTATCTTTCTTTCATATCTGGTTTGATTGATAAGTGAACCTGAAACTAACAAAGCTGATTGATTGTCAATAATAGTTGATGTTGTTTCCAACTTGTAAATATCTATACCTCTTATATCTAACGAAGGATCAATTATTTCCAAAACTGGTCTCAGTAAAGAAAAACTATCTGCTAAAAATAACCTATTGTACCAAACACCAGCTAAAACAGATATTATTATAAGGATAGAAATCAAAGAAAATAGACTGCTTTCTCCTTTTTTATTTTCTGAAACAGGAACAGGTAAAGGATGATCAGGAATTTTATTAATATTATCTTTTTCTTCCAATTTCTTGTTTACTGAACCTTGAGAATCAATAGGTTCATAGAGACGAGGAATTTCAATAGCCTTACCTGAAGAATTAGCAGTCCAAATGAAGTAACATCTTGAACACTTAACTTTTCTATTATTTGATCCAAATTTCTCAGCGCTTACAGAAAAACTAGTACTACATGCTGGACATTGAATTATCATATTTAACCATCAAATATATTCCGATAAATATTCTATCTAGAAATAATATACGCATTGCCTTTAGGGCCATCGGTCAAAACAAGTAAATTTCCTTTTACAGAAGATTTAATACTTCTTATTCTTCCTTCTATTTCTTTAAAAATTATATCTTCATTAACAGAGGACCCATCAACTGAAAGTCTTCTAATATCCCCAGGAACGGCCGAACAAATAAGAATTTTTCCATTTAACTCAGGAAAAATCTCTCCATTATAAAACAACATATCTAATGGAGCTATAGAAGGCACCCAATACTTTAGAGGTTGTTCCATTCCTGCCTTTTCTTTGAAAGGGGATATTATGCTACCATTATAATCTATTCCATAAGTTATTGCAGGCCATCCATAATTTTTTCCAGGCTCGATGACATTAATTTCATCTCCTCCTCTTGGTCCATGCTCGTGTGAATATAAAATATTATTTACTTTATCAAAGGCTAGGCCTTGCTGATTTCTATGACCAAATGACCAAATTTCAGGTAAGGCATTCTTTTTTTCTATAAAAGGATTATCCACCGGAATCGAGCCATCATCCATAACCCGAATGATCTTGCCATAATGATTATCTAATTCTTGTGCTAGTTCTCTATAATTAAAGCCATCGCCAGATGTAATTATCAAGGACTTATCATTTAAAAACAATAATCTAGCTCCATAATGGTTTGAAGTTTTTCTATACGGGGTTGCTTCGAAAATTATTTTTTGTTTTGATAATTTATTACCTTCAAGCTCAGCAACAATAACTCTTAATGTATTGTTTTTCTTCTCCCCAAAAGAAAATGATAAATATATTTTTCTGTTTATTTCATAATCAGGGTGTAAAGCTATATCTGATAGCCCGCCTTGACCTCTAAATAAAACATTTGGAACCCCTTCAATTTCTGTTATCTCTTTTGACTCACCTTTTATTAATTTTATTTTACCAGGCATTTCCGTAACAAGAAAATCTCCGTTAGGTAAAAAAACCGAACTCCAAGGGTAATTAAAATCTCCTTTTATTTTTTCTATTTTATATTCGAATTCTTCAGCAATAAGGGAGCTTAAAGATACTAAACAACAAAAAATAAAAATGATTGAATTATATTTTAATTTAGAAAAATGCATTTACTTCTTATTATCTCAAAACTTTATTTAACAATAAACCATATATGTAACCACCCAACAACCCTGATATACAAAAGAAAAGAAAACCTAAAATAGATCTCATACCTGCAATCAAGATTGCTCCGGTAAAAACTAAAGTTGTTAATTGGAGCATAACCATAATTCCGAAAAACCCAGCAATAGCATAGGAAACTCTTCTATCTAATGGAAAAAAATATCTAACAATAGCTGTAATAATAAATGCTGTAGAAAATGTTATTATCACAATTATAAAAAATAACATTCCATTTGCAATATCACTTAAAAACAATTCAAAGAATGTCAGTATTGATATTGAAAGATCTTTAGAACTTAGCCAAATTAAATTAGAAACTAAATTTACAAGAATTATCATAACGCTAGTAAATAAAGCAGAGCCGAGAAAGAATAGAGGTATATATAGGTAAACCATTTAATTATTTTTCCTTTGGATAAGCCAAATTCCGACAAAGATAAAAGTCAGTCCAGAAATTATAGCAAAATTTATAGATTCGTTTAACAAATTAATACCTAAAAATAATGCCCAAATGGGCATTAAATAAGTTACCATCGATAAAAATACAGGACCTTTTAAATCAACTATCTTAAACCACACAACTGTTGCTATTCCAGAAGGAAAAATACCTAAATATAATAATAAACTAATTATTTTGCTATTTAAAATAGTTAAGTCAGGTAGAGGCTCAAAAAATAAAGCTAAAATTAATCCAAAAAATGAAGCGCTTATTAATGAGCCTGCTGCTCTATCCATTGCCCCAATATGTGATACTTTTTTAGCCAAAACAGTAGCTAAAGAATATGAAGCTGTTCCGATTAAGACAGCTATTTGACCGCTTATAAATAATGTATTAAAAATTATACCATCTGATTTATTGAAACTTATCAAAAAAATTAGTCCTGCAAAACCTAAAGCAATACCTAAAATTTTACTCATATTAATTTTTTCTTCTTTCAAAAAAAAGAAGGCCAAAAGTAAAGTAAGAATAGGATTAACCCCCATTAATATTGCTGTTAATGATGATGGTATAAATTGTTGTCCCCAAGCAATCACACTAAAAGGAAGAGCAAAACCGAAAAAACCTAAGATTAAACTCCAATACCAGAATTCTTTATTGATCGGAAGAGTTCTTTTTTGAAATAATAACCACAGCAATAATATTATAGATCCAAGAGCTACCCTGCTGAACATTATCCATAATGGCGAAACGGCTGATAAAACAACTTTTATTGCTGAGAAAGAAGACCCCCAAGTTATCACAAGGAAAAGTAATAGCGTGAAGGGCAATAGATTATTTGATTTTTTAATCATGTATTATTATTTTCGGAGATATTCTATAATAGGTTAAACTAATTTAAAAATTTATTTATCAATAACATCTATTAAGAAATGTTAACAAATAATGAGATTTAAACCACTTTTACTTGTCTTTTTCTTATCATCCTTTTTATTAATTTCCTTATTACTTAAAGATTATTTAGACTTTTTGAGTTTGTCGGATAGACAGGATTACTCACAAAATAATTTTGATGTCATAGTTGTTTTAACTGGTGGACCTAATCGTATAAATGAAGGATTTAAATTATTAGAAAATAATTTTTCTAAGAAAGTTTTTATCTCCGGTGTAAACCCAATTGTAAAAAAAGTTGATCTAAAAAAGATAATTAATAAAAATGACGACCCAGAAAAGAATAGTTTAATTGATTGCTGTTTATATTTAGGAAAGAAAGCTACAAATACCAAATCAAACGCGATCGAGGTTATAAACTGGATGTCTATAAATAATCTAAATTCTGCAATTTTAGTCACTTCGAACATCCACATGCCAAGAAGTATTTTAGAATTCCAAAATAATGCCAATCATATTAGAATTGCTCCATGGCCTGTAAGTTCAGATAGCTTAAATTGGAAAAATTTTTTAATGGAATATCTAAGATTTAGCTTAATTCGAATTAGATATTTAATTTTATAAGGAAAAATCATACAAAATATTTATTCATATCTTTCTTCGATAATTTTTTTCCTAATTACAGCATGTGTGGCATTGGTTGGTCTACCCCTTCTTATATTTCCAAGGAAATATACAGCTCTTTTAATTCATTCTTGGTCAAAGCTAATGATGTTAACATTCAAGAAATTAGATGGGCTGGATTGGGTTGTTATAGATGAAGATAAAATTCCGAAAGGGGCATTTATTGTAGCTTCAAAACATCAATCTGTTTGGGATACAATTTTTTTCACAGCTTATTTTAATGATGCCGCAATGGTTCTAAAAAAAATACTTATATATATACCTGCCTATGGTTGGCATGCTCTTAAAGCAAAAATGATTTGGGTAGACAGAAAAGGTGGTGGGAAAGCTTTAAAACACTTACTTAATGAAGCTGAAGAAGCTAAGAAAATTGGAAGACCTATAGTAATTTTTCCAGAAGGCACCAGAGTAAAAGTTGGAGAAAAAACCGATTTAAAATCTGGCTGTTATGCGCTCTATAAATATTTAAATATTTCATGTGTACCAGTTGCGCTAAACTCTGGTCTATTTTGGAAGACAAAAGGCTACAGAAAGAAAAAAGGTATAATAAAGATAAAATTCTTAGAAGAAATAAAGCCAGGTATGTCAAAAAATGAATTTAATAATATTTTGGAAGATAGAATTGAATCTGCGACTAAAGAATTAATAGAAAATGAATAAATTTAAACCCATAATAATCCCTCTTCTATTAATATTTATCGCATTATTTTTATGGACTATTTACTGGTATTTAGGATCATTTTATATCAAAAATAAAATCCATTCTTTAGATAATTTTTCTTATGAAGAAATTAATATCAAAGGGTATCCATTTTATTTTGAAATTGATGTTGATGAATTAGAATATGGCACCAATAAACCTTTATCACTGAAAAAGGTTAATTTAAAAACATTATCATGGCGATTTGATCAAATTAGTGCGACCACCAATAAATATATATTAATCAATCTATCAAATTCAATATTTGTTAATCTTTTGCCAAAAATATTGAACATCAATTATCAAAAAACAGATAAAGAAAAAATTAATTTGAATCTCAATGGAAAAGATTTAATTTTTTCTGATAATTTACAAAAGATCTCCTTTTCAGTTGATAAAATGTTGGGGAATATTGAAATTGATAAAGATAGCAAGATAAATCTTATCGTATATAAAGGAAAATCTACTTTAGAGATACAAGGCAAATTATCAAAAGATAGAAAAGATTATATTAACGGTAAATTAGAATTTTCTTTCTCGGAACCAAATGATATCAAAAAAATATTCCAAATTTTTGGCATAAGAATAGATGAAAACCCAATAACAAATCTTTTAATTTATAGAGGTAAAATAGACCTTGTTTTTGAGGATGGAATATCCTTTTTGGGACCTTTACCAATTGGTAGGGCGCCCAAAATTGATTAATAAATTAATCATCTCGACCGAAATCAGCTTTTTTAGTATCTTGACCCGCTTCTATAATATTTCTTCTAACATCTCTCGTTTTATTGAAAAAATCTTCAAGAAAATTAGAATCGCTGTTTTTTATAGCAGTCTTTAAATTATCTAAATCATTAGAAAAGAAATTAAGCATTTCCAGAACAGCATCACTATTGAAAATAAAAATATCTCTCCACATTGTAGGATCTGATGCTGCAATTCTAGTAAAATCTCTAAAACCACCGGCTGAATATTTAACAACTTCTTTTTTGGTTACATTTTCCAAATCATTAGCCGTACCTACAATATTGTAAGCAATTAAATGAGGTATATGACTTGTTATGGCAAGCACCTTATCATGGTGCTCTGCTTCCATAATTTCGACCATTGCGCCTAAATTTTCCCAGAAGCTTTTTACTTGGCTAAGAATTTCTTGGTTACTATCTTTTAAAGGAGTTAAAATACACCAACGATTATCAAAAAGCTCTGCAAATCCTGCCTCTGGACCAGACATCTCTGTACCTGCAATTGGGTGACCTGGAATAAAATGTATATTTTCAGGTAAAATCTGCATGATTTCATCTATAACTTGAGATTTTGTTGAGCCCGTATCGGTTATAATGCAGTTATCTTTTAAAAAAGGTAGAATTTCTTCAACAATATTTTTAAATGAAGATAAAGGAGTTGCCAAAATAACAAGATCAGTATCATCTACAGCATCATTTAATTTATTTGTAGCCTCATCCACTAAACCTCTAGAAATCGCTTTTTCTAATGTTTCCTCACTTCTAGCTACGCCAATTCTTTTTATATTTTTATCATACCTATTTACAGCCAGACCAATTGAGCCGCCTATTAATCCTAAGCCTATAATAGAAATCTTTTTGAAAGAATGTTCCATAATTAATTGACCATATCTTTCAAATTATCCATCAATAACAAATTAGCTTCTTCCGTTCCTATCGTTATTCTTAAACAATTTGGTAAATTATATTCCTGCATTTCCCTAACTATTAATCCTTTTGAACAGAGAATATCATATGCTTCTGGGGCAGAAATTTTAACTTCTGGGGAAAATTCAACTAACAAGAAGTTACATTGACTTGGGTAAACCTTTAAGCCCATTTCAGATAAATTTTCTTCTAAAATCTTTATCCATTTGGAATTATGCTCTACTGAAGAGTTTATAAACTTGTCGTCTTTTAAGGCCTGAATAGCCGCTCTTTGTGCAGCAACATTTACAGAAAAAGGGACTTTAAGTGTTGAAAGTGTTTTAGATATATCCACTGGACAGTAAGCCCATCCAATTCTCAAACCAGCTAAACCAAAAACTTTAGAAAATGTTTTAGTTATCACTATATTTTCATAATCTTTAGCAAGTTCAAAACCAACAGAATAATCCTTATCAGTAACATATTCTGAATATGCGGCATCAATGACTAATAATATATCCGATGGGATTGAAGTATGAAGTTTTTCTAATTCTTCATATTTCAAAAGGGTTCCCGTTGGATTATTTGGATTAGCTATATAAATAATTCTTGTGTCTTTGGTAACAGAAGAAATTATATTATCCACCATAGGTTTAAAATTCTTTTCTTTAGCTCTAATAACTTTTGCCCCTGAAGTTGAAATTGCAAGTGGATAAACTGCAAAAGCATTTTCTGAAATTAACCCTTCTTGACCTTCATTCAAATATGTTTTTGCTAAAAGATGAAGAATTTCGTCTGATCCGCATCCACAAATTATTCTATCAATTTCAAGAGAATATTTCTTTGATATCATTTCTCTCAACGCTAAATTTGAAGAATCAGGATAAACACCAAGCTCTTCAGAAACTTTTTTGTATTCCTCTATTGCTAGAAGGCTTGCGCCAAAAGGGTTTTCATTTGAGGATAATTTAAATATTTTATCAATACCATCCACTTTACTAACGCCACCTTTATAAGGCTTAATAGATTCAAGATATTTTTTTGGTTTAGGTTTGCTCATTAATTTAATTTCCTGCGTCTATGTATCCAAAATTTCCTAAAATGGAAACATTATTATTATCAAAAGTTTGAAAATAACCCTCAACAATTATTAAAAAAGAACCTGAAATTGAATCCAAAATTTTTAATTTATATTGCTTATTTAAATCTTCTTTTTCTTGTTCACCGCAAATTATAACAGTCTTATTGTTGATTGCCTTCTCTGACTCAACCTGGCCAATTAAAAACCCTTGTGGATTTTTATAAATTATTGGCAATGAACCAAATATATTAACATTTTTTGGTAATTCTTTTGTCCACCAATTTCCTTTAGCAGAAATTACAGCTATATAATCTTTACTCTCCGAAACTGTTTTCAATGCTTCATCATAAGAAATATTAAATGTTTTTTTTGTCTTAGAGCCATAAAAATTTCTGACTTCATTACTTAAATCACTTCCTGCGGATTCTACTATTAATAATTCAAATGAGGATTGAACAGAGTTAGTTATAGTACTAATAATTTCTCTCCAGATATTTAAAATTGAATCCCCAGTTAATAAATCATTTCCTTCTTTAAACAACTTATTCAACAGATTAATCTCTCTTCCTGGTCTTAAAATATCAACACCTTTAATAGCCTTAACTTCAGCAATATCTTTAACGAGAGCAGATCTTTCTAAGATTAATTCCAATATTCTTTTATCTACAGAATCAATTTTTTCTCTTAATTCTTTTAGTTTTTGTTCCAATAGTATTCTCCATAGAAGCAATAAGTAACACATTAATGCCAATTAAAGCCATGCATAATTAATTTGCATTTATTCAATTTATAATATAAAAAAAATCTTGCATTAAGAAGGGCTTAGCCCTGCCAACCTGCAGATCGTGCGAAGGTGGCATTAAAATGCGGCTTGTAAAGCAAAAATACGGTCTCATTTACTTCTTTTATGCTTTGTTGTTTGGCTTACTTAATAAGCCGGGTATTTGATGTTCAGATTGTGCACCCTAGATTAACTTAAAGCACTAAAGAGAGGTAAAAATGAAAAAATTTAACTTATTTAAAATCTTAATTATATTTAATTTATTAGCATTTCTTGGATCAATTAATAATTATTCCTATGCTCAAGAAAGCTCTCAATTTAAGAGTGCTGGAAAATGGCTAGTTGGACTAAAAGTTCTAAATCTTGATCCAGATGTTGATTCTGATTTATCAATCGGAGGTAAAGCAACAGTTGATGATGATACTGTTCCAGAATTAGATATACGATATTTTATTACGGATAATATTGCTATAGAAGCAATTTTTGGCACTACAGAACATAATGTAGCAGCTATTAATACTGCCTTAGGTAATGTTAATCTTGGAACAGTTAAAGTATTACCGCCAACTTTTACTTTGCAATATCATTTTAATACAGAAAGCAATTTTCTTCCTTATATAGGAGCGGGTGTAAATTACACTTTCTTCTATGATGATAACCCTGGAGATGCAGTAGGTATAAGTTATAAAGATGAGGTCGGTTTTGCTTTAAACATAGGTTTTGATTATGTGCTAGGCGAAAATAATTTTTTTAATATAGATATAAAAAAATATGCACTTTCAACTGATGTTGTAGTAGACGCTGGTCCTGCAGGTATAGCAACCGCAGATGTTGATCTTGATCCTCTAGCGATTAGTATCGGATATGGTTGGAGATTCTAAATTTTAATTCTTGAATTATAAGAATCTATTAATTTAGGTTAATTGTTATGATAAATAAACATAAAGATTTGGATTGTTCACTTTATAGTGATCCTGAGCCTTTATTGCTAGAAAGCGGTCAAACAATTGAAGGGCATGACATAGCTTATATGGCTTATGGAAAATTAAATTCAAAAAAAAATAATGCTATTTTGATTTGTCATGCCCTCTCTGGAGATCAGTTCGTTGCAAGTAGCCATCCTATAACGAATAAAGATGGATGGTGGTCTAGAATGGTTGGTCCAAATAAACCCATAGACACAAATAAATTTTTTGTCATATGCGCTAATGTTCTTGGTGGGTGCATGGGATCAACCGGCCCCACATCAATAGATTCATCTACAGGAAAGGAATTTGCAATAAATTTTCCAATAATCACTATAGCTGATATGGTTAATGCACAACTGAAACTTATTAATCATCTTGGAATTGAAAAACTTTTATCAGTTATTGGCGGTTCTATGGGTGGAATGCAAGCCTTAGAATGGGCTGCATCACACCCTGAACGCATTGTATCAGCGATCCCAATTGCTACTTCATCAAGACATACTGCACAAAATATTGCTTTCCATGAATTAGGCAGACAAGCAATAATGGCCGATATAGATTGGAAATCAGGTAACTATAGAAATGAAAATGTCAATCCTTCCAAAGGTCTTTCTATTGCAAGAATGACAGCACATGTTACATATTTATCAGAAACTTCATTAACCAAAAAATTTGGAAGAAAACTGCAAGATAAATCTGATTTAGGATTTGGTTTTGATGCAGATTTTCAAATTGAAAGTTA
>CEUS01284525.1_pt1 | contig 10869 bp, 7 predicted proteins | sample 427031 | NCBI WGS metagenome assembly CEUS01 (sample SAMEA2622837, study PRJEB7988) | marine metagenome | biome: marine biome (ENVO:00000447); feature: marine epipelagic mixed layer (ENVO:xxxxxxxxx); material: "saline water (ENVO:00002010), including plankton (ENVO:xxxxxxxx)" | depth 140 m | reverse complement strand
CCTCTTCCAACGCAGCCTTCTTAAGCTGTCTGAAGGGTAAACGAACCGAAGGCAGTGATTACGAACTTGGCATCACCGTAGATCAAATCGCAGCTCAGGAAATTGGAAGCGATACACCTATCCCCTCGCTGGAACTAGGCACCGATCTAATCGTACAAGTTGGTGCGTGTGACAACGGCTACGCATGCGTATACCAGAACAACTTATCTTGGGCGTCGCCGACCTCCCCGCTGCCGACTGTGGCTGATCCACGCGTGGTCTTCGAGCGTCTGTTTGGCGACGGGGGAACCCCTCAACAACGCCGACTGGAAATGCACAAGAACGCCAGCATCCTCGACTGGGTGCTCGACGACATGGCGAAATTACAGCGGTCGGTCAGCAACGCGGATCGCACCAGAGTCGACAGCTATGTCAACACAGTCCGAGAGGTTGAACGCCGCATCCAACTAGCAGAACAGCAATCGGTTGATTCCCCTCTACCAGACCTGACCCGCCCGACCAGCGTACCAGTCGAGTGGGAGGACCACGTAAAGCTGATGTTCGACCTTCAAGTACTGGCACTGCAAGCAGACCTCACCCGCGTAATTACGTTCCAAATGGCGCGAGAAGCAAGCACTCGCTCTTATCCGCAGATCGGAGTCCCAGAGCCACATCACCCGATTTCACACCACGTCAATGACCCTGAAAAACTGGCTAAACTTGCCAAAATCAATGCTTACCACGTCTCACTCTTCGCCTATATGTTGAGCCAGCTGAGAACAACAGAAGACGGAGACGGTTCACTGCTCGATCATTCCACTTTTATGTTGGGGAGCGGAATGGGCAACCCCGATGTACATGACCACAGAAACCTGCCGATCATTGTGGCACGGGGGGGAAGTGACAAGCCGTGGGGCGGCCGTCATGTTAAGTACGACCAACTAACCCCACTCGCCAATCTTCACCTATCGCTACTTGACGACGTCGGCGTGCACCTAGACCGGTTTGTAGACAGCACTGGCCACGCCACGGAGGTAATGGAGCCTGTCTCACTCTGAACCCACTCGATAACAGTGTCTAAAGGATAGAGCCCAAGCGAGCGAACACGATTTGACACAAAGTGGGAGTTTCCACTGGAGACCATGCATGATCTCTCTAACACAAAAGTTTGGGGCGCTTGCGCTTGGATATTTGCTCATCACAACACCTACAGCTATCGAAGCGACCGGTGAGATCCCGCTTATTGATGCAGTAAAAACTGGCGACACGATGAGAGTGCAACATCTCATCCGCCAAGGTCTCGATGTTAATGCAGCAGAGCCTGACGGCACGACCGCCCTACACTGGGCGGCCTATAGCAACCATATTGAAATCGCCACTACCTTGCTATCTGCCGGTGCGGTTGCCAACGTTGGCAACCGCTATGGGGTTCGCCCCTTGTCTCTAGCGGCTCTCACTGGCCGCGCCGATGTTGTCAACGCACTTCTTGACGCGGGGGCCAACCCAAACACTACGCTCATGGAAGGTGAAACAGCGCTCATGACTGCCTCTAGGGCAGGGAATCTTGAAGCGGTCGAATCCCTTCTAGACGCCGGCGCTGACCCCAATGCTCAAGAACGCTGGAAAGGTCAGACTGCCTTGATGTGGGCTTCCGCCGAAGGTCACGCCACACTAATCCCTACGCTAGTATCCCACGGTGCTTTACTCGACAGTCGTTCCAAACGAGGTTTCACCGCGCTGTTATTTGCTGCACGCCAAGGGCAAGTCGATGTAGTGCAGACCTTACTTGAAGCCGGAGCAAACCTCGACGAGCAGATCTCAATTAACTCAACCCTGACGGCTGGTGGAGTCGAGCGCCGCCGGTCCTCAGAGGCTGGCTTAAATGCTTTTCTATTGGCAGCCGGTAACGCCCACTTCGAACTAGCAGCATACCTCCTAGACCGCGGTGCTGATCCCAACGCCGCACCTAGGGGCTGGACTGCCCTCCACCAGCTAAGTTGGGTAAGAAAAGCCGGCATCGCAGGTAGCAATGACCCTGCTCCGGCAGGCTCTGGGGATATGAGTAGTTTGGAATTTGCTCGAAAGCTCATCGCGCATGGGGCTGACGTAAACGCCCGAGTCACAACCCGACCACCGGCAGGCATTACACGCCTAAATTTTATTGGCGGAACGCCATTCCTGCTAGCTGCTAGAACAGCGGATGCGGAGTATATGCAACTCTTAGCCGGACTGGGCGCCGATCCCTATCTGACCAACGAAGACAACTCAACCTCGCTCATGGTAGCCGCTGGCCTCGGCACTTCATCGCCTGGCGAGGACCCAGGCACAGAAGCCGAAGTCCTTGACGCCGTTAGAGTAGCGCTGGACCTCGGGCTAGATCTCAACGCCGTGGATAATAACGCCGAAACGGCTATGCACGGCGCAGCCTACAAACACCTACCCAGAGTCGTCACACTTTTAGCCGAAGCCGGAGCTGATATCACAGTGTGGAACAACCAGAACACGCGAGGGGCCACTCCTCTTGACATCGCAGTTGGCATGCACCGAGGCATGAATATACTCAGTTCACCAGCAACCGCAGATGCCATCAAGGTCATCATGAGGGCAGCTGGCGTAAATCCTGACCAGCCGTCCCAATGATCCAATAGCGGTCGATTCAACCACCCATGTGTGTGGAGTGCTGAGTGGTCCTACCAGGTTCGTTAGTTGGCTGCAAAGCAATAGAAGAGCCCTGCACCCCCGGTTCCCGTCAGATTCTCTTGACTACACCCTCTGCTCGAATGGGATGAGTTCCAAGAGCTATTCCCTCCACCCTGAGTGTCTGAATGGCCAACCTGGGCCGAACCATTATTGTTGCTCGTCCAATTGCCACAGGTGTGGTCTTCACCATCCGTATAAGCCCGACCGTCTGGCTGACTCCCGGTCAGGATGTCGTGCTGGTTCGGTGAGTCACCGATTCCATTCACCGGCTCCCCAGTCTCGGTGAGCGCTATCATCTTCCCAATAGCGTTCCCGAGTCTCGCCTGTTCAACCGTATCACCATGTAGCCATCCGATATCCGAGGCGATTTGGCGTCGTCCACCGTGGGCGAACCAAGGGCCATCACCTATGCGATCTCGAGCGTTGATAGCCCCAGAGCCCTGCGTGCTCAAATAAGCTCTCCACGAAGCGTTTCCTCGACCGACCGCTGCCGCCAATGACTGACAATGGGCGTCGGCACCCTGGAGACCGCCCAGATTGGCCCCATCTCCAGGACCTACACTCGTCACAAAGAATGTCATCGGCTCAGGCTCTGCTTGTTGGGCAAAAGTGCTATTGCCACTCATCACCAAGAAAACAACTAGCATTGGCAGCAAGATAAATATCCTAGACATCAAAATCTCCTTCATTACCAAACTTCATCACGCTTTAGCACTTAATCCAGTGAGCAGACTAAGCGGTACAGGCCAAGTTCGACTATAAACAGCACTCGATCACGCCCGTGACCCATTTCAAGACTCACAACTCTCAGACAAACTCTGAACCGCAGTCACGTTGAGACTATCAACGCTATCTGGATTATCATCCTCTGCCCTAATTAGCAGGCCTTTCGTCTCTACTTTATGACCAATATAATTGGCTGGACTAGGGAACACGTATAACAGTTCGAACGCATCCTCTCCCAATGGGATCCCTTGGGCCTCAGACAAGCCATCCCCACTCGAAGGAGTGGGGTCTGTTGCCCGTACAACAGGGCTTGAGTCCAACAACTGCCATCCATCTGATTCACTACCGGTCAGACAACCAACCACACGAACCAATGCAAAATTCGGCACTACACCGGGACCATCTTCCCCTTCAACCGTAACCTCACTCAGCCGAGCCGAAGATAGCTCTGCCGAACCAGATGGAAAACCGTTCCGCTCAAGAACATAACTGATAATATCTACGTAGGCATCCCCACTAAGAGTCTCAGATCCGTCTGGTGGCATCGATTGCATCCGTTCAAACAAACCATCCAACGTCAGACCTGTCCAATCTCGCAAGAACACGACTCCAGTAAGCGACCGCCCTGCACCACCGGTCAAGTCTGCTCCATGACAGCGCTGACAAGTCGCTTCATACCGCTCTCGACCTCGAGCTGCTTGACCAGTTGTGAAGACCCCGTCCTTGACAGTTGCCGTCTTCTGTAATCGGCCAGCCGTCGAAGCCAACTCAGACGACATGGCCATCGCCAGTAACACCACCATCCCCGCAATCAACACTCTCATGATCTACCTCTGTTTTCCCTTGTCGTTCTAAGCTTGGTATCCAGAACCTTTGAGTTCGCCTCAACAAACCGCATAGCCTCTCGCTGTAGCGCCACGCTATAGCTAATAGCCAGCACAGCCTCAGAGAACTACCTCGCACCTAGAGTCTGGAGAAGCTCAGCTGTTGCGGAAGCTGCCTCGACATTACCCGTACGGCCTTGGGCCACGATCGCCAGCGGAGTCTGTCCTCGCCGATTAACAGCGGAAAAATCTGCTCCGTGGTTAATTAGTAGCTCAACGACCCTATCAAATCCCTTATTGACGACATGGTGCAGTGCCGTGTTTAGGTCTTCATCCACAGCGTTAACGTCACTTCCTCGATCGAGAAGCATTTGAACAGCAGCGTAGGTGGTATTCTCATCGTACATCTGACGCTGAAACCCTGGGGCCTTAGCCAAGGCCCGATCCCGACGGTCCCAGACAGCGTAGCGCCAACTCGCACCGGACGCCAGCATCAATGGGGTCCATCCCGTCTTCAGCGGTAAGTGCACATCAGCCCCAGCATCTAGCAGGGCTTGCATAATAGCCACCTCCGTAAATTTTGCTGCCAATGCAAATGGAGTGGCACCAAGTAAATGCTCACCAAGCATCAATACCTGACCGTTCCGGGTCACCCTTGTTGCCAGCGTCACCTGTGGATCGGGTCTAGCACCATAATCCAGCAACTCTTCCACCACCACAGAATCGCCTGTCAAAACAGCCGCATGCAATGCCGTATAGCCGGACCCTGCAGCGTTGGGATTAGCCCCCTGCTCCAAGAGGAATGCCGCGAACGAACCGTGTCCGCTGTGCACTGCTATTACTAATGCACTTGCTCCATCCGGTGACCGGTCGTTGACATCCGCTCCATACTCAAGCAGCACGCGAGCGGTATCGATGTCCCCATGCCTAGCCGCAAACAGTAACGGCGTAAAACCACCCACAAGGGTCTCTTCAGCGTCAGTACCGTAGCTCCGCCCCAACTCGCCATATTTAAGCTCAGACTGCAATCGGCGGCTAATCACTTGACGACGAACTCTCGAGCGCGCACGAACATCTGCACCATGTTCAAGCAACAACCTTGCCACCTTGGTATGACCATGAGCCACAGCCCACATGAGCGCAGTTTGCCTCTCTCCCTGTTCACTCTGACTAACATCAGCACCAGCCTCAACCAAAGCTGTTACCGCTTCTAGGTTTCCGGTGCGAGCACACCCCATCAAGCCGGTTTCACCGGTTCCGACAGCGAAGTTAGCCTCAGCGCCAGCATCCAAAAGAGACTTTACCAAGACAGAATTACTGTTTTGGCAGGCCAGTATGAGAGGCCTCACACCAAGCTCATTCTGAATGTCCGGGTCCGCACCAGCAGAAATCAACAGATCTGCCATCTCCAAGTCATCATGGTAGACAGCCCAATGTAACGCAGTCGCACCATCAGACTGAACGGCATTAAGGTTGCTATCAGGCAATAACGAACGAGCGAGAGCTACGTCCTGCTGCCTAATCGCCTCGATGAGAGAGACACTGCCATTATTCTGGGCAAAGAGCCCACCGTGGCAGGCGACACACAAACCAAGACATACCGACGCCTGGAACCAAAAACTCGGGCTGCCTCCTCCCAAGCATCCAAGCCATTCCCGATGACAGGCTAAAGCGGTGGTCTGCCGACGGCAGTTCTTGATACGCTCGAACATGGCATCAGATACCTGTTAACCGATCCGCACTCACCCCGTCGGAAAGTCCAAGGAGTCGACCGGTGCTATCTCCAATTCGCTCAACAGGCGTACCGAGTTTATCAAGCAACGATATATGCAAATTAGCTAAAGGCGTCCGGTCTCGATCAGCATAGGATACGTGTCGTCCACCGTTCAATTGGCCAGCACCGCCACCCAACAGAAGGATCGGCAGATTGTAGGGCGAGTGTGAGTTGCTATCGCTCATACCGGCACCGTACATCAGAATAAAGTGATCCAACAGGGACCCATCCCCATCTGGTGTAGAGCTAAGCTTCTCTACGAACGAGGCGAACAACTTCATATGGTAGGTGTTGATTTTCGTTAACTTCTCCAGTGATGCTCCGACACCGCGGTGATGCGACAAGGGATGGTGAGCATCTGGCACATCGATCTCTGGATAGGTACGACCACTCAGTTCGTGACCACTCATGAAAGTAGTAACACGGGTGCGATCTGTTTGATGCGCAAGTAGCTGGAGGTCATACATCAACCCAGCATGCTCCGAAAAATCGGCCGGGACACCCATAGGACGCGCCATCAACGGCACCTCACGATCCCCCTGGGCTTCGGCCACCTGGATCCTCCGCTCGACATCACGCACAGCGTCGAGATAAGCACCAAGTTTCAAGCGGTCGCTCGATCCGAGACTGTCCTGCAGTCGAACCACATCGGCACTGACTGAATCGAGAATACTGCGCTGCTCGAGACGACGTGCCTCACGGACCGCTGGGTCAGTGGTCTCGTTGTCACCAAACAACCGCTCGAAGACCGCCCTCGGGTTATGTTCCATCGGAAGAGGTGTGGCTGAGTTTTGCCAAGCAATCGTGTAGGAAAAAGCACAGCTGAAGCCACCACTGTCGCAAGAACCGGCAAAATTCGCTCCCTCCAGACCGAGTTCAAGCGACGCAAGAGGCGTGTGCCGCCCCAACTCTCTGGCTGCTATCTGGTCCATCGAGATCGCTTGTGGGTTCCAAGTCCCTGGATGCACGTCGGTCAAGAAACGCGTCGCCGCACGGGAATGAGTACCACCCCGGCTCCCAGCAGGTGGTGTACAGTTCAGTCCAGACAAGACCAATAGCTGATCACGGTATGGCTCCAACGGCTGGAGAATTGGGGTTAGCCCAAACTCGGTGCCTGTAGCCGACGGCGTCCAATTTTGCATGACCATACCGTTCGGCACATACACAGCACCAAATCTAACGACAGGTCTGGCTGCCACCGCACTCAGTGCAGGAACCATCCCATCCAGCAACGGAAGCGCCACGCTGGCTCCTAACCCTCTGAGAACCGCCCGACGGGGAATCGCGCGTTTGGTGATAATGTTCATGACTCTGATCTCCTCATCTGAAACGGAGCACTTTCAATAATCCCAAGAAGAATTGACGACCAGCGATAACCATCTATTTCAGCGGTGTCCACTATGTTTCTAACGATCGGCTGATCGTACGCTTCAAGACTCCGGCCAATGGCATAGGTGAGTAGTTTCTCTGTTACTGTTCGCACGAAGCTTATCTCATGAGCCATAACCGCCTGCCGCAAGGCCGACGGTCCGTCTACTTGAGTTCCATCGGCAAGCCGTCCCACAGCATCAACTGGCGAACCATATTCGTCAGTGACCCGCCAGCGTCCAATCGCATCAAAGTGCTCAAGCGCAAATCCTGGGGGGTCCATCATTCTATGGCAAGCTGCGCAGGACGGATTAGCTCTATGCTGCTCCATAAGCTCCCGCATCGTCCGGGGTTCAGCAGCACCGTGGTTTTCTTCAAGGGCTGGGACATCAGCCGGTGGTTCAGTCGGAGGTAAGCCGAGAATATTGTCGAGCAGCCACTTGCCTCGAAGAACAGGCGAGGTTCGAGTCGGATAAGCTGTCACCGTCAGCAAGCTAGCTTGACCCAGCAAACCTGCACGAACCTCCCCTACCTTCACCTTGCGAAACCGTTCGCCGTACACTCCATCGAGACCGTAATGTTCAGCCAAACGCTCGTTCACGAAGGTATAGTCAGCAGTCAATAGTCTAGGCAAGCCCCGATCGGCCCGCAACTCGCTTTCCAGAAACAAAAGCGTCTCGCGCTCCATATCAGCTCTAAGGTTCTCATCAAACTCATAGAATACGTCGGTGTCCGGAGTCACCCCACGCACCCGTCCTAATTGTAGCCACTGACTCGCAAAATCAGTAACCAGCGCACTCGCTCGAGAGTCTGCCAACATCCGTCTGACCTGCTGCTCCAATTCTTGCCGGTCATGTAATCGGCCCGCTTCAGCAGCCGCCAACAATTTTTCATCCGGAATATCACTCCACAAGAAAAGCGACAATCGGGAAGCTAGCTCCAAATCTGTGAGTCGATAGGCGGTTGATGAAGCCACACCTGGCGGATCCCTCTCAATCCGGAACAGAAACTCCGGCGCCACCAACAACCGCTCGATCGCCTTCTGGATACCCCTCTCGAAGTCTCGCTCTTCACGGCCTCGGTTGTAAAACTCCAAAAGTGTTTGGAGATCGTCCTCTCCCACAGGGCGGCGATAGGCGCGCCTGGCCAATCTGGACAAAATCCGGCGAGCACAACGAAGTTCATCCGCCGACCCAGCTGGGCGGCAGCTAAAGATTAGACGCCGACTCGCCGTATCCCCTGGGCCGGTTGCATGGTAGGGACCTGTTATTTCCACCCGGTCGATCGCTGCGTCACCATCGTAAAAGCCCAGACCACTCAGCGAAAACCCGGAAAGTCGACGCTCCAAGATCCCAGTCGCTTCACTGCGGGCTGCCACAAATGACACGCCGACCACATGGACTCCAGCATCAACGGGAACTACAACCTCAAGATCCGAATCTGCATCAATCGATACATACTGCTCCCAGTCTGTATCACCCCGAATAGTCCCAAAAAAACTATAGGCCGACGGATAGCCAAACCGATCGGCATCTCCAACCTCAAACCGCTCGACAAGACGGCCATCAAGTCGAACCTCTATCTGTTGGGCGGTTCCCATTCCAACTATGTAGTCGTAGATCATGCGGCGTAACCGCAACTTGAACCGGTAATCACCATCCAAAGGAAAGTAGTGGCGTATCGCCATCCCACCACGAGAACCGAAAGGCAGGTCCTCATGCATTCGGTTATCTTGGTACAGCAACCTCGGGGTGGAGTAGGTAGCCGCAGCAAAGCTCGCACCAATCCCAGGGTCACCCACAGCTAGGCGACTCAGCTTGTTAGCAGCTGACAAATAGCGATCGAACAGTGCTGGAGAAATAGAGAGTGCAGTCGCATTGGTGGCGAAACCCTCTTGGTCAACATCATCCGGTGGAAACAGCAACCATTGCTTGTCAACATGTAGCCCAAGCAATGAATGAACAGCATTGCGATACTCGGATTCGGTCAGTCGACGTATGGCCGGCCGCCCTGGATCGAGATTCAAGGAAGCCACACGCTCAAGTTCAGTCTCCAGCCAATCTACAAATCTATCAGCAGACGCCTTAGTCGGTCGTGACACACCCGGAGGTGGCATCATACCAAGACGCAACTTTCTGACCATAAGCTCCCAGGTCCCAGAGTGGAGACCCACATCGCCAGCATCGAGCTCAGAGAAAGAAACCGGCACCAAACCCTGCTCGACACGCTGGTCACTGTGGCAACCCACGCAATAGCGCTCAATCAATACCTGGGCAGAGCCAACCGCGGACTCTAACTCGGCTCCAGTGGGGGGCGGCTGAGCCCAGACCAGCACTGACAGAAACATGATCAAGATGGCAGCCACCAAGGTTCTCAATACCTCTGGGCTGACCGTCCGCCAACTAAACATCGGCCTGTTCCCCTTTCCGGGATTCCTGTAGTCTCTAACGCGGCGACCGAGCCCACCTAGCAATGGAGCGGTTCGGGGTAGACAACGGATACCTACTCGATGACTCACAGACCTCGAATAGGCATACTTTAGTGCTCAAGCTAAACCTTGGCAACCGCATTCCTGCCCAACCTACACGAAGTAAGTTGCCGGAACCACTTCAGGACAACCATGTGAAGCCTGATTCGACCGTTGTCAAAAACAATGCTCTTTTCAAAGGTCGAAGGCCCACACTACGACTCGCTACCGATCCTCTTCGAGACGCGCCGTTCGTAACATACCAACAATGGAATAATTACCCTCGTGGCACGCGAACTCATAAATCGGCTGGTTTCGGAGTTTAAGCGGAATTTCTGCCGTCCAAGGTGAAACCCAAGTGCTTGGGTCATAGAACGTCATTTGATAGTTGAGCGTATCAAGATCCCGTCGGCTGAACCGCTCAACCAGCTGCAGGCCATGCGCTGACCCACGAAAATAGCTGTTTCTCGAGAAATTCCGAGTCTCCACCACTAAGGTGTCACCTTCCCAGTGACCACGGGAAACACCGTTCCATTGGCGAACCAGCTCCGGCGGGTGAGGACGACCATCCAGCGGAATGATCCGAGCATCATGAAACGCTTCGCTGACAAACGCCACATAGTCAGCCGTCTGGACTAACTGGTAAAAGGTGTAAGGCCCAGCACCAAAGTTGCCCCCTAACCGAGGCACACCGGTGGTCACGCAACGGTGCACATTATTCAGGTCTTCCGGACCAGTTTTGAAACGCCAACCTCTATCGACTGCGTCCTCTCGAAGTTGCGCTGCCCGAGTCAACGCCGGAATCCGCCCGTCTACCGGATCAGTCACTAGAGATGTACGGCTAGTAATCTCAACCTCGACCATACCGATTGAACTACTGGTCGATTGGGCCTGGTAGGTCTCAAGGTCGTTCAATGCCGCATGAAACGCACTCTCCGGAATCGCGAATGCGCTTCGGCCATTCCTGAAAATTCGCTCCACCCTCGCGCGTAATGTCGCAACCTCCTCTTCGGTCAAGTATTCCCTGTCCG
>CEUS01279476.1_pt1 | contig 10869 bp, 4 predicted proteins | sample 427031 | NCBI WGS metagenome assembly CEUS01 (sample SAMEA2622837, study PRJEB7988) | marine metagenome | biome: marine biome (ENVO:00000447); feature: marine epipelagic mixed layer (ENVO:xxxxxxxxx); material: "saline water (ENVO:00002010), including plankton (ENVO:xxxxxxxx)" | depth 140 m | reverse complement strand
GTATCGGTCACTCCCAAGAAGCCAGGCACTATCCAAATCGCACTGGCAAGCAGCCAGATTCCCAAAGCGCCAGCTCCCGCAAACCCTATCCGAAACGCTTTGCCCCAGTTTCTTGATATGAGAGAGCCAGAAAATACCCACATAAAAAGCAAAGGTATTGGAGTCATTGCTGCAAGCATTTCGCTTGGATTGTTTCCTATGGGCCAAGAAAGCATTGCAATCGGGCCAGTCAACAGTATTCCCCACCAATAGCCCGAATCATTTTTCAGCACCCGTATCCATAAAGCCAAAGCCAAAGGAATCGATACTACAGCGGCAATCATCGGCTCTTTGTAGCCCAACCAGTTGGATATGAGCCACAAATTAAACATATGAAACATCACAGGCGCGAGCAAGACAGCCCGCCCTGATCCACGGGGCAAAACATTTCTCGACAATATATACATAGCGTACCCAGACAACATGAACCAAAATATGAATTGGGTCAGTTGGGCCAAAGCTGCGTCAATACCAATCGCCTGTAATGCCGCTGCAATGAATAAAGTCGGCAGACGTCCAGAATCAAGAATCATTGGAGCCCCAGTACCAATTTCCGTTGCCCAGACTTGTGTAAATTGAGCCAATTCAGACCAATCAGGAGGGACCATAAGATCGACACTAGAAAAGAATCCGTCTGCCCGTCTCCACGTCAATGGTGATAACCCCATCACAGCAACCATAATTAGGTCGACAAGAGTTGCTTTCAAACTCCGACGGTGTCCAGCCATACCCTCAGACAAACAGCCTTTAACAGCCATCTTGCTAACGCCTGAACAAGCTGATGGCACTCACAACTACACTGATCATCATTGTCGACAAAGTAATAATTGCGCCCCATAGGAACAAACGTTGAGGATTGTAAACAATGTCTATTTCATAATTGCCAGATACAGGTAACAAATAAGCACTCGCGAATGAATTTGTACGTAAATGGGCTAATTTTCGTCCATCTATGCTGGCTTGCCAGCGTGGATCAAACGATTCGTTAAAAACCAAATAGTCACCCTCATCAGCATTAACTTCAACCTTGTAATTAGTCGGACTTCGTGAAACCACAGCCACTGCATCAGTGTTATTGCCCGTTTCTATTTGCATATTTGAAGGAATAATTCTTAATACATAATGTTCAGACCAGTTTTGATCCACTATAAGCTCTTTGTTGCTCGGCGAGAGTTCAGTCACGGCCACAAAAGTAGCCCCCCCAACACCATCCGATTTAACAAGCATTATTGCCTTTCCATCAAGCTCAACATTCGGAAGGGTGTCACTAGAGGACTCCCCGTATCCCCTCAACTCGATCCTATACTGACCTGCTACCGGCACATTTACAGCAAACGGAAGTCGCAGACGGCCAACTCGCAAACTATCCGGTTTCACGCCAATGGACAGATTTCTACCCTCTATCTGACTTCCAGCAAACGGGCTGTATATCCGTAAGGTATTGCCTCCAGGCTGTAAGACAACATTACTCAGCAGAATTTGTTCAGGGAGATCAGCTGCTACAGGCTCAATTATTGGCGGATCGTCATTAACGTATATATAGACATCTCTGGGTTGACCGTGTGATCTAAGAGTCAACGATATGTTGGTAGTTGTTTCTACGTCCAAAGCATTGTTAATCGCGATAGTCGGCATTGATTGGTCTGTTACCCATTGCCACGGCCCATAACTATCTATCACCTCAGAAGAACCTAATCCGGAAGCTGACATCACAGTAACTGGGAAAGATTGTTCCGGGATAGTTAATGAATCCCGATTAGGCAATAATTCTGACATGTACATAAATGCTGCTCGCGATCGAACCGCAAGCTCGTTGCCAACCAATGACTTGATCGAAGATATCGCCTCTTGTGGGACAATCACTACCTGTGCTACATCTCCACCAACGAGATTGCCAAGAAGTTCTTGTTTCCCTGCCGTCAATCTCATTTCTTCAGACAAAAGCAACCATTGTGGAGCATCCGGTTCAGCTGGAACATTAACGTCCATCGAATGCCCGGCGAACTTAAGGGTTCCTGACGGAAATGCCGAACGATCCCGCGTTCGCAGCCAAACCTGATAATTTCCAGATGCCGGTATTTCCACCACTTGTCGGGATCCCAGTTTCGGAGAACGATATCTAAATTCTTCAGGAATTAAATCGAGCGACAACTGTAGTTCCCCTGCATCAAGAAAAACCACTTTTGTCTTACTAGAGTTTAAGAGTCTGTTTATTGTTACCGAATCTAATTGGCTACTAAACGCAAGATTTGGATTAGTTAAAAATTCAGTTCCAATGAGAGATACTATAGATTCTACCCCCCCCACAACCAAAGCTGGTTCTTTTGCCAAGAAGAAGTGAGGCAACATCTTTTCCGTGTTATAAAAATCCCAGGATCCAAAAGACCGTTCAAATTTAATGCCTTTTTGCTCCGCTATCCTTTCCCTTACCCAATCAGGGTGATCTGAATCTCCGGCATACAGCCAATGACGCGTTCCAGTCGCGTGAAGCAAATATTTAACACCTAATAGCTGTAATAGCTCTGAAACTCTGTCGGTCTGCTTTTCGTACAAAGATTTATAAATGGCAGAGTTCAAAGCACCATTAGTTGGACTGACCAAGGAACCGTATACCGTAGCAAAAGGATAAACGACAGGGACAGATCCCATTTGCGCCAACATTGGACTAAATCCCGTGAACCCTGACTCGTCCGACCACACCGTAGTGTCAGGCAATACAGCCACACGAAACCCGACCTCTTGCGAAGATAGCCAATTTACAGCTTGGGATTCCAATTCAGGCATAGTAAATCGGTGTTCCGGTAAAAATTTACGTTCTTCCGCAGACGTGTACATTGCTCCTGTGGACACAGGATAAGCATAGATAACGTTTGCCATGATTACCGTTACTGCCAGAATTGCTGATAAAAGTGATTTTGGACGATTATCACTAAAACGCTTCACACATTGAAGCAAATAAATCACACCTAGCCCCGATAAGAAACTGAAACCCACCACTGTTAGAAAGGTGAATTTGAACCAAGGGCTACGCACCACCCAGAAGAACGGAATATTAGTCGTCAACCATAAATAGACTTCCTTCATAGGTGGATGAACACCCATACTGAGGATCAAACCTATTAAACTAATAACACCAAAATAGATTCGAATACGCGGGCCCTTAGCCAACAACCCAATGACCGATAACGCAGGTATAAACCAGGACAATGCCCCAAGAACAGAATTATCCCTATAAATCTGAGAATACGGTCGGTAGGGTTCTTGCCAACCTTGGTACCAAGTCCAATCACCCTGAAAACGAAGTACATTTGCAAATGATGTGTTGGCCGATAAACCTGTCAACCACGATGCTGCTAGATCACGGGCAGCGGTAATTTCCCCACTTGCCGTAGATCCTATCTGTCCTAAGAAAGGTATCAACCAAAAGGAACTAGCCAACAATGCTATTACAAACAGTGCACATGTCTTGACCAGAACACTCCCACTCTGGCGAAAAGACTTGTATTTTTCCGAGATAAGAATATATGTCAAACAAAAACACAGCAGTCCAATCCCTACCACAATAGCCATGGGTGGGTTGATTCCGATTGGAGCACCGATCAAAGCGATAACTACCATCCAAAATGCGCTGTACTGCAACTTAATACGACCTTCATAAATGAAGAAAAGTAGGCCTATTGCAGCTGGAAATACAGTAAGAGAACCTATGACTGCCAGATTAAAGCTAATCCATACATGCTCAAGGTACAGATTAAACATATAAAAACCAGCTGCTGTAACGGCAGCTGGTTTCCAATAGCTATAATGATTTGTATAACGCAGAAGACCACGAGTCATGAACGCCATACTGAGCCCAGGAGCGGCAAACCAAAACATCGACACTAGCCTTTGTGTGATTGACTCACTAACCCCAAGAGCCTGCAACCCCGCCTGCTGAGCGAAAACAAGAAACGGCGCATGAACCACATTGTAGGGTGTACCAGCATTAAGAATTGGGTTCCAAGAATGCATCACATTTGAAAATTGCTCAGGGGTACGAGGCAATGCCATATCCTCTGAAATGAATGTCGTATCCCACGATGCCCAGAAAGCCGGTGCGCAGCCCAGCATAAAGACTATTACGAACGGAAGGTAGTTACTGGTGAAAAACTCGCGGGTTGTGCGTACTACCAAAACTTACGACTACCTAATACCGTCGGACCGGTCAGCCCTAATTACATACAAAGCCACTCTTCCAATCAGCGCCAACAATATCAATATTTCTAGTATCGCAGCTACAAAATTGGCCGCGTCATCCAAATGTATCAATAGCAATGCAATAATTGCCGCCAGTAGCACGCCTGCTACTACGCATACACCACGCCATACTATATCTACTGTAGTTTTAGAAACTTTAATCCAGGTAATCCCATGCGTCATAACCATCACGGGCGATCCAAATAAAATCAACATACCTATACTTCCACCCCAAAAAGCATCACTTATTTCAGTCATGTAATACCGGCTAAAGTGAGGTTCGAACACTATTGCTGATGCAAGCATGGCCGCAGCCGATACAGGAACAGTGCTTAACAAAACAATTGTTCTGTATCTGAAAACCATGAATGTAATAGCTGCCGATATTACTAGAAGTGCCATGCCATAGCTTGCCGATACTCTAAAATTCTCATCAAGCAACGCAGTCACTAGTTCTCTCAATCGGGTTTTGACAGTCGGGGATATGCTTAACCGCACTTCAGGATCTGTTGGTGAACCATTGATAGTGACCCCTCCAGAAGCCATATCCTTACGATGCGTGGCTAACATAATTGCTGGGCCACCACTGCGAGAATCCGATTCAACCTCAAAGATGACTGTGTTGTCTTGCCCTACATCAACGGGCGCAGGTAGCTCAGGAGAAAAGAGGTGATAGCCACCCAAAGGGGGGCCACATTGATCTATAAACGGAACTTTCTGTTCATAAAGTATCGTTCGCTTGGGATCATCATCACGAATTCTCAAGTTAAATATCACCGGGTCTTCCCCTACTTGGAGACCCAAAACGTAATATTCAACGCCAGTGACTACCCCAAATGGAATTCTTGCCACCTGCGAAATACTACCGGTAGGAGGCATTCTGTAAATCTGTTGGACTGAACCGATAGGCCAAAGACGAAACTCTCGCTCAACCAAAAACGCCGAAATTGCCACCGCTGCCGACAGAAGCATAAGAACAATAATTTCCATCCCTAACCTAAGTTTCACAGCGCATCACCCCGTACTTTCCGAGGTAGAGCAAAATACACAGAAGCTCCTACCATGGCCAACCAAGCCAGAATAGATGCCAGTAGTGAAATATCAGCCAGTTTTTGATGACTAAAAGTCAATTCGATCTCATGTACACCTTCGGCGAAGTCTTCAATAAGGAATCCATTAGCAAACCCACTCACCTCAAAATGCTGACTTACATGCACCCCATTAACCCTTGCTTCCCATCTAGGATCAAACAATTCGTTAAATATGAGTACATATGGCTCTTTGCTATCTGCTGTAGCGCGAATATGTGTGTTGGATATCCTTTCAAAATCAATAGCAAGGTTTGCACTGGCGGCGTCCGGATTAACGACCGGCCCTCCCAAAAGAACAGGAATGCGGGACCCATGAGGCTGGATGATTTCAACTAAGTGATCACCTTCGGATAGCTCCACAGTAGCACTGAATAAATTAGCTCTCCCAGTCCTCTCGAAAGTATCTGTTATATCTTCACCGTTAACCATTACATTTGCGGGAGGAAGGCCTCCAGAAGGAATTCGGACATCAGGGATTAAAATTACCTGGTACCTGCCTGGAACTGACGTGCCAAAATCTCGAGTTCTTCTCAAAAACCCAGCCTGAAACGGAAGCTTGAACTCTAACGACGCATACACACCAGGCGAAACCTCAGTTTCAGGATTGGGACAATACAACAATAGGTAGTTTCGACCAGGTTTTAACACAACACCAGGCATCAATATATCTCTGAAGCGTCCGTCAGGGATCTGATATATACCAACGACTTCATCCTCTGTCCTCACCCATAGTTGCCTAGGCCCAGACACCGATCTAACACTCATCCCAACTGCAATTTTCATAACTTCATCGGTAGGATTATCCACATAGAGATGCCTCAACTGTTTTTGAGCAGTTGTGACTCTGCGAATATCAATCGGTGAATTGGAATCTGTCGCCATCCATCCATGATGCAACCCAACAGGGAATTCTACTTCAGCATCGTAAACGTCAGATCCTGAGTAATCGTTAAATGATAACCAAGAAGATCCTTCAGATACATTAGTCCCCAGCGTGGATGATGTGGCTCTCAAATCTTTGGGAACGACCACTAAGGTGACGTCTTGTGTAACAAGTGCTGGATCAGGTAATCCAAGGATTACCTCGGCATTTAAAGTTTGAAACTCAGCAACTTTTGCCCACGTATTTGCGGTAGCTACGTCGTACAAGGTAGGTTGCACCACCGGAGTTCCATCGACAGTAACATTTGCCCATCCCACATCAGGATCGATCGTATTGTTAAACGCAAAATAAAGTCTCTCTTCAGGGGTTAACACAGAAAGATCTAGCGGAACCGTTTTCTGCCATATTTCATACTCACCGGGACCACCCAACGTCAAAGTTAAACTCTCGGAATTACGTTCTAAAACTACAGCCTCTGTCGCGGCTATCGTATTCAGGTACAGCTCATCTGTTGGATTCACTTGAACTACAGATAGCGCATCATCTTCATGCTCAATTAAATGGTGTACGGCCGACGCATCGTTGCGTGGGGCAAGAACTACTGCCCCATCAGTTAAGCTAGCAAACTCGCTGGTAGGAGCCAGTCCTGCTAACCCTGTATTAGCTACTATCACCGATTTCGTCCCCCACACTAACGGCCTGGGATTGGGCACCCCATAAAAATCAATCGGTCCTATGGAAGGATGTTGCTCAAGTCCTGAAGCTAAAAGTAGCGGACCAGGGTCAGTGGGTCGGTCCCTACCGACATTGAAATACCGCCTATTTACATCATTTTGCTGCATCACCAATGAAATGCCAGACTGCTGCAGAACGGTTAGCCCACTACCACCATAACTCCCCAGCAATGCAGCATAATTAGCTACAGAAGCTTGGCTCGGCTCTAGCAAATTTACGAATGGTATATCAGTAAATTCAGAAACTGCCGGCGAATAGCTAGTAAATCCCCAATCAGTAGTCATTCTTCGAGCCGGAGGGAGAGTCAATATTCGTGGAGCATCTTGCTGCTTTATCCAGTCCAAAGCTGTCGTTAGATAACTAGGGAGTACTACTTGCTGGCTGGGCAAAGGTGAAGATGAGGGGCGTATCACAAAGAACTCACCATAAGCTATAGGCAACTGCACGTATCCATACATCACCCCAATAACTATAACTACGAATCCTCTGCCGAATTTAGGAAGAATAGAATAGTCGCCAAAAATCTTCCGAAGCATCGAATTAACCTGTGATTTAACTGCAACTAATCCGAATCCAACTAATGGTGCCAACCCCAACAACATGATGCCCGTAGCTTTGTACCAAGGGCTACGTATGACCCAAAAAGCGGGCACGTTATCCCAAAGCCATCGAAAAACAGGGCCACCCGGCCCATTTAAACCAGAGCTTATAAACATCCCTGTAAGGACCAGTGTGCCAAAGTAAAGGAGAATCGCCCGTTTTGTTCCCGACAAAGCAATTAGTCCTAGGATAAAAGGAATCAATGCTGCCAGCATCTTTATGGGAACACTCAAAATCTCGGGAGCGTAAGGAACGTAAGGCACCCCTTTCCATCCTTCGTACCACACCCACGCTCCTTGCATACCCATCACATGTACCGGTGTTGTTGATTTGGATAGAGATTTAAGATGGTTAAAAGAATGTTCCTGGGTACCCGCCATAACAAAAACGTGTTGAGCTCCCGGGCCGACCAATGCAACTGCTTGTGGAAACCACCAATACGCATTGACCAAAGCTGTAAAAGCAAGGGCAGCACAAGAAAACATCAAAGCTAACCGACAACCTGCCCAGTCTTTTTGCCTTGCGGACAACACTACATACCCAACTACCGCCAACGGCACAGGAATCAAAGAGGTCAAAAGCATCGGGGGATTGACACCCAATCCTGATGCGATAATAGAGGTTGCTCCAAATGCAAGGGCTCCACGAATAGGACGTCTAGATTTAAAGCTCCAAAACGTAATTCCAACCAATACAGGCAACGCCGCATATGAGCTCAGATTGGCTATATTTACACCTTGCCACATGGGCTCCTGGTAAAAATTGAGCATGTAGACAAAAACAGCAGCAGCGCGAGCCAACTTCTTGCCGGTGATTTGGGTCATCAGGAAATACATCCCTAGCCCGGCCAACATATACCAGGTAACAAACTGTAATCTCTGGGCTGTTTCCACGGAAAACCCTATGGTGCGAAACAACGCTGGCCAGAAGAAGAAAAATACTGCCGGTAACCGGTCGTCAGGAGCAACACCGAAATTCGACCTATAACTCCACGTACTGAACAAATCCAACCATTGATTCCAATCCATAGGCAGAATGAAATCCTCAGATTTAGCAATCTTCCCAATATCAGCCCATTGAATAGGTAGAATTCCCAGCAATATGGTAATTAGAAGGTCCCAGCTAGTGGCTACCCGCCGTACTAACCGACTAAATCCAACTAACACTCTGGCAAACTCCTAGAATCTGGATGCATTTCATCCGATGAACAAGCACTGCCGAAAAGAATCCCGCACCTTGGATGCTCAACACGCTATTCTACGGTAGTGATCAACTATTGAGCGACAAATGGAATGATTGGATGATGAATTCGGAATCAAGTCCGTGTGCAGTCTGTGGAAACCCAGGCTGTGTCGATACGGGAATGCGACCAACATCACCGTACAAGCAAGGTTACAAATTTGCGTTGTTTCAATGCGTTTCTTGTCAGTCAATGAACACTCAACCGAGCCCGTCAGACGCTGATTTATCAAAATATTATGACTCCGGAGAGTATTACTCTACCAAAGAGGCGACACAAGGAGGAGTTCGAAAATTAGGTTGGTTAGATCGTTTACGCAGATATGCAAGAAGATGCTGTGTGAAGTACTACTGGGGAACCCAACCGCAAACCATGAGCACCCTAGATCATGCCATAGCCACATTTGGGAAAAATCGATTCGGATGGCCTCCGGATTCCCTAACAGGCTCCCGTATGTTAGATGTAGGATGTGGGGACGGCACCTTTATTCAAGAAGCTAATGAGGTCGGATGGGACGCTATTGGATTAGAGACTTCTAGTGTGGCGGTCGCAAACGCAAAAAAACTGGGCATCCAAGTAGTCCAAGGAGAACTAACAGATGATTGTTTTGAATCACAGTCTTTTGACGTGATTCGAATATGGAGTGTTTTGGAACATGTACGAGATCCCATTGCCACACTAAACAAAGCACATAATCTCCTGCGGCCAGGTGGCTGGCTAGTTGTTCAAGTTCCAAACGCCAAAAGCACTATTGCCAAACTACTTGGAGAACGCTGGTCGGGCTGGGATGTCCCGGTTCATTTAACTCATTTTAATAAGAAATCACTGGAGTTGGCTGCTACGTCCACAGGATTTGACATGGCAACCGTGCACAACGCCTCAACTGGAACGTTGTCTAGCTCTATTGCTTATGGAGGTAGTTCGGCAGGTAGGATAATCGTGGTTTTTGTAGACAAGCTTATAGATGCTATGGGCCAAGGAGATTGTATCGTGTTATTTGCACGAAGGCCTCTACAATAATCACCACCCGGAAATCTGAGTCGCATCCATGTACTGAAATTGGAACAACCAGTTGAATGCGTCATTTACCAACATCTCGCCAGCATAAAACACCACAGATCCGTCACTTAATTCCTTTTCCCAATCTTTGATGCCCAACAACAGTCTTGGAAACACCCCATTCTTAAATTCAATTCGCGAATCCCTCTGTAGTGGATCAGAAAGAGTTACGGTATTGTTCGTAAGTTGTATACCAATTACTTCGTTTCCTGCTTGTAATGCAAGCCTGCTCGACTTAAATCCGAGCTCCATAGCTCTTTCCGTTAAATATGTCTTAAGTTGCTCAAACACCCCTCGCAACGAAACAAGCGTGCACATATGCTCACCTGGCACTACCTTCCAAGGAAATCCTGGGGTATTCCTCACTAAAAGAGATGCAGGATTGCCATGCACCCGGAATTCACTAGCTTCAGAATTAGCTTCGCGCACAACCGCACTAATTGCAGCGCTGGGGTTGGGATCCTCAGAATCATCGAATAGCAATTTCTTTAGAGTGGGTAAACCTTGGGTATTTTCAACAAACGCAGCCGCCACAATACCTGAGTCCCTAAGTACGCTCATCCAATTCCCTCCATCCGATACGTCATAATGCTGCGCCGGTACACCGGTCATTTTCGTAGCGAGTCGTTTCCTTAATCGGGCTATATCGGAGGAATTACCATTATCGGCTATACGCACTTGAAGTTTTTGATTGATCGGCAACGACCCAACATCGACGGTTGCTGATAATCGTCGTTCCAGAACCCTAAACCCACGCCTCTCATACATATCAAATGCGGGACCTTTTTCCTTATGCGCAACCAGCCAAATCAAAGACGCATCAAGTCGTCTGGATAACTCCATAGACCGATTAATCAAAGCCGACCCAACACCACTCATCCTATTGTCCGAATGCACAATAACTTGCCCTATATTTGCTACTCGAAGGAGTGATTCGCCGTGGCGGACGGTCCGCAAAGCAACCATACTGTGACCCACAGGCACAC
>CEUS01279861.1_pt1 | contig 10872 bp, 12 predicted proteins | sample 427031 | NCBI WGS metagenome assembly CEUS01 (sample SAMEA2622837, study PRJEB7988) | marine metagenome | biome: marine biome (ENVO:00000447); feature: marine epipelagic mixed layer (ENVO:xxxxxxxxx); material: "saline water (ENVO:00002010), including plankton (ENVO:xxxxxxxx)" | depth 140 m | reverse complement strand
CAATCCTGGCGACAGGCCAGGAGCTGGCCTACAAGAGAGCGCCCTGGATCGAGCCGGAAGCGCCCTCCTCATATGCCGTCTTGTATGAGGATGAATGTATCCTCGTTGTCGCGAAACCATCAGGACTGCCTGTTTTGCCGGGCGGAAACTTTCTCGATAGAACCCTTCTGTCGCTGGTGCGCAGGAGATACTCGAGCGAAACATCACCGGCACCTATTCACCGGATCGGCAGAGGGACTTCGGGCATCGTGTTGTTCGCCAAGTCGACCCATGCCAAGCGCGTTCTGTCCGAGGATTTCTTCCACGGACGCATCAACAAGGTCTACCGAACCCTGGCCCAGGGCACCGAGATGGCAGATACCTTCGTGGTGAAAACCCCTATCGGGCGCATACCCTATCCTGAGATCGGATACCTGTATGCCGCTGCTCCTGAAGGAAAACCGTCCCGCACCGAGTGTCGTGTACTCCAAAGGAAGGAAGAGAAGAAGGTCAGCCTCATCCACATCGATCTCATCACCGGACGACCCCACCAGATTCGGATTCATCTGGCATCGGCCGGCCATCCGCTTGTGGGAGATCCCCTATACCAAAAAGGTGGCATTCCGCGCTCGAATCCACCGGACAGACTTCCTTTACCGGGGGACTGCGGATACCACCTTCATGCCCATTCAATCACTTTCGCTCAACCAAAGACGGCAACACGCGTAACTGTCTCATGCCTGCCTCCGCCCTGTCTACGTCTGCCAACTGAAGGAAGTCCGAAGGCCGCCATCTGATCAGAACCGGAAGTTCAGCTTCACCCTCATTTCACCGTTCTCGTCAGAACCCACTTCCACCTTGCCCCAATCCACACTATCCAGGTGAGCATCCACGTAAGCATCTGCCATACTCACCAGAACGATTCCAATGGATGTAAAAAAAAAGATATTCCTCTCGTGAGAACCAGTTATAGATAGACGATTCTTAATCTGATTGCGCTTCACGAAAAACGCCACCACAGACCCTGCCTCCGCGGCAACGAACAGACTTCCTTTGATTGGCCTTCTGTTGTAGAACTGTCCCCATCCAGGGAGAACCATCGACCGCAATAGGGCCCCTCTGGGTGAAACCGACTCCTTTCCAGAATCCGGCGACGCCTCAGCGGCCTCAGCGGCGAAGACCTGATTGCTGAAACCAGACAACAAGATCCCTGTCAACATGATCAGTCTTAACACCGGACCTCCGGTCCCGGAACGCTACTGTTAGACCTGCAAAATATGTATAACTACACCTGCATAGCGGCCAGACGTGCCGCACCAAGAATACCCGCGTCATCTCCCAAAAGACCTGGCACAATCTCAACGTGCTCCTTCACCCCGACCGTCCCCCGTTCGACGTATGTTCGACGTGCCGGATCGAACAATCGGTCGCCTGCCTGAGCGAGACCCCCGCAAAGCGCCACGATCTCGACGTTCAACACACTCACCAGGCTTGCCAGACCAATCCCCAGCATTTCTCCCGTCTCCTCGAACATCTCCCTCGCGAAGACATCCCCTGCATCTGCCGCCTGTGAAAGTGTCTCGGTGGTCAAACCGTCCATCACCAGGTCCGTCTCCGAATGTACACCATTGAGTTTTTCGCCTGCCCGCCTCACCATCGCAGTTGCGGATGCGTACATCTCCAGACATCCATAGTTTCCACACGGGCAGCGAGGCCCATCCATATTGATGGTGATGTGACCCACCTCCGCAGCATTTCCATTGAACCCGCGCATCAAAGCGCCCTCGCACACCCATCCGCCACCGACCCCAGTTCCCAACGTGACACAGAGAAAATGTGCAACACCTTGTCCGGCACCCAGCCATTGCTCACCAAATGCCGCCATATTCGCATCATTGTCCACGGTTACCGGGAGCGACACAGAATCCTCCACCAGCGCCTTGATCCTAACTCCATGCATGCACGGCAAGTTTTCGGGGGAGATGATCACTCCCTCATATGGATCCAGAGGTCCGGGAGCACCTATACCAACCGCTTGGACCTCTTTGTCAACCGAAGCCGTCACTTCCCTTACGCACGAAGCAATCCCCTCAATGACACCTTCGCTGCCCAGCTCCAGACGGGTTGGGGTTCGAGATCGCCCTATAATTTCACCCGTAGCAGTGACCAAACCGGCACGCGTGTTGGTTCCACCGAGGTCGACTCCGACCGTCAGACCGGTCACATTTCCGCTCTGGCCTGTTTCACTGCATCAACGAACTGTCTCGCGGTTTCTGTAAGCGCCTTCCAATCCTTATTCGCCACAGCAGTGTTGTTCACCATCGCGCTTCCTGCCCCAACAGCCGATGCACCTGCCTTGATGAACTCAGCTGTCGTCTTACTGTCCACCCCACCGGTGGGCATCAGCCGTACCTGCGGGAGAGGACCCTTGACATCCTTGAAGTACGAAGGACCGCCGACCGACGCCGGAAACACCTTCACCACGTCGGCACCCGCCTGCCAGGCCGCCAGAATCTCAGTCGGCGTAAATCCGGCCGGCATCACCACCTTGCCATAGCGTTTGGCCATTGCGATGACATCCAGGTTCAATGTGGGACCGACAACATATTCCGCACCTGCTAGAATGGCTGCCCTGGCTGTCTCAGAATCCAGAACCGAGCCCACCCCAACAATCGTATCCTCCATCTTCGCCGAGGCCTCTTCGATCACCTTCAGCGCCCCGGGAACCGTCATCGTAACCTCGATGGCCACCACTCCCCCTTCGCGCAGAGCCTTCGACACATCCATCAGCTCACTCGGCGAATCCGCTCGTAGCACCGCCACCACCCCACAGTCGATAATCTGATCCAGAATTCCAGCCATCACACCCTCCAGTGAAAAAAGAAAGCCCGGGCTATTCGCCCGGGCGCAGGTCATAACTGGTCTTTACCGCTTGATTCTTGCGCTTCCACCCTTCATGGCCCCTTCCACCTCTGATCTCGTAGCCCAGTTCACATCACCAGGGAAGGTGTGTGCAAGCGCCGAATAGGCACCGGCAAAGTCCACTGTAGCTTGAGGATCCTTGCCTTCCAGGAGACTGCAAACTATCCCGGCAGAGAAATTGTCCCCACCACCCACACGGTCGACAAGTTCGAGATTCTCATAGATTCGCGAGAGGTAGAACTCCTTACCATCGAACAAAAGCGTGCGCCAGTCGTTCAGAAGTCCCGTCTTCGCCACTCGCAGTGTTGTCCCAACATAGTCTACGTTGGGGTACGCCTCCACCGCTCTCCTCGCCACACCCTTGTAGCTTTCCGGATCCAGGGCACTGTAATCCTCGGTGGCTCCTTCAGCTTTAAGACCCAGGACCTTCTCGAAGTCTTCCTCATTCCCGATCAGGACTTTCACGAACGGCATGAACTGCTTGGTCGTCTCCTGTGCCTTCTCGGAACTCCAGAGCTTGGACCTGAAATTGAGATCGTAACTCGCGGTCACACCGGCATCTCCAGCCGCCTGAAGTGCCTCTAGTGTGGCTGCTGCTGCACCATCCGATAGGGCGGGCGTAATGCCGCTTACGTGGAACCACTTCGTTCCCTCGAACACCGACTTCCAATCCACCATTCCCAGCTCGATCTTAGAAATCGCCGAATGACCGCGATCGTAGGTCACCGCGCTCGCCCGGGGTCCTACACCTACTTCCATATGGTAGAACCCGTTTCGCTCAAGACCGACACCGTCGAAATCGACCCAGACAATGTTGGACATATCTACGCCGTGTTCACAGCCCTTGTTCCGGATCACCCACCCGGTCCAGTTGTCAACCAGCCGGGAAACCCACGCAGACTTCATTCCCAGGTGTGCACAACCCACAGCCACGTTATATTCCCCACCACCGATCTCCACATCCAGCTTGGTCGCATTCTCCAGCCGCCGGTATTCCGGCGATGACAACCGGATCATTGCCTCGCCGAATGTCACCACATCGTACATGATTTCCCTCCTCAGGATTTACATCACTCAACAGACACCATCTGCTAAGTTCTAGTCATCTCTGCCGCCCAACAATCCGGACAAGATCAAGAGACGGATCAGACTCAACACTGCCATTACAGCGGACGCAACATATGTCCAGGCCGCGGCATTTAGCACCTTTCGTGCTGCAGGAATTTCCTCAGCAGTCAGATACCCGCCATCGGACAAAATCCGAATCGCTCTGCTACTGGCGTTGAACTCCACCGGCAATGTCAAAATGCCGAACAGTACTGCGAATGAGAAAAACACGACACCCAACTCAACCAAAATACCGTATCCCATAAAAAGCCCTATGAAAAACATCGGCATCCCCAGCATCGAGCCGAAATTCGCGACGGGCACAAAGTTGGTCCGCAGGGAAAGGGGGAAGTATCCCTGAGCATGCTGAAAGGCATGACCGGCCTCGTGTGCCGCTACTCCTATGGCAGCAAGTGACCTGGACCTGTAGGTGCTGTCTGACATATTCAACGTCTGATTCCGAGGGTCATAATTATCTGTCATATTCCCGCTCACCCGGCCAATCTCCACGGGAAGCCCGCCCCTTTGGATAATGTCCTTGGCTACGCTGTCGGCAGTCATCCCGCTTCGCGCATCGAACTGATCGTATTTTGAGAATGTGCGCTTGATTTTGAGCTGCGCCCAACCTGCAAGAAGCAGTCCGGGGATCAAGAGAATCATCGTCGAATCAAACATCATAAATGGAAACATATCTACCACCTCCTTCAACTATCTATTTGTCGGAATCTTCCGGAGAAAACCTGCATACCAGAATAAATATACCCTATTTCTGATCGTTCGTGTATTGGTCGCTAAGCCAGAATCTCACCAGTCCTGAAATGATAACCCCGGACCAGGTCTGCGCCACTCATCCTACTTTTTCCTGGTGGTTGCACTTCAACCAACTTCAACGCACCCTCTCCTGTCGCAACCACTATGCCGGAATTCCCATCGGCCACCAGGATCTCACCCGGTGCCCCCGACTCTTGGACCGCTTCCGCACGGTGCACCTTCAGATCCTTGCCTCTCCATCCCGTAAACGCTCCTGGAAATGGGTTGGTTCCCCTGATCAGATTCCGAATATCCGAGGCGTTCTGCGTCCAGTCAATACATCCATCACGTTTGCTCAACTTGGGTGCCCGTGATACCGCACCCTCGCTCTGGGGGATCGGATTTGCCTTTCCGGCTGCCAATTCCCGAACGGCCCTCAAAACGGCATCTGCGCCAATCTCCTTCATCCGCCCGTATAGCTCACCGGCTGTCTCTTCCTCACCAATCGAAATACGTTGCTGGAGCAACATATCCCCCGCATCCACTTTCCTTGTCAACTGGAAGACTGTAATCCCCGTTTCCCGTTCACCCCGAATCACTGCCCAGTTGATCGGCGCGGCACCACGGTATTTGGGCAATAGGGATGGATGGAGATTCACAGACCCCAGCCTTGGAATCTCAAGCACCACCCGTGGCAAAATAACAAAAGCCACTACAACAAATAAATTGGCCTCGTATTGTCGAAGCCGATCTATGAATGATTCATCTCGAAGCTCTTCCGGTTGGAGAACGGGTATCTCACAAGACTCCGCTACCAACTTCACGGGGGGAGCCGTCAATCGCCGGCCCCTGCCACTGGGCCTGTCCGGGCGGGTGACCACGCAGGCCAGCTCGAACTCGCTTTCGATGAGTCTATGGAGCGTGGGAACTGCAAAATCGGGTGTACCCATGAAAACCAGCTTCAAGACGCCAGCCTCCTGATACCAGTCATGGTGTGCACTGCCTTCGCTCCGAGATCAATAAGATAGGCCTACTTCCCCTCTCCCTCAACCCGCGATACGGATCCGCGAGATACTTCGATTCGAACATCCTTGGCCACCTGAACCACAAGGATGCCGTCCTTGCCTTTAACGCCCACTATCGTCCCATGAATGCCCCCGGATGTTACGATCTTGTCACCCTTTTCAAGCGAATCGATCATGGCCTGTTGCTGCTTCTGTTTCTTGTACTGGGGTCTCAGAATCAGTAGATAGATGACAACAAACATCAAGATGAATGGGAAGAACTGAACCAAAAAACTGGGCTGCTCACCACCTGCCGGGGGTTGTCCCCCCATCGCAAAAGCCTCACCGACTCCGAACAAGAAATCCTCCTTCGTTTGAGAAAACCAACCTGTATTGCGAACGAATGTTCATCAGATCGCTACTCGTCGTAACTCGAAAGGAAACATCTGCGCCATCTGTCGAATTGACCGGAAACTATGGATTCTCGCATCCCTGACATCAGGGATAGATAATAGTACAAATTGTGTATCGTAAGCAGCTGCAAACCCAGGATCTCGTTTACATGCTGTAAATGCCGAATATAAGCCCTGGTGTAGTGGTTACAGGTATAACACCCACAGTCCGGGTCAATAGGAGTGAAATCACCACTGAAACGCGCGTTGCGGAGGTTTAATTTACCACCTGGCGTAAATGCCGATCCGTTCCGAGCATTTCGTGTGGGCATCACGCAGTCGAACATGTCGATCCCGCGCATCACCCCATCGACAAGGTCCTCGGGAGAACCACAACCCATCAGATAGTGCGGTGAAGTCGCAGGCAGTCGCGACACCACCGTTTCCACCGCCTCCCAGGTCTTCTCCTTTGGTTCCCCAACAGCCGTGCCGCCAACAGCGTAACCTGGGAAATCCTTCGCCACGGTCTCATCCGCGAACCGCACACGCAGATCCTCATATGTACTGCCCTGCACAATCCCGAAAAGGGCCTGTCTGTGGCCGGCCAGGCTCAATCTGCCATTCTGATCCCACGCCGCTAGGCATTGAGCGGCCCAGCGCAACGTCCTTTCGCCAGATTCCCTTGCGTATTCATGCGTACAGGGATAATCCGTACATTCATCGAACATCATGATCACGTCTGCACCGATGGCCTGCTGGATCTCAACCACACGGCGGGGTGTGAACAGGTGACGCGAACCATCCACGTGAGACTGAAACAGGACCCCCTCCTCGGTAACCTCGTTCAATGAAGCCAAACTATGTACCTGATATCCCCCGCTGTCCGTCAGTATCGCCCTGTCCCAGCTCATAAATTGATGGAGGCCGCCTGCGGCGCCCATCACTTCCATTCCGGGTCTTAAGTACAGGTGATAGGTATTGCCCAGAATGATACCTACGCCCAGATCGCGGAGGTTCTGCTGACTGAGCGTTTTCACGGCCCCCTGGGTGCCAACCGGCATAAAAACCGGGGTCTCCACCACCCCGTGCGGTGTATGAAGGACCCCTGCTCTTGCATCTCCATCCGTTGCCACCAATTCGAAACGGAAGTCCTCTTCGCCGATCGCACACCTCCTCAAACACCTGATTCAGATACACTTGAAGGCATTGCGGAATATACCAACCGAGAAAATCCAAGTCAAGCTTATCGGCTTTATCGGACCGCCTCTTCCGCCGTGATAAACTCGATCCCCCTCGACTCCAGTTCCGGCAGCATCCGTTGAAAGACGGCAAGGGTTGTTGCTTTGGCGTGACCTATTCCGATTGCGGTACCCTCTCTCCTTGCCCGCCGCGCCAGGGATTCCAACGCCTTCTCCACCGCCGGCTCCGTCTCCTTCCGATCCAGGAACAGCCCGTTTCGACCGGACGGCATCCCCATCTCCTGTGCCACTGTGAAGGCAACGGAGCGCGGTGAGGTCACGCTGTCAACAAAAAAGAAACCATACCTCGCGACTTCTCTCAGAACCGGCCCAATTGCCTCACGGTTCTGTGTCACGCGCGATCCCATATGGTTATTCAGCCCTTTGGCATGCGGTACGGCCGCAAGGGCCTGCCGCGTGAGCGTCTGTATTCTTTCGCTGGAATAATCGGCAAATATAGCATTCCTTCCTGGATCCCGGTTAGGGTAATCGATCGGTTCCATCGGCATGTGGACCATGACCCCGTGGCCACTCTTCGCTGCCTGTTCCGCTATCCAGGAGGTCTGTTCGAAACCGGGAAAGATAGAAATGGTGAGGCGCTGCTTCAACCCACAAAAGGCCTCGATCAACGCACCATCCTGATATCCAAAATCATCAACGATAATCGCTATCCGACCCGGAGTTCGGGCAAGGGTTGAGTTTGCGCTAAGGGTTAGGAGATTTGTTCCCTGTCCCTCCAGACCAACCAGCAACGAAAGTCGGTTACCTTCACGATTCTCCCTTGCCTCCAACACCGCTCCACCCATACGGTTCGCCAACCGGGTCAATTCCAAATTGCACACTGCAAATGGAAGTTCACCCGGAACCTGAGAGGACACCTCCCATCGCATCGCGCTTCCCAGATTCTCAGATACCCGGTTGATATCTATCACGTCACCTGGAACACCCAGACCTCTCAAAACCTGGGCGGATTGGTGTGCCATTGAATCGGAAAAGGCCACCAGGTCACCTGGTCCGGCTCGCCAGACTGGCTCCTCTTCAAACACATACCCGGGGTCCGTCATCTGTCCCGTGGGTCCCCACACCCAAATGGCAAGCCCACCAGTCAACAGCAACAAAACACAAACGAGGGCCCAAACAGGTATCGGCATATCTCGCCTTTTCCGAGCCATCTTCTTTCGCTTCGACCGGATGATCCATTTTGTGCTATTCTTACCGAATTTTCTACCTGACTTTTTTGCCATAGATTTGAACCTGAATTACTGCAAGATAGGGGTTGTGCAACTGCGGGGGCAGCCTGTCGGGGGACTTCAATGGGACACTATGGTGATGGGGATTGGAATGAAACAGAGCACAAAAATTGCGAGAGAAACATAACCGATGAATTTCCGACGTCCGTCCAGGTTCAAATAGGGATCGCTTGGCGGTGGATGCTTCCGCCCCAGCACAACCGCAAGAAAAATCCAAACGAGCCAACCGGGAAAGCGGGATGACCACCATTCTGAAATGAAGTCTCCGGTAGCCAACCAATCATAAGGTGGGCCGAGAGCCCAGAAGGCCGCCAGCAGGAGAACACACCCTCTCGATATCATGTAGTGCCAGCGACCGAAAATTGCATACACGATGTGACCGCCATCAAACTGACCTACCGGCAACAGATTCAATGCCGTCACGAAAAGGCCTACCCATCCGGCCACGAAAATCGGGTGGTCGTAAATAATGTAGCCTTCGGGCAGATCACCTATGATCATCCGCTCGAGGAAAATCGACAACATTGACCGCCCCAACTCAAAACCTTCCATCCCTCCTTCGAGGCTGGCCAGTGGAACCTTCTGGGATAGCCCCATACCCACCATCATCGCCAATACCGACACCACGAAACCCACCAGGGGCCCCGAGGCGCCAATATCCATCAATGCACGGCGGTTGGGAATTCGGGACTTGATTTTGATTACGGCTCCCATCGTACCGATCAGGGAAGGAAAGGGAATGAAATAAGGAAGGGTAGCACGGACACGCCAGGCACGAGAAGCCAGGTAGTGGCCCATCTCGTGAATTCCCAGAATGCACAGCATTGTAATTGAGAACGGTATACCCAGAGCCAGAAAGGTTGGGTCCACCATAGCCATCCCGAAATCGAAATCTTGCGGGACCGTCTCAGGATAAATGGTGAACTGCATCCCGAGGGCCATTTGCATGCCCGCCGCAGTTGTAGTATAGACGGTAAGGATGAACAAAACAGCCTGAAGCCAAACACCTTTGTATGTTGGCTCAGGCTGAGAACGGAATATCACCTGTCGCTGCGGTTCCTGACCAAAACCATTGTATCCTTCAGACAATATATCTCTCCCAGATCACGGACGATTATTTGATCCCAACCGCTATTCGGTGCGATCCACCCAGACCCAGCACACCCAGGACGAAGGCATAGTCGACACGCCAGTTCCGACGATTCAAACCCAGACCGAACGACCACTTTCGGGCATCGATCCCCGAACGGAAACCCGCTCTCAAAAATGCCGCCTCCTTGACCCGGTACTCAATACCTGTGTGGACACCTGAGGTCCCCTTCCTCGGTAGCCTGAGATCGAAGGATCCAGTCACCTTCCCTCGCTCAATTGCAGCGCCTACCCTGAATGTACCGGGAAGCGGACTTCGTACTGTGTCCAGCGTCTCCATTCTACCCAGATTCCGATATGTTGCCCCAACCATCAGACCTTCGATTCCTGTGCGGTACATTACCCCCAAATCCAGACCCAAACCGGATGCGCGCTCTGGTCCAATTGCCTCGTGCAGAGCTCGGACGCTGAATCCCGCGAACATCGACTTCCCGATCCCCTGGCCATACGTGAACCCCACGTTCACATTGTAGATTCCGAACGTGCCAAGAGGTTCGGTTGAGGGTCCCGTGCGCGTCTCCATGCCCCCAATAGAATAAAGTCCGAGGCTAAGACCTACACCCCGCCGTTGATTCCCAAAAGCCCAGCCGGCATAGGACTGGTTAATACCGAGAAAGGACCTATGATGGCTCAGGAGAAAATCCTTGCCCTTCAGTGCCGCAACACCCGCAGGGTTCCAAAATGTGGTCGCCTGGTCTCCTGTGACCGCAGTATATGCACCGCCCATAGCTTCGGGTCTCGCACCAATGCCCTCTCGCAGCAAGAGAAAACCGGACTCTCGGCCGGAGGAGGCACCCTCTACGGTAGCCTGGTGCGCGAAAAGTACTAAAAAGAGCAGCAAACACAGCACTCTGGATCTGTTCAAATCAAGGCCCCCAATTACGTACCCAACTCACGATAACTCAAACATTAACCAATGAGGAGTAAAGAGTCAATAGTCCCATTCATGTCATGCTGAGTGCGCGTGCGCTGCCGATTAATCCAGGTAGACAATCGAGGAGTCCTCGGGTAACTTAATACCAGACCTTGGTATCGTAGTGATGTTTTGAGGCATATTGCAGCCACTTTAAAGAACTCGCTA
>CEUS01272782.1_pt1 | contig 10875 bp, 8 predicted proteins | sample 427031 | NCBI WGS metagenome assembly CEUS01 (sample SAMEA2622837, study PRJEB7988) | marine metagenome | biome: marine biome (ENVO:00000447); feature: marine epipelagic mixed layer (ENVO:xxxxxxxxx); material: "saline water (ENVO:00002010), including plankton (ENVO:xxxxxxxx)" | depth 140 m | reverse complement strand
CGGCTTGTCGCCTGTCGTTGTTCGACGAACTACCCACTCGTCACTAACTACAAAATCAGCATGCTCCGACCCTGAAAGTGAAAATGTAAGACAATGGCTTTTGGTACAAGCAGTGCTTTTCTTAACTTGAGGATCATCCGCGTTAATGATTAAAGTGTCATTGCGATCTTGATTCGAAAAAATCTTGGTCTTTGCGTCAACGTAAGACTGAAATGATGGGTGTCGATCTAAGTGATCCATCGAAACATTCAGCCATACAGCGATCCAAGGATGGAAAGTCGTAGTTGTCTCAAGCTGAAAACTACTTGTTTCAATTACATGTACGCAATTAACTTTCGAGCTTTCTACCTGAGCACTCAAAGGTATTCCAATATTTCCACCCACAAGAACTTCACGTCCTCCAGCTTGCAGCATTCGACTAACCAACGTAGTTGTCGTCGATTTCCCTTTTGTCCCAGTTATTGCAATCACTGGACCTTTCAACCACCGCCAAGCAAGTTCTAGTTCTCCTATGATCTCAATCGATTTTTCTCGTGCTTGGTTAAATACAGGTTGGTCCATGGGAACACCAGGACTAGTAACGATGAGATCCGCCTCTAACAATGTTTGTGTTCGATGACCTCCAGTTTCAACTGTTACTCCTAAAGCCTGGAGACGAGCGATGTCTTTAAAAGACTCTTGCTGTTCAGAAAGTGTTACCGTTGCTCCTCGCTTGACAAGTAGCTCTGCTGCAGCAATCCCACTCTTAGCAGCTCCAACTACAACTACTCGCTGGTCACGCACCGAAAACTCCCCCTGCCTCATAACATTCATCGAAGCTTTAGTGTTGTTAAACTGAACAATGCACAGATCACTGCAATAATTAAGAACCGTGAAATAACCTTTGGTTCACTCCAACCACTCAACTCAAAATGATGATGTAACGGTGCCATTCGAAACACACGTCGTCCGGTCAGCTTAAATGAAGCGACCTGTAGAATGACGGAGCCTGCTTCAAGCACGAAGACTCCCCCAACGATAATTAAGAGCAACTCTTGTTTTATAAGGACTGCAACCGTGCCAAGCGCACCACCCAATCCAAGAGAACCAACATCACCCATAAAGATCTCTGCGGGATAAGAGTTGTACCAAAGAAATCCGAGACTCGCTCCAACCAATGAACCACAGAAAATTGTCAATTCTCCCGCTGGAGGGAAACGTACCAGAAGCAAATACTCGGCAAGTGTGTGATGTCCTATAACGTAGGTGAGTGCTGTAAAAGCTGTGGCGGCAACTGCAAACGTGCTAATTGCAAGACCGTCTAGTCCGTCTGTAAGATTGACGCCATTAGCAGTGCTGACCAAAACTAGGGCTGCAAAAAAAATATATAGCACCCCTAAGTCAGGAACGAAGTTCTTAAAAAATGGAACGATAAGATGCGTGCTATAGAGAGCCGGGCTTGTTGAAGCTAATGCTACTAATGCAATCCCTATACCAATAGCCACAATTGCTTGAAGCCCTATCTTGTAACGCGGTAACAAGCCACGATGAGAACGACGAGTGACCTTTAAGTAATCATCTGCAAGACCAACTGCCCCAAAGCTAATAGTTGCAAGCAAAGCTATACAAACGTAAAAATTTGATAAGTCAGCCCAGAGCAACGTCGGGATAATAGCTGACACTAAGATTAGAAGCCCCCCCATTGTTGGAGTTCCCGCTTTAGCCTGATGTGTGGACGGGCCTTCCTGACGAATAACTTGACCGATCTGAAATTCTCTAAGTTTCCGAATCAACCACGGGCCTAATACGAGACTTAACGCAAGGGCTGTTAAACTTGCCGCCGCCGTACGGAATGTGATGTATCGCGTAACATTTAATATGCCAAGGTAGGAAGCGAGTGGCGGCAGTAAGTAATAAAGCATTAGTTCTGCCTCAATATTCGATCCGCTACGAGATCAGTAGAGATACCCCGTGACCCTTTTACAAGAACTAGATCGCCTGGCCTCACAAATTTAGCGATCAAGTCAGCCGCCTGTTTGCTGTTTTCAACGTAAGTCACTGAATCAGGAGACATTCCACTAGATATTGCAGCCGTCGCCAGGGCACGAGCTGGCACACCCCCAACCGTAAAAATACTGTTAAGACCTGCGGATGCTATTAACTGTCCGCATTCTTCATGCAATCTAATTGCACGCTCACCAAGTTCAAGCATTTCCCCAATGACAGCAATTTTCCTGTCCGCTGTTGTATCGTGCGCAATTACATCTAGGACAGACTGGAATGCAAACGGACTAGAGTTGTACGAGTCATCAATGAGAATCACGCCGTTTGGTGTTCTATGCACCACCCCACGTCTATCTAAAGCATGGAACTCAGTGGCTTTTGCCACGATATTGTTGAGTTCCACGCCAAGTTCCAATGCAACAGCTGTAGCTGCCAAAAGATTAGAAAGATTGCCGTGTCCGAGAAGTGGTGTTTGAATATTGCATTCACCCATTGGGGTCACTAATCTGGCACGTGTGCCATTAAGGCCACGATCTTCTATGTCAGTTGCTCGAACAGTTGCTCTCTTAGCTGTTCCAAACGTAACAATCTTTCCAGGGAAGCTTTGTATATGTTGCATAACCCTGGAATCGTCGGCATTACAAACAAGTAGGCTACTTGGTTTTGCCCCCTCAAGAATCTCAGCTTTAGCTCTCGCAATCTCCTCAAGGGAGGAAAAAAATCCAAGGTGTGCATCACCCACGTTTGTCCAGACACGCACATCAGGCTGAGAGATTTCAACAAGTCTTCGAATCTCACCAGCGTGATTCATGCCTAATTCCACCACGGCAACGTCAGGCTTCTCACGAAGTTGTAGCAGCGATATTGGTAGACCGATGTGGTTATTCAAATTTCCCTTGTTCTTAACCACGCTAAAGTTAGTGCTGGCAAAATCTGCTATTACTTCTTTGGTTGTTGTTTTCCCTGCACTGCCTGTTATTGCTATGACGCGACTTTTGGACAAAATTCGTACGGCATGTGCTACATCTTGTAATCCCCGCGTACTGTCGGTAACACGCACAAGCGCCCCTAGAGACGGTGTCCCGTCATAACCTTCGTCAACCATCGCTCCTAAGGCACCATTTGCGAAAGCTTCGTCGACAAACGTGTGTCCATCAAAGTTCGCTCCACGTAACGCCACAAAAAAATCACCTGACTGCAAACGGCGAGTGTCAGTGGTTATTTGACCAATAACTTGTTCTGGATTTCCTGTCACTACACGCCCACCTGTAGCATGTGCCAACCACCCCAAAGTAATGCGAATCTCATCTGTCGTCACTTAAGTCGCCCGAGACCTGCCCCTACGCTTCGTTAATGCCTCACGTGCTACAAGAACATCATCAAATGGAATCAAGTCATTGTTAATTTCTTGAAATTTCTCGTGCCCTTTACCCGTAATAACAACCATGTCTCCGGGTTGGGCGCGTTGTACAGCCTCATGAATAGCTTCCCTGCGGTCTACAATTGTGACTATTTCAGCCCCCGCTATATCAACCTCTGTCTGTGCACCACGAAAAACCTCTTCGATAATCTGAACAGGTTGATCATTTCTTGGATTGTCGGATGTAATTACAACAAGATCGCTAAGACGTGCTGCAACCATCCCCATGAGAGGCCGTTTTGTTCGATCCCGACCACCGCCACAACCAAATACGGTAATCAGCCGTTGAGATGCGAGTGGACGTACAGTTTCAAGTAGATGACGAAGGGCATCGTCTGTGTGTGCGTAATCTACGAATACAGAAATGTCATCGTCAAAGGACGAAACCGACTCGAATCGTCCAGGAACTCCAGTCATTCTCTCAATTCCCTGCTCAACAGCCTTATGAGGAAGGCCAAGAGCAGTTGCCGTACCGACCGCTGAGAGTAGATTGTATACATTTGCACGACCTAACAACTTTGAACGTACGCGGACGACACCTTGGGGAGATCGTGCATCAAATGAGAGTCCTTCCAGGGAAGATGTTATGGGTCCAGGCGTCACATCAGCTGGGCGATCGATTGCGTAAGTAACGGGACGTTGCACAAGCTCAACTATTGACAGGCCTCGCGGGTCGTCGATATTGATTGCAGCTGGTGCATCGTTTGGAAGCATTTCAAAAAGACGTTTCTTCGAAGAAAAATATTCTTCCATCGTCAGATGAAAATCCAAATGGTCACGACCAAGGTTTGTAAAGATCCCTGCAGAAAATTTCGTGCCGCTCACTCGATGAAGGGCCAAAGCATGTGATGAAACCTCCATCGCACATGCGTTACATCCCTCACGAACCATCTCTCCTAAAAAGCCTTGCAAATCTGGTGCTTCGGGAGTCGTTCGTGTTGAAGAAAATTCCCGACCACCAATGCGATAAGTTACAGTGCCAATCAGCCCGCATTGATACCCAGCAGCTTCAAATATTTTGCTTAATAAGTAGCTCGTCGTTGTCTTGCCATTCGTTCCAGTAATACCGACAACCGTTAATTGAGAACTTGGGTGACCATGGTATTCCGTCGCTAAACACGCTAATGCAACACGCGTATTCGACACGACAATCCATGGCACTGAAACACCTTTTTCAGGTGCTTTCTCCGCTACAACAGCAACAGCACCTGCTGCAATGGCTTGATCAGTAAACATTCTTCCGTCTGATTTCATGCCACGCAGTGCTACAAATACTGAACCAGGATTAACTTTCCTGGAGTCATACACGATGTCTGCTACTGGTATCTTCAACACCGTTTCAGATACACCAGTGGCTGCAGGGCCTGGCATAGGTAAAGCTTTCTCTAAATTCCGCACAACACTACCGATGGTCATGGCTGAGACCCATTCACAGCTTGGGTCGGGACATGACGACCCAACCATAGGGTGGCTTTTGAACCAAGTTCGATGGACATACCAGCTTCTGGCTGTTGAGCAACTACAACTCCAACACCATGAAGATGTGGGTTCATTCCGAGTTTGGTTAGCACGCGAATTGCATCTCGAGCGCTGAGCCCTTTTAAGTTAGGGAATACTGTGCCACGCTCCTTCTCATCACTGTTTAGTGACACGATCGCTTGAAGCCCAGGCGAACCTGAAACCTGCTGTTCATATCGCTTGGTACGATGTGTAACAAGTATCGGAGGCAGTGTATTAATGGTTGGTGGAATACCGTAACGAAGAAGTGCAGCCTCAGCGACCTTCTTGAACATTGGAGCCGCAACTTGTCCGCCGTAATAACCGTTCGGACCTTGTGGCGACTCAATCATTGCCACGATTGTGAAGATTGGTTCTCGACTAGGCGCAAATCCTACAAATGAAGCGTTGTAATCAGACTCTGAGTACTCGCCATCCACTAGCCTGGAGGTAGTCCCAGTTTTCCCAGCCACTCTGTATTCATCCAGACTTGCGCCCGTTCCCGTGCCACGCTCGACAACCTGCTCCATAATTTCTGTAAGAATCTCAGCTGTGCGTTCTGAAATCACACGATGTACTACTTTGTGAGGCACTGGCGAACGTCTGCCGTCTTTAATTACTGCTCGAACTACACGAGGCTCGTAAAGTTCTCCACCATTAGCTATCACACTTACAGCAGCGGCCATTTGAAGTGGAGTGACGCCAACCTGATAACCCATGGAAACCGACGCGAGCGCACTATCATCAAGTGTGGATGGATCGTAAACCATGCCTGAACTCTCACCCATAAAATCAGGAGATGTTGGACGACCAAAACCAAAACGCTTCACATATAGACCGAGACGTTCAGCCCCAACCCTTAAACCAACCTTGATAGCACCCACATTGCTCGATCTCACAATCACGTCAGTGAAAGACAACAAATCGTCATATTGCTGAACATCCTCAATGACGCGACTGCCGAACTTGATCATGCCGGCGCTAACGTCTATTGCCTCTCTTTGTGATACAACGTGCTCTTCAAAAGCTGCTGACGCGGTAACCAATTTGAAAGTAGAGCCAGGCTCATATAAATCTTGGACAGCTCGGTTACGACGCGTTTGAGCTGACTTTCGTTGATAGGTATTAGGATTAAAAGTAGGAGCATTGGCCAACGCAAGGATCTCGCCCGTCTGGGGATCCATAACGACAACCGTGCCCCCCGCCGCCTTATTTTCTTCAATGGCTATATGGAGTTCCCGCTCTACGACATACTGAAGATAGTGATCAATTGTTAGCTCAAGCGTTGCCCCAGCTGTTGGCGGGCGTTCAAGTCGACTGAAACCAAGTTTGCGCGCATCTGTTTGTACAAGAACTGTTCCTGGACGGCCTTTAATTAAACTGTCGTAGACAGCTTCAACACCACTAAGCCCATCGTTATCGATACCAACATAGCCAAGAACATGTGCAGCTAATTCTTTGTTTGGGTAGAACCGTTGATCTTCTGTTAAGTAATCAATGCCTTTAAGGTTAAGGCCTGCTATACGCTTGGATTGCCCCGGTGTAACTTTTCGCCGAACGTACACAAATGCTCGATCTTGATTCAATTTATTGACAAGTTCAGCTTGACTGCTTTCTGTGCAATCGTTGAGTACTTCACACAAGGAAGCAGCAACAGCAACAGGGTCCTCAATCACACGAGGATTGGCACTAACCGAGTCAGCCTCTACGCTATAAGCGAGAAGTCGACCCCGGCGATCAAGAATATCTCCTCGCTTGGGGGAAGTATTAATGGTGTCAAGCTGTTGGTCTTCTGCTCGAGCAACAAGATCATCATGCTCATAGATTTGCAACCAAACGAGTCTTGCCTCAATAGCACCAGCCCAAATAAGTAAGGTAAGTGCCACAAAGACAAACCGAGGCTTCATGATTCGGCGCCAGTGCTGGGCTTTCGATTTGGACACCGCGTAATCCCCTTTGATTAACCCCTTTGTTAACGACTAGCCACCACAGAGTACGGTGGTGGAACCGCAGGAATAACCCGCTCGATTACAGAAGCATCTCCTGGAGCAGGCGAAACCATGTGTAACTCCTCAAAAGCAATACGCTCGATTCGCTCTAGAGATCGGAGAGCCTCGATCTCTAGACGTAAATGACGATTAATATTGTCTTCAACAGCACGATTTCCTTGTATCTCTTCAAGTCGATATCCATGACTTACTATCTCGAAATGTTGCCATGTAGAAAACAGTACGACCGATACCAGGAAGACACCTACCACAACCGAACGCCACATTTCTCTGTGACGCTCACTGTCAATTTCTCTAACGATCGGGTTATTGCGAACGTCTTTCTTAATCGCGTATTCGAAAGCTTCCGCCATCACTCTCCTTAACTAAATCCGTTCTATTACCCGAAACTTCGCGCTCCGCGAACGTGGATTGCGACGTGATTCCTCTTCTCCAGGTACCAATGGCCGCTTCGTAAGTACCCGAAGGCGAACTTTGCTTCCCTCCTGAAGTGCACGGAACTTATGTTTGACGATTCGATCTTCAAGTGAATGAAACGTAATGGCTACAAACCTTGCGCCTACACTGAGTTTTTTAACAGCCATTTCTAAAAAATTATCCAATTCCTCTAGCTCACTGTTCACCCAAATTCGTATTGCCTGAAAAGTACGTGTTGCCGGATCTATGCGAGTGTGCCCACGATAAGGAATCGCACGTCTTACAATCGCAGCAAGCTGTCCCGTTGTTTCAATTGAATCATTTGCTCTGGCCCTTACAATTCCTCGAGCAATGCGTCTTGCATAACGCTCTTCACCAAATTCATGAATCACGTTGGCCAATGTTAATGTGTCAGCCTCTCGTAGGATTTCAGCTGCAGTGTTTCCATTGGTTTGATCCATACGCATATCGAGAGCCTCGTCTCTTTGAAAGCTGAAGCCTCTTCCTGGTGTTTCAAGCTGCATCGATGACAAACCCATATCCATTAACAATCCATCGACCTTTGTCACGCCTCGTGTCAAAAGAACGTTGTCAAGATGGCGGTAGTCACTGTGTACAAGTTCAACACGATCACTCCACAAAGCCACACTCTCCTTGGCACGTTCTAGTGCTGACGAATCACGGTCAAGTCCAATTAACCGCGTTGCACCACCACGTAACAGTGCCTGTGAGTGACCTCCAAGACCAACGGTGCAATCTACAAACAACCCGCCACGTCCTGGGTCAAGCCATTCAAGCGCCTCGGTCACCATGACCGGTTCGTGCACGTTCTATCCTCAATTTCGTTTAAGTACTGATTCTCGTGCTCTGACTATTGCCATAGCAACCACACTCCAATACCTCCGCTTAGATTCCGTGCTCCGATAGCCGTAATCCATCGTCATCAATCCATGGGTCACGCTTTAATTTCTGGGCAAATAGTTCTTCGTTCCAAACTTCTAGATAGTCAATCCGACCGAACACACGTACTTCTCCAACAATTGATGCACTTTCACGCAAATGCGCTGGAATGACCACTCGTCCCTGTTGATCGAGCTCTCCACTTTGTCCGTAATAATTGACACGATCCAAAAACTTCAGCCGCGATGGATGATTCGCTGGCATTTGCGAGAGCCGGTCTTCAATATCAAGCCAAGTGGACAAGGGGTAGATACGAACACATTCACCGGTAAGGCTTGTGACAAAGACTTCTGGCCCATTTTGACTTTGTACTGAGCCACGAAAGATCGCGGGCACCTTAAGCCTGCCCTTGTTATCGATCCGTGCTACAGCACTACCCCTAAGACCCTTTTTATCCATTTTAGTCCACAAAAATCCACCTGGATATTATTTGACACATTGCCTGCATGTCAACTGCAAACCTTAGATTTACAATATGTTACGAAAAATATTCGCTTTTCTTTTGGTGCTGTAGAGACTCCTGACTCTGGTAGTCTGAAGCACCAATGCTCCACGCAGCCCTTATTGGCTTTCCAGCTAGCGGCAAATCTACGCTGTTTCAGCTTATGACCTCGACCCAAGAAAACCCGCGGAGTAAAGGCGATATAGCTATTGGTATTTCCAAAGTGCCAGATACACGCCTTGATGTGCTCTGTGATATTTACAACCCAAAGAAGCGAGCCCCTGCTACGGTTGAATTCACTGATATCCTCACCATGGCACGTGGAGGCACTCAGTCTCTTGTTGATGTTGCTAGTTACCGCAATGCAGATGCGCTTGTTCACGTTGTCAGAGCATTTCGGGATAACTCCGTACCGCATCCATCCGGCTCAATTGACCCCGTACGAGATGCACAAGCCATGGAAGATGAACTGCTTCTAGCTGACTTAGGTGTCATCGAACGACGCCTAGAACGATTAGCAAAAGACCTCAAGCGAAGCTACTCAAATGAATTGGAACATGAGCAACAGTTGATTCAGCGCTGCCGTACTGCATTAGAGGAAGGAACACCCCTGCGTGCCCTAAAAATGACCAGCGCGGACTTAAAGCAACTCCGAGGATTTCAGTTACTATCTGCAAAACCTTTATTATTGGTTATTAACCTAGACGAAAAAGATCTCACTGATGTCGGTGTTAACATTGAGAAAGTAGCTGACAGAACTGGTCTAACAAAATTCCTTGCAAGAGCAGCAACTACAGCGGTTGCAGTCTATGGAAAGATCGAACTCGAAATTGCTCAACTAGAAAGTTTAGATGCTTCTGTCTTTCTGCAAGACCTAGGACTTAACGAATCTGGCCTTGATCGTGTAATTCAGACTAGCTACGACTTGCTGGGCTATCTGTCATTCTTCACAGTGGGTGAAGATGAATGTCGCGCATGGTCAATTCCTAAAAACACCCCCGCACAAATCGCTGCGCGTGAGATCCATAGCGATATTTCTCGAGGCTTCATTCGGGCAGAAGTTGTTGACTATAAATCACTTACTTCAAGAGGATCGATGCCTATCTGTCGAGAACATGGTGAAGTCCGTCTTGAAGGGAAAGAGTACATCGTTAAGGACGGAGATATTATTAACTTCCGATTCGCCACGTAATTATGTCAATACAACGAGTACTTGTTTTAGAAGCTCAAGTGCCATTTGTGCATGGTGGTGCAGAGATCCTAGTGCGTCAGTTAACTAGCACTCTTAAGAAACAGGGATACGATGCAGAGATTGTTTCTATTCCATTCCGCGATCACCCACACGATCAATTAATGGCACACGCCATTGTCTGGAGACTACTTGATCTAACGTCTGCCCTTAATAAATCAATTGATCTAGTTATTGGGACAAAATTTCCAACATATTTTGTTCGACATCCAACTAAAGTCGCTTGGCTTGCCCACCAGCATCGAGCTGCCTATGAGCTCTGTGGTACATCATTCAGTAACTTTTCAAATACTGAATCAGATGTTGGGCTTCGTGATCGCCTAGTAAAACTTGATACGCAAACACTCGCTGAATGCCGGGAATTATTTAGTATTGCTAAAAATGTTTCTATGCGATTAAAAAAGTATAACGGGTTGATTGCTAAACCGCTGTATCACCCGCCAAAGCTCGCTGAACAACTAAAGAGTGGAAAGGCGAAGGATTACGTTCTTACGGTTACCAGACTTGAGAAAGTTAAACGTGTAGACCTCATAATCAAAGCCTTCACCAAAGTCGATCCAGGAGTACGGCTCGTTGTTGCTGGAACTGGTACTGAACACCAAGAGCTTTCCTCACAGATTGAGACATGTGGTCTAAAGGATCGGATCACGTTATTAGGGCATGTTTCTGATGAAGAGTTAATTCGTTTATATGCACATGCATTAGCTGTTATTTTTACGCCTTTTGATGAAGACTACGGATACGTCACTCTTGAAGCTTTTCTTGCCAAAAAACCTGTTATTACAACCTCTGATTCTGGCGGAGTGCTGGAGTTTGTTTCAAACGATAAAACAGGATTGGTCGCTGAACCAGTACCAGAAGCACTTACAGACGTCATTAACCAATTAGCTAGTAATCG
>CEUS01142344.1_pt1 | contig 10877 bp, 8 predicted proteins | sample 427031 | NCBI WGS metagenome assembly CEUS01 (sample SAMEA2622837, study PRJEB7988) | marine metagenome | biome: marine biome (ENVO:00000447); feature: marine epipelagic mixed layer (ENVO:xxxxxxxxx); material: "saline water (ENVO:00002010), including plankton (ENVO:xxxxxxxx)" | depth 140 m | reverse complement strand
GTACCAGTTCGCGGACAAGATCGGTCAGTCTGGGGGTCCCGTAGATGTCCGACCCGTAGCGCATGGTGTCCTGAGCCACCAGGGCGATTTCCTTTACGCCTTGAGATATGAGCCGTACCGCATCCGAGACCAGAACTTCGATAGATTCGCTGCGGTTTCTACCCTTGATGCTGGGGATTGCGCAGAAAGCACAAGTTCGGTCGCACCCATCGGATATCCGCAGGTATGCCCAATGCTGAGGTGTCAGCAGGTGTCGGTCCTGCCCGTCTCTCTTGGTAGCAGGGCGTGATCTTCCCAGAAGCCGGTCACAGTGTGAGACAATCTCTTGTTCCGCCGCCAGACCCAGGATCAGATCGGCCTCGGTCAGCTCTTCCCGCAGTTCCTCGCGGTAGCGTTCGGCCATACATCCCGTGACAATGAGGCCTTTGCAATGTCCCGATTCCTTGTAATCGGCGGCCTCGAGGGCGGCCGAAATGGATTCTTCCTTGGCTGGCTGGATAAATCCACAGGTGTTGACAATGATCACTTCCGCTTCGTCCATAACGTCCGTGACTTGATAGTCGTTTAATTCCAGGAGCCGGTGCATGCGTTCGGAATCCACGGTGTTTTTTGCACATCCCAGGGTGATCAGGTTGACTTTTGGCATAGATTCAGGCGTTCGCGTTACGAAACTGGAGAATTATGTTTGGATCGAAGCAGTATATCCAACCTGTAACTACGGGAAAATGATCGGATAACTCGAGGGTTTTGTCAAGGAGGAAGACATTGAGTAACCCCAAAAAAAACCAATACCTGGACCCCGATTCTATTTAAAAAAAGCTTGCTTTTTCCGGACTGCCGGGTATATTTTATGTCTCCCAACGAATTCTATGTAGAACTCAGAGGAGGCAGGGAAATGGCAGCCAGGTGCGATATATGCGGAAAAGGCCCCATGGTTGGTAACCATGTCAGCCACGCCAAGAACAGGAAGAAGCGTCGGTTTAACCCGAATCTCAAGCGGGTGCGCGCGATGGTCGAAGGCACACCTACCAGATTGAAGGTCTGTACCAAATGCATTAAGATAGGTCGAGTTTCCAAGGCGGCCTGATCTGGAACGATCGTCCTTCCTGATGAGGGATTGGGCTCAAACGCGATGACAAAAACTCACCTTGATTCGGGGTGAGTTTTTTCGTGAAAATGGATGGAAATGGATTATTTCCGAAGCAAACGTTTCCTGGATACTCTCCTGGACTGGGAGATTGGGAAGGTTCCCTCAGGCAGACTCGAGGATTACCTGCCGCGTATGCGATGTCTGCTCAACCGTCTTGGCAATCCCGAGAAGTCGTTTACCTCTATCATCGTCGGAGGGACGAATGGAAAGGGTACGGTCAGCAGTCTGCTGGCCGCGTTTCTCCGGACGTCAGGGAAACGGGTGGGGCTGTACACGTCACCCCATCTGCATACGATTCGTGAGCGGATACAAATTGACGGTGACGTGGTGGACAAGGACCGGTGGGCGAGAGGGGTAACCGAACTCTACGAGCGGTCCCGTCAATTCGAGTCCGAGGGTTTAGGGGCTATCAGCAAGTTCGAGGCGCTTACCGGCCTAGCTGCCCACCTGTTTTCTGAAGATGATGTTGAATTCGGGATCTTTGAAGTCGGGCTCGGCGGGCGGTACGACGCCACAAATGCGTGGGACTCATCGCTGGCCGTTCTGACGCGGATCCAGTTGGATCACACTGCTGTTCTGGGAAATACGCTTACAGAGATTGCCTCAGAAAAGCTTCCTATCGCTCGGCCGGGTTTCCCCCTTTTGACAATTTCAGGACAGGAGGAGGAGGTCGATCGGTACCTGCGTGAGGCCAGTCGAGACACCGGAGTGGAGTTGGAGTTCGTGAGCGAGACGGAGTTTCGCAGCCGCAATCTTGATTTGCCGGACAAGGATGGCACGAGACCCGCAGCTTATTTTGAGAACGGCAGACTTGCACTGGCTGCTGCCTTGCTCCTGGTGGGTCGTGACCTGTCCGACAGGGGAATTTCCGAGACAGCGCAGGCGTATTTCTGGCCGGGAAGATTCGAGGTGGCGAAGAAGTCACCATGGACCGTCCTGGATGGTGCCCATAATCCATCAGGCGCAGTCGCATTGGTTGAGGATCTTCGTCAAAGAGCGGGAGCGTGGACCTTCCTGGTCGGGGTTAATTCAGGGCACGATGCCAGGGGCATTCTGCGTGCACTCCAGCCGTTGGCGCAAAAGGTGATTCTAACACAGTCGGTACATCCAAAGGCGATGACCGTTGATGCGCTGAAGGAATGCCTTCCGGGTGGGATGATCGCCAGGTCCGAACCTGAGATCCTCGTCGCAATGGAGCAGGTGGATCCCAATGAAAATCTCTGTGTAATGGGCTCACTGCATCTGGTGGCTCAGGCTAGAGAGGCGCTTTCATTACCCCTTGAAAGAGACGGTTTCAGTGAGGATGTGCTACAGGAGAGCCTGATTTGTCTGGAGATTGCGTGCGACAATTTGGGGGTGGCATGCGAAAGGGTCTCGGACAATGGGAACGTGCTGCGTCTGCACCAGGAAGGCAGACCTGTTTACTTTATGCGTAACAAGCACCCCTTCAACGATTATGTGTCCGGCAGGTTGGCGGAAGACAAGGCCTATCAGAACGAGTTTTTCTCCGAGTCTGGGCTCAGGTTGCCGCTAACTCTGGAGATATTCAATCCCCTCGCAGATGCCAGGTTTGAGCGATACAAGACACACGCTTCGATTCCCGATGTTCTCGCAGATGTCGAAGAAAGAATGACCTATCCGGTTGTTGTGAAGCGGAACCACGCATCACTCTCTCAGGGTGTTTTTTTGGAGGGGAGCAGAGAGGGACTGGATGGGCGTCTTCGCGACTTGTTCGAGAACAGCGGATATTTCGATAACATCCTGCTGGTACAAGCGTTCGTCTCAGGTTCGGAGTACCGAATCGTGGCAAGTGGTGACGAACTGCTTCTGGCCTATGAAAAGGTAAGCGACCCGGTCGACGGCAAAGGAGACCTGAACCCACTGCATCAGGCCGACGGACAGGCAATTCGGGTCGAGGATGAGAAGCTCCTTTGTAAAATGAAAACGGTTGTCGAGGGGGTGGCATCGGTACTGGATCTGGGGTTCTACGCCATCGATGTGATTCTTGCCGATTCCGGATTCTACATTCTCGAAGTTAATCCGAATCCAATATGCTACTTCTACAATTCACATAATGGAAGAGACGATTTCGTATTGATCTATGAGGGGTTGTTGCGAAAGTTCTTCCAGGATGCGAGGCAGGGTGAGGTAAGACTGAAGTTTGGCAACAAGCAGTGACCTGCGCAATTCGCTTCAGGCGGATGCTTCAATGCCGATAGAGTGATGAGTTGGATGTGCATGAGTCGGTCTTGGCGATTTGCAGGCATGTCTGGGTGGGGCTATATTCCATCGGTCTAGAATAACGTACTATGAGTTGGCACTAAATCTTGATGTAATTGAGGGGGGTCCCATGATCGTTCGCAGGACTGTTTTGTTACTCGCCTGGGCGCTGTTGTGCGGTGTGACGTTTGGGCAGGGGGCGGCGTCAGCCCAGAAACACGTGGTGTTCAAGGTGGAAACGCCCTTTCAAATGGGAGGAGCTGTATCGGATTCTGCAAAATTGAATGATTATTTTGTGAAGATCGGATCTCTTGAAGGCATTCAAATTGGGGCGGTAATGAATGTATACCGCGAAAAGGAGATCGAGGCAGAGTTCGGGGATTTCACGATTAAGATCATGATGTTCATAGGCCGTATGAAGGCATTCGAAGTCCAGGAAAAATACACGATTGGCAGACTCTTAGACCTTGCTACCACTTCCGATCCACATCGCGAAAGAAACGCGGTGATGCTGGGGGACTTTGTGCAGCCGGTGTTCGTGGTAACATCTGAGACCCTGTTCGACCAGGGCAGCGACGTATTGCGGCCCGAAGCCATCAGGCAATTGGAACGGGCCGCGGCTTTTATCAGAAAGTTTCGACCCCAAAAAGTCAGGATCGAAGGGCACACGGATAATGTCGGGGAGGAGGACATCAATCTTGCCCTCTCCGAAAGAAGGGCTGACAGCGTCAGGCGCTACATGGTTACCCAGGGAAAATTCAAGGAGGGCCTGTTTATCACGGCAGGCTACGGCGAGAGCAAGCCCATAGCTTCCAATAATACCTCACAAGGCCAGAGAAAGAACCGTCGATTCGAGATCGTGATCGAACGTTAACTCCAGTTCCCTATTGGATCATGAAACGCCTCCTTTCGAGACATTGGAAGGGGGCGTTTTGCCTTAAAGATTGCAGCAAATTGGCCGATATCCCGACAGGCCCACCTATTCCCAGTGGTGGTACGAAACAACCTAAGGAGTTTTCTCCCTTGGCGGAGATTTCGGGATTCTCGAATTTCCTATCACAGCTGGACAGATATTTACAACCCGGCACCGCTACACTGGGCCAGTCGCTCCCGGTAGCGGACCTGCGTGATTCACCGGGGTGTGTCTTGCTACCTTCGGATTCTCCAGGCGCAAGCTTTGAAAGTGGTCTGGGAACCGAAGATTCAGTTACATATCAGCCGCCAAGCGTCCAATCAGGGCACCGGTTCGGCATGGCTTTGGGCCTGGAATTCAATCTGACCATTCAGCGGGAAGCACGAGCGGTCACTCAGGACCGGGCGCGGTGGAGACAACGTGCGTTTATACAGGCCATGGAGCAGACACGCCCATCATACCAGTCCAGCATAATTTCTTCAAGAAAGGCCACAGGAAGCAGCTTTACACAGATGCGTAGCTTCCAGGCCGATCTGTTTTACAGTCGAACGAGAGAGCTCTCAGCCCAACTTGATCATGCAGCAGCCGATCGAATGGAATCCATGAGTCAAAAGGTCGTGAGAACATTTGAGCTTGAAATCTCGCTTGAGGCTTCCTTCCTGAGTCAGTTCGTCGGCCAGTCGGGTGAAATTTCTAGCAAGGGTTCGGATCTGTAGGGGAAATACCTAGACAATACAGACAGGTTGGCTGAATCGCAAGGTTTGCAGGAATTATTCAACACTGTCGACAAGATTCTGGAAGAAGCGGAGGCCATGGTTCAGGATGCACTGGGCAGTCTTTTTGATGAGGTCTCTTCAACCTTCGGGTTAACAGCGGAAGAAGCTGGATCGCTCCTGGGCGTGATATCGGATGAGGTTGCGGCATTCTTCGATGACGTACACCAGATGCTCAGCAATACCCGCCAGATCTTAGCAGGATTTGATGCCGAACCTGCAATAGGACCGGCAGGAGGCGAATCCGACCCCTTGCTTGTGCAGGGGATAGTGCAATTGTAGTTTAAATCAGAGAAGGGAACATCGTTGAGGTGTTCCCTTCTCTGATTTAAACTACAATTCATGTCATCGATGCTGGGTGTTAGATCCTGACCGGCATCATACGGTGAGGCCTGAGACGAAACTCCTGGCCTGTGATCATCCTGGACAGGGTGTTTGTGATCCGCACGACTACCCGGTTGCGGGTAGGCTTGAGCCAGGAGGTCTCGCCAGTGAATGTATATGGTGCCCACGCCCTCACGCCAAGCGAATGACCATTCACAATGACTTCTATAATGTCTGTAAAGTCTTTCAGTTCTTTGTCCAGAGACAAGACGAATTTGTCGTGAGGATACTTACGAGCAAAGTGAACATCCTTGGTGTAGGCAATTGTTCCGGCATAGTACGGCATCCGAAGTTCGTCCAGGGCGCCGAGGCTTCCCCGTTCCGCCACGGAACTGAGCCGCAGATACTCATTGCGCCAACGTTTCACGCCAAAGCGGCCGAACAGGTAAAGGGCATCCAGTATGCCGTCCGTCAGTTTCTCGATCTCTACTCGAATGGCGATCACATTTCGGCCCCTGTTCACTCTGCGACCGACTGCGCATGTCACGTTGGCATGGTCGTAGCGAAATGTGGGTCTGAACGCATTGCTGGGAAGCCGGGACCCGTTCAAAAACACCTGGTGATTGCCAGCGATCGCGGTTCTGTCCATTACCAGTGCCAGCTTATCGGGCACGATGTCCGAAGAGAAGGTCGTACGAAACCAGCAAACCAGCGGAAGCTTCAGCTTTGCAACGTGAGGCAGTTCAATCCCTTCGGACTCAAAGGCAAATGGAAGATTGGGTAATGGTGAAAGGTCACGAATCTGCTCCACAAATGGCTTCGGCTGTGTAGAGATCCAACGGCTGTCCTTGTACTCAGGTTTGTGCCAGCCCTGCTTGGTGCCCCGGTTATGTGAATCGATCTGCATTCTGAGCCGATCCAGTCGGAGGCAGTTGTCTTCTTCCGGATCGACCTTCCAGAGGCCCTTTAGGTCCAGTGTAAGTGGCATCGGTGCTTCCTGAACCACAGGTTTCTGCACCTTTCCCTCGGATACAACCAGGACGTGAGATTCCAGTCGGTTGAATACCAGGTCCACTGACATTCTGTTGCCGCTCTTTTCAATCGAAACAGCGCTCCGACGTCCCGTCTCCAGGTCCCATCGCTCTACTTGCCTGTATTTGGTGGGAAGCCGCAAACCTATACGTGCCTTGAATGAGCCCTGCGTGGTGTTTGTCAGAAACACGATTCTTTCTTTTTGCGTTTCGCGGTGATGACATAACAGTGCGGAGATCCCCTTCTTTTCCGTATCCACCGCCACCTGTCTGGGCGACAGTTGCTCCAGCAGGTCTCCAAGTGCCCTCGCAGCTTTGTTTCTTACCACGGATCCACCGGTTCTGATCAGATACAAGTTACCTCTTTGAATGACGTGGACACCGAGTTCGTGGCCCACGTAGTCTCGAATCATTCGACCCGGATCCATATCCGTCATTCTTGAGAAGGCCTCCACAACTGAGGCGCCCTCCTGAATGTTTTCAACCGGCAAGAGGCCCAGACAAATCACCTTTCCACCCGAATTTACGAATTGTCGAATACACTCGAAGGCGGGTCTCTCCAGATTGGAGATCGGCGGAATGATCAGGATGTCATAATTCGCTTTTCCAACGCGGAGTCGTCCACCGGATATGTTCGCATTACCGAGGGTTTCGGGATCCAATGTGTCAAAGTCCCGCTGGATCTGGTTAAGAGATTCCGACAGGTAAGTCCAATCTTCTGCCAAGCGGCCCGCCAGTTTCTCTTCGTCCCCATCGTATCCGGCATATTGCCATCCGGCGTGAGGATGCGCCAGATGAGACCAGAGGCTGGTTACCGGATCAAGCATAGCGATGTTCACTACCCGCTTTCCCTGACTCAGCAAATAGGAGAGCCTGCCGGTGTAGTCACTCAGGAGTCTGAAATGTTTCCAATATGGATTCTGCTGGAACAGAGAGGGCGGGGCGTGATGTTTTCGAAGCCCATCAATGGTGTAGGAAAATCCATGGAAATTGAACAGGTTGCATCCCATCGCCCCGAGTCTGTCCACAGACCATTTCATATCCTGAAGTGTCAGAGACCAACCTGTATCCTGAAAGCAGGTATTCGCCACACGTCCCTGGCCGTTTTGATGGGTTATCGAGGCGATAAACTTGGGATTCTTCCTGTACGCTGCGGTTTGGTTTTTCCACTCTTTGGTTTCCATGGCACCCACCTTTTCGGTTCCACCCGAAGTGCCTGGAATCTGGACTGTTCCCTGGTGGGCGTTGCGGAACACGGGTACGTCGGCAGCGTGCTGTATATTGTGCTTGCCGCACCACTCGATGCTTGTACCGTGGTAGTTGTCTCTGAGCATCTCGCTGAGCGTCTGGAAATAGTCGTAACGGATACGAGAGGTATTGGGACCAAAGGCCGTGATCAAAGCCGGCAGACAGGGCAGCAGGTCATAGTCATTCCTGCTCAAGAAGGCATCGGGCAACAGGGGTGTCCAGGGCAGTTGGTTCCCGCGCCTGGTGCCATCGGTCGTTAAAATGGCAGGAATTGTCTTGCCAAAATGTTCCCCAATGTGACTTACAGAGGGCTCTCGGGTCGTTTCGACAAAATGTGCCACGGCTTCGGCACTGTAAGGGTCGAACTGTGTACCCTGGGATACGCACTGGTCATGTTCCTTCTGCAGGAAGACCAGTACCCGCCAACGGCCCGCAGGTGCCTTCCAATACAACCTGTGCTGCAAGTTCAGAGCGTCGTAGTGCCTGTCATGATATTTACTTCTGTTCTCTTTCTCGTAGTAGATCTCTTGGCGGTGGTTGGAACCGATGAAGCCCCTGATGTCTTCTGCATCGTCCCAGAGGCAACGATCTCTCTTGAGCGGAACGGCAATTGCCCGCAGGACCGTTCCCCAAGGGAGTTCCATATCCACCTGCTGTCCACCTTGCACGGTGGTTTCCCGAAAGGAAAGATATTGTGCCCGATACTGAGGATGGCCCAGGGCAACCTTTTCCCCCACCATACTGCCTGGATGTGGGTACTCTTCGTGAAGCCAGACTTTGAGTCCGAGCGATTCCGCTGTTTCCGTTGCCAGCTTCACCCGCTCAAACCAAACGCTTGAGAGATGAGGAATTTGGAGGCCAGGGCTGGGTGACAGGCAGAATCCACCTAGCCCCTTATCGCTCATTTCCTTAATCTGGCGAACGATTTCTCCCTCCTCGATGGCTCCATTCCAAAACCAGAAGGGAAGAACACGATATTTGGCAGACGGATTTACGAATGTGCTTGCATCCATAGTTCTAACTCAGATCTGAATACCAAGGAATCCGCCGGATAGCACCGTATGCATGCCATATACCAGTAGGCCGATAAGCAGGAATAAAATGACAACCAGGAAAAAGTTGCGGATCTTTTTCCCGAGACCCCCTCGGCGCTTCCGTGAAGGCCGGCGTCTGCGAGCGGCAGGTTGAGACGTTCTTCTAGGTTCAAGGGTTTCGACGCTGGATCCGGGTAGAACCTGCTGTACATCGGATTGCGTGTCGGAACCCTTTTGTTCGTTAGGCTGAAGCTCAATCTTCAATTCAGCGGGGTCAGTGGGTGTAAAATGCTCCCGCTCTAAAAGGGCTTGCTCCATCACGAGGAGGAGATCATCCCCTTCGAATGGTTTGCGAATAAAACCATTCGCACCCAGGCCCCCCAATTCATCGATCTTCTCAGGGTTTATATCTGAAGAGAGTATGACCACGGGTAGTTCAGGATGCTGTTCCCGGATAAATTCCAAAAGCACATCTCCCTGTACCGTAGGGAGGTGCAAATCCAGCAGAACGATATCAGGCGTCGCCTTTTCAAGCTGGGCAATGGCCTCGGTCCACAAGGATGTGGTTGAAACCTCGAACCCTTGGTTCGAAAGGTAAGAGGTCGCTACTGTGAGGACCTCCTCCTGGTCGTCTACCAGCAGGACAGATCGGGCCTGTTCCAAAAGTGAGCTTCCCGGTGGTAAACCCTTGAAGCCATCGGCGGAAATTGCCAATTAGGGTAGAGTCGTTGGGGTAAATTAACGTTGACCGGCGCAGCGTTCACATGCATAGGTAACAGTTCGGTATCGTACCTGAAGCCGGGTTACCTTGATCAGCCCTTCCTGTTTTCCACATTGATCGCATGGACGTTCGAGCTGCTCGTTGGGCCCGCCTCCGGAAGCATCAAGACAGGTTTCACATCTGTAGAGTAACTTTTTCTCCCCGTCAACCATTTCTGTTAGAATTCGTGTGGACGGGCGAGTCCCACAGGTGTCACAGAGCACGGGATTCACCTTTGCAGTCAATAGACCTAGATCTGGAAATTTCCCCTACAATTCGCAAAAGGGGATGTAATGTAATATTTAGATTTGAAAAGTCAAGATAAATGAGTGCTAACTAAAGGATAAAACATTATTATTTAAAAGGATATACGAGTGTTGCCGTATCGCCTCCGGGGAAGCATCCAGGTCTCTCGGGGCAGGAGAGAATTTGGCGGCATGGTGCAAAGAATTGAGGAGCCAGGAAAACATAATAGAATATTTTACAGTTCTTTAGACGAAATTATCGCCGTCGATTGCTGGAGAGGTTTATTCTGTGGCCGAGATGCGGTTTTTTGGGTATCATGGGGGTATGTCAAAACGCGTATTCGGAATGGTGCTTGCCGCTGGTCTTTCTTCCAGAATGGGATCGACGAAACAACTGCTTCCTTACGGCAAAAAGACCGTACTGCAAACAATCGTTGACACTTTAATAGGTTCATGTCTGGATGGTATTCTTGTGGTCCTCGGGCACAAGGCCTCTGAGATCCATGGTTCGCTTCAGGGGCGAGATGTGGCAGTTTGCCTCAATGAGGATTACAGGCAGGGAATGTTCAGTAGCATCTTAGCGGGATTTAGAGAATTGGAAGGTCGAACCGAGGGTGTGTTGATTGTTCTAGGCGATCAGCCGCAGATCCAGGAGGCGGATGTAAGAGAGGTGGTTACGGCCTATAGAACAGGTGACAAGGGAATCGTTATCCCCACCTCACAGGGTAAACGAGGTCATCCCGCATTAATCGACATTTCCAGCTACCTGGAGGAAATCCGTGAGCTTTCAGGCGCGGAAGGGTTGAAGCCGCTGATGCGGGGTCACCCGGAAGACACCCTGGAGGTGCCTATAAAGCAGGACAGGATTCTCAGGGATATGGACACGCCTGAAGATTACTGTCTGGAACTGGGCAGGCTGGACCCGGAGTAATGTGGGGTTTGGTATGTCTGTGTTCTGCAGGTTCAGGCCGGAGACAGTTGCATCCCCCCGTCAACCCTGAGGACCTGGCCGCTCACAAAGCTGGCCAGGGGTGACGCGAAGAATTGCACGGCTTTGGCGATTTCGTCCGGCCATGCATACCGCACCAGTGTGGGGTCTTGCATGGCATCGAGAAGGTGCTGGTCTGCCTGACCCGTAGCAATGAAACGACCACTGGGAGATCCGCCTGGGGCAACCAT
>CEUS01029672.1_pt1 | contig 10877 bp, 10 predicted proteins | sample 427031 | NCBI WGS metagenome assembly CEUS01 (sample SAMEA2622837, study PRJEB7988) | marine metagenome | biome: marine biome (ENVO:00000447); feature: marine epipelagic mixed layer (ENVO:xxxxxxxxx); material: "saline water (ENVO:00002010), including plankton (ENVO:xxxxxxxx)" | depth 140 m | reverse complement strand
CCCGCCGCTCCATTTATAACATCGACGCTCCAGCAGGAGGCATGGCGTAAGCTACGTTTCCCCGCACGGAAAACTATGAGTGTTGCGCAGCAGCTATATGAAGGTATTTCCTTAAGATCGGATGGTCCTATAGGCCTGATCACCTACATGAGAACTGATTCGACGAATCTTGCAGACCAGGCGCAACAAGAAATACGTCAATGGATTACCGAAAAGCATGGGGACAAGTATGTGCCAAAATCCGCGCGCGTATATACGCGTAAGGTGAAGGGTGCACAAGAAGCACACGAAGCAATCCGACCTACCTCAATCCAAAGGTCTCCCGAGAGCATCAGAAGCGATCTTACCCAAGATCAAGCTCGTCTTTATGACCTTATTTGGAAACGGGTGCTTGCGTCACAGATGACAGATGCAATATTTGATGCAACATCAATCGATATCTGGTCCACGAATACTTCGCGGGATAAAACATACGTGTTCAAAACATCTGGTCAGGTAATGCAATTCAATGGATTTCTTGCGGTGTACGAAGAAGGGACTGATGAGTCTGAAGAGGAGATGGGTGGCAAATTGCCAGAAATGGCTCAATCGGATCTTTTGAATCTAGTTGATTTGGAACCGAAGCAACATTTCACTCAACCGCCGCCACGTTTCAATGATGCGACGTTAGTGAAAGCATTAGAAGAAAAAGGTATTGGTAGACCTAGTACGTATGCGCCAACAATATCGCGGCTTCTAGACGTTGGATATATCAAGCGCGATCAGCAGCGATTTGAGCCAGAAAAAGTAGGGCTTTTGGTGCATGACTTAGTAGCAGAGCATTTTGACGATATCGTTGATTTGGATTTTACGGCCAATATGGAAGAAAAATTGGAAGAAGTTGCACGTGGCGAACGCGAGTGGGCCTCGGTTCTACAAGATTTTTATGATCCATTCGCCGCAACTGTGGATAAAGCTGCGGAGGCGATGCCAAGCATGAAAAGCCAGCTTGACGAACCAACAGATGAAATCTGTGAAGAATGTTCCAAGCCGATGGTCTTAAAGACAGGTAGATTTGGAAAATTCCTTGCATGCACTGGCTTCCCTTCGTGCAAGAACACTCGAGATGCTTCTGAGAAGATCGAAAAAGGTTGCCCTAAGTGCAACGCTGATTTGGTTGAGCGTCGTGCACGCAAAACCGGTAGGAGTTTCTACGGGTGCTCGAGTTACCCGACATGTAACTTTGTTATTAATGGACAACCTCTTGATGTGTCATGCCCTGAGTGTAATCGATTATTAATTGCTCAAAAAAACGATGGCGCAAAATGCGTGTCCTGTGACTGGCAGGGTTCACAAGAAGAATTAGTGGTTCCAGAGGATGTTTCTTCCACGCCCGACGTTGATTCACCGGTTGTTGTTAAAGGTTCAGTGAGCAAATCTGTAGAAGCGTAACGATTGGTATGGCTGTGTCACTAATGGCAATCTGATGATATTGAATCGTTCTGAAAAAAGTCTAGATTTCCACCTTCTAAGTTTCGAGAAACATCTGGTCGGTGTACGTAATGCTTCGCCAAGTACGGTGAGAGCATATATTGATGACCTCACTCCTTTTGTGCAGATGTTGAAAGACATCAAGATTGAGGCTTATGCTGAGGTGGATCGGACTGTGGTCCGGAAATTTGCTCAAAAATTATATGACCACGGTTATAGTCGTTCAAGCATTGGGCGAAAGCTAAGTGCATTGCGTAGTTTCTATAAGTTTTTGGACTTGGAAGGAGTTTCCCCATCGGAACTCGTACGCAAGACTCCTTCTCCCAAACGTGGTCGGTACCTACCTGACTATCTTTCTATTGGTCAAATGGAAAAATTGATTCATGCTCCAGACATAAAAACCCCCCTTGGTCAGAGAGACCGGGCTATTATTGAACTTTTTTACAGTTCAGGCATTCGGGTAAGCGAGTTAGCAGCATTGAAACTGGATGAAATCGATCTAGGGGTTAATGAATTACGGGTTTGGGGGAAAGGTCAAAAACAGAGGATTGCCTTATTTGGTGAGCGTTGCAATGAATCGCTGGGTTTGTATTTAGATAGTGGACGGATAGCTCTTTTAAAAGAGCAAAAATACGACTCAATTTTCTTGAATGCCAAAGGTAAACCAATAACACCACGTGGCATCCAATATATTATGGCACAGTATGCTTTGCGGATCGGCTTGCCGAATATTCATCCTCATACCCTTCGGCATAGTTTCGCCACGCATCTCCTAGATGGTGGAGCGGACCTAAGGGTTGTTCAGGAACTTTTAGGGCATACCCGACTGACAAGTACTGAAATATACACTCATGTTACCCAGGCCCAGACGAAAGTTGTCTACAAGAAAGCGCATCCTGGGATGAATCGTTGATTCCTGTTCTTAAGCTTTTTAAGATTGAATGGCTTCGCGTTTCGCTCAGAAATGAATCTATTTATTCAGGTTGAAAGTTTCTTTCTTGCTCACGCGTCCTTCTTTGGATAGCTTGTCTAAATGATTTCTAACATTTCTAGCAGCACCATCACGTAATCCTTTTTTCAAGTTCTTGGGATAGATATCTTTGACCATTTCTTCAACTGATTCGATCCCTTTGCCTAAAGAGCCGAGAACTTGGGATTCTCGTTGATTACGGTGGTCAATGTATGTTTGGACTAGTCGGCCTGCACGGGGTTTATTGACCACGCCACCATGTGCTGGCGCAATAATTTCATGCCTGAACTTCTTTAATAGTTCAAGCGATTTCATATACGCTCCCAAATCTTGCATTGTTGAGGATGACGAGCCAAGTATCGTGTCACCGGTAAAAAGAACGCGTTCTTTGGAAAGGTGGTAACAAACATGGTCGACTGCATGACCCGGTGTGAAAACGGCCCGCATTCGCACTCCCCCACCAGTCTCCAGCATTTCTCGCGAGCGGAGCGGTCTCACAGCTTCTTTTGGTGCTAATTTTTGTAGGGTTTTCACAAGTTTTGGATGACAAAGGATTGGCGCTTGCATAGCGTCATACATTCGGTCGACACCACCATAGTGGTCAGCGTGACCATGCGTGATCGCGATTCCGGTAATTTTTGGGCTTCCAAGTTTTTCGTAATATTCTAGTATCGTTCGAGTCCATTCTCGATCTTGTGTGCCAGTGTCAATGAGGATCATTTCTTCTTTTGGATCACCTACGAAATAGTTGTTGCTGCCGCCAGGATGTGCGTCGGCGCCATCATCTATATGGCAGACGTATACATGGGGTGTTAATTGCATGTTTCTCTCCTTCGCATATTATAGATGCCCGTTTCCGGATGTATTGTGCCTATACATACATTGAAATGCAACATTCGCCTTCTTGCTGGGGTCATTTAATACTCACGCATAGAAACAGAAGTCGTCAGAATATGGGTAATCACCGATGAGTTCAAATCTCCGAGAGAAGTTTACGGAATTATCATTTGGGTGTTATTTATGTAGCTGGCAAAGTAGCTGGTACAATTAGCAGGAACACTAGGATCGGAGGAAGAAATGCATATCCTTGTGATGAATGGCCCCAACCTAAATTTCCTAGGGAAAAGGGATCATCAAATATATGGGAATTTCACCTTAGAAATGTTGTGCGAGAAGATCGAGGCGCGAGCAATCGAATTGAGCGTTACAGTAACGTTTCACCAAAGTAATGCTGAAGGTACCTTGATCGATTTCGTTCAAGAGAATGCTGCCAATTGTGATGGCATAATTGTTAATGCAGGTGCTTTGACACATTATGGGTATGCCCTTCGGGATGCTCTCGATGATGCTGGTGTACCAATTATTGAGGTGCATATCTCAAATATATATGCGCGAGAAGAGTGGCGGCATCGATCTGTAATTGCGTCAATCGCAAAAGGACAAATTACCGGCCTTGGGTGGAGAGGATATCTGCACGCTCTTGAAAACCTTGTTTTTGAGGAGAGCAATTTGGAATTGGGAGAAAATAAAATATGACAAAAGAGCGCATTAATGCATTGCGATCCACCTTACGTGACAAGAAATTGGATGCATTCCTCATTTCGCATCCCGAAAATCGTCGCTACTTGAGTGGTTTCACGGGATCTGCGGGATTCTTGTTCATTTCATTTGATAAGGCTATTCTAGCTACTGATTTTCGTTATACGGAGCAGGCAAATAGGCAATCGCCTGACTTTGAGATACTACAGATTACGGGCGCAATGACTTCCTGGCTTCCGGAAACACTGAAAACTCTAAACTGCAAAAATATTGGATTTGAAGCGGAGGATCTCACAGTATCAGCTCACGAAAGGCTTCTTGAAACTGTTCGTGGAGCAGATAATGTCGAGGTTGATTTCACCCCAACGCAAGGTTTTGTTGAGCCTCTCCGCAGCGTAAAAGAAGAGTCTGAAGTCAACGATTTGCAAGCTGCAATTGATGCCTCGGATGCTGCGATGAATGCGATCACAGCTATTTTGAAACCAGGTATGACTGAAAAAGAAGTTGGGTGGAAGCTTGAACAAGCTATGCGTGATTTTGGGGCTGAGGGTCCTTCTTTTGAAACGATAGTTGCATCTGGACCGAACGCGGCTTTACCTCACCACAGACCGTCTGACCGAGATCTACGGATTGGTGAGCCCATTGTCATTGATATGGGAGCACTAGTGAATGGCTATTGTTCCGATCTAACACGTACCGTGATTCTTGGCGAGCCTGACAAGAAATTTACAGAAATATACGATATTGTTCACACAGCTCAATTGGCAGCAATAAATACTGTTGTTGAGGATATGACTGGCGGTGAGGTTGATGCACTTTCTAGAAATATCATTGAAGAAGCCGGTTATGGTGATCAATTTGGTCATTCACTTGGGCATGGAGTGGGACTGGCAGTTCACGAAGCGCCAAGGGTCGGTAAGGGTGTAGAAGATCACATAAAAAATGGAATGGTCTTTACTATAGAGCCAGGTATTTATATTAGTGGTTGGGGTGGCGTTCGTATTGAAGACATTGTGATTTTGGAAGAGGGCAATGCTCGAGTACTGAGCCATGCAAATAAACGTGAGACATTAGGAGTATAAGCTCGTGATTGAAAGTGGAGATTTACGGCGAGGCATTACGATTCAACTTGAAGGAACGATTTACCAAGTTCTGGATTGGAAGCATATAAAAATGGGCCGAGGCTCAGCTCAAGTCCGTATGAAATTAAGGGACATTGTGGATGGGCATACGATAGAACGAACCTTCCAATCGGGAGAGCGCTTCCCTCGCGCTGTTTTGGAGAGACAAGAAGTTCAATATCTTTACAACGAGGGTGATTTATACCACTTCATGAACACTGAAACTTATGATCAAATGACGATTGATCGAGATAAGATAGAAGAAGCATTGCCATATCTAGTTGATGGTATGAGTTTGAGTTTAATTTTTTATGAGTCTGATCCCGTTGGGGTTGAATTACCAACAACGGTTGAGTTAACCATTGTAGAGGCGCCGCCATCATTCCGTGGAGATACTGCTGCTGGCAATACGAAGCCCGTTGTATTGGAAACAGGTATCACCATTCAAGTGCCATACTTTCTTGAGGCTGGTGAGCGCGTCGTAGTGGATACTCGTTCAGGGGAATACGCTGGGCGCTCGCAAAGTTGAGCGAAGTGAAATTTCAGCAGATGTTTTATTCGTAATGGTTACTCTCTCGTGATGATGGAACCAAATAACGCTCGACACGAGCACCCTTCATACAAGGCTGATTTTCACATCCATACAAGCTATTCTCCCGATTCTTTCATGAGTCCACGTGCTCTTGTAGAAGCTGCCGTTAGGTCCGGAATGAGCTGCCTGGCTATAACGGATCACAACACGATACGTGGCGCGCTAGAAGTGCAATCAATTGCACCATTTTATGTGATCATTGGAGAAGAAATTAGCTCAGCAGATGGTGAAATCATCGGTCTATTCTTGAAGGAAGAAATTCCGAGAGGATTGTCAGCTCGCGAAACGATCGGTGAGATAAAAAAGCAAGAAGGCATTGTTCAGATTCCCCACCCGTTTGATAGGTTCCGGAACAAAAGGATACAACGCAAACCTTTAGAGAGTGTGTTACCTGAAGTTGACATTGTCGAAGCGTTTAATGCTCGAACGACATTACGTCGAGATATATTGAAATCCACTGAATTTGTCCAAAATAATCGTAATGAATTCAATATAATTCCCACAGCAGTCACGGATTCTCATACTGCATATGAGATTGGCAGAACTTGGGTTGAGCTGCCAATGTTTACGGGTCGAGAGGACTTTTTGGAGGCACTTAGCCATGGTCGTTTGGTCGGGAATCTCGTAACGCCGTTGGTTCATATTGCGACACGTTTTACGAAGCTAACAAAGCGATTTATTCAGCCAATACCTAAGTCACGTTAATGCATATTGTCGTGTGTGCCGATTGCGATTAAATGCTGGTATTCTATGACCGTCATGAAAGCAACGAATATTTTTACATTTGGCGTATTTTCTACTGGGCGTGGCAACAGTTCAAAAACGCTGTTAACAGCTGCTCTTGAAGGAACGCGAAGTAATTATATTCCTGCCGCGGTTTCCTTTGTCTTTTGTAATCGGGAAAAAGGAGAGCATGATGGTACCGATGAGTTTCTTGAAATGGTGGAGTCGTACAAAATCCCCTTAATAACCCTGTCATTTCGCAAATTCAGATCCGAATTTCGAAAAAGGTACCCTCAATCTGGTGAGGATTGGCGTATTGAGTACGATCGTGAAATCCTGCGAAAAATAGAAAAATTTCAGGTTGACGCTATTGCACTAGCGGGATATATGTTGATCTTTAGCAAAGGTGGTGGCATTCCTGACACATATAATACAGTTAATCTGCATCCCTCTCGGCCTGGTGGCCCAGTAGGGACTTGGCAAGAAGTTATATGGCAGCTTATTGACGATCGGGCTATGAATAGTGGAGTGATGATACATTTGACTACCGATGAGCTAGATCGGGGTCCGGTCCTAACCCATTGCGTGTTTTCTTTGCGCGGACTTGCATTGGATGATGCGTGGCATGCTGTCGGTGATCGTACCAGCAACCAAGTCAAGAACGATGAAGGAGAAAAGAATTCGTTGTTCAAGATTATTCGTGAAGAGCATGTGAAAAGGGAAAGCTTGCTTTTTGTTGAAACACTTAGGTCGTTGGCAATGGGTTTAATCAAAGTTGATGGTCTATCTGTAAAGAATATGCACAATGAAGATATCGATGGACATGATCTGACTGCGGAAATAGAAGCACATCTATAGAGATGTTTACTTCCTGAGCAGAAAATCAGATGAGCTTTGTTTAAACTAGTAGAGCTCTAGTCCGCTGTTACGCGCTTTTTTCGGGTTGAGGGAATGAGATTGGTTGCTCTGCTGAATTTAGCAGGAGCGGTTTAGCGGTTCCTCTGAGCGTTTCTCCAGTGATGATGCACTTCGCAACGCCAGATATCGATGGAATCTCATACATAGCATCAAGTAACGTTTCTTCTACGATCGTCCTTAATCCGCGTGCACCGGTTTTTTTCTTCATTGCTTCTTCAGCGGCTACTTGCAGTGCTTCAGAAGTGAAGACTAGTTCAGTTTCATCTAGCATGAAAAGGTGCTCATATTGCTTCACTAATGCATTTTTGGGTTCGGTTAGGATTCTGACTAATGCATACTCGTCAAGTGCATCTAGGCTAACCAACAACGGTAATCGCCCAACAAATTCGGGGATCAACCCATATTCTAAAAGATCGTCGTGATTTATATGTTGTAGGACAGCTGATTTTTCATCTTGGGATCCTTGTGTTTCTAGGATTGTTCGAAAGCCAATCGTTTGTTGATCTTTCATGATCCTATTTTTAGTGGCGTCTTCCAATCCTTCAAACGCCCCACCACAGATAAAGAGGATATTTGAGGTGTCAATTTGGACGAACTCTTGGTGTGGGTGCTTCCTGCCACCCTGTGGTGGCACGTTAGCGATTGACCCCTCGATGATTTTTAGTAAGGCTTGTTGGACTCCTTCGCCTGAGACATCTCTTGTGATTGACGGGTTTGCACTCTTCCGCCCGATTTTATCAATTTCATCGATGTAAATAATTCCTCGTTCAGCTCTCCCTACGTCGAAATCGGCGGCTTGCAGTAAATGCAGTAGGATATTTTCTACGTCTTCTCCCACGTATCCTGCCTCTGTTAGAGATGTCGCATCTGCTATTGTGAATGGTACGTCCAATATTTTGGCTAATGTTTGAGCAAGCAAAGTCTTTCCTGAACCAGTCGGACCCACGAAAAGTACATTTGTTTTCTCTAACTCCACGGAATCTACATCGTGCTTTTGCATCCTCTTGTAGTGATTGTAAACAGCGACACTTAATACACGGCGTGCCCGTTCTTGCCCAATAACGTACGTTCCAAGGGTTTCGAAAATTTCTTGCGGAGTTTTAGGTGTTGGGTATTTTTCCTCAGGCGGGACTTGTCCTTGCTCCATCTCTTCCGTCATGATCCGTTGGCATGTGATTACGCATTCGTCACAAATGAATACCCCTTCAGGTCCAGCAATCAGTCGCTGTACCTGTTCTTGACCTTTATAACAAAAGGAACACTGGTAGTTTGATCTCGAACCTGAATCAGATGTCATATGATCCTCGTATGGAACGTGCCGATTCTGTTATTCCTCTTCCTCGGCGCTGCCAAGCATGTCATCTACTAATCCGTACTCTTTTGCCTCTTCAGCAGGTAGGTAGAAATCCCTGTCCATATCCCGGGTTACTGTTTCAAGGGGTTGCCCTGTATGTTTAACAATAATCCCACGAATCTTCTCCTGCATCCGCAGAATTTCGCGTGCCGCGATCTCTATGTCAGATGCTTGGCCTTGTGCTCCACCCATCGCCTGGTGCATATGTACAGTTGCGTTCGGTAGAGCATATCGCTTACCAGCTGCCCCCGCGCAGAGCAGTACCGTTGCCATGCTAGCCGTCATTCCAACCGCAATAGTGGATACATCACTTCGTATCAGTTGCATTGTGTCATAGATGGCCAAACCAGCATTAATGACACCTCCAGGACTATTGATGTACAAATTAATTTCTTTGTCGGGGTCTTCCCGATCTAGGTAGAGTAGTTGCGCTACGATCAGGTTAGCGACTTGGTCATTGATGGGAGTACCAAGGAAAATAATCCGTTCCTTGAGTAGGAGTGAGTAGATGTCAAAAGCTCGCTCACCACGGGCACCACTCTCGATTACCATTGGAATCATGCTGCTGGGATTTGTAATTTCAGACAAGTTTGTTGACCTCCATATTTTCTTGTAAATTTATTTGTCAGTCGTTTCAGAGTCTTCAGTGGGAGAATTAGTATCTTCCCCCTCCTTTGTATTATCCGCTTTGGTAGTTCCATCTCGCGCAATTGTGACTAGTGAGTCCATTGCTTTTCTCTGTTTGACACTTCTTTGGACCGATGTACGGGCTTCTTCAGATTCAATTAATTGTTTCATCTGTTCTTGTTGCTCTGGTGTGGCATTTTCATCCAGACCAGTTACGCGTTCTAGTTCAGTTTGTATTTCATCTTCTGTCGCCTCAATGGATTCTTCTTCTATCACTTGGCCAAGTATAAGTGAATTTGTGACGCGACTCTCTGCGTCCGGCCTCATTTGTTCAACCATATCTTCGATCGTAGTTCCACTCATTGATAAATAACTCTCAAGCTCCATACCCATAGATCTAAGTCTCTCTGCTTGCGTTCTCAACAGGTGTTCGATTTCTTGATTCACCATGATCGGTGCAAATTCCAGCGTCGCCCCTTCGATGACCTGCTTCAACACCTCGGTTTCGTAGTTCTGCTTGACCTCTTCTTCTTTACGTGATGACAGATCTTCCGTGACGCTTAATTTCAAGGCGTCAAATGACTCATACCCCTCTCCGATGCCTTTTGCCCACTCATCATCCATAGGTGCAAGGTCCTGCCCTTTAATTTCCTTCAGGGTGACTTTATACCGTGTCTCTTTACCGGCGAGATCTTCAATCGAGTGGTCTTTAGGAATAGCGATATTGAATTCTCGTTCTTCATTCTGTGACATGCCAATAATTGCGTCCGAGAAACCAGGTGCAGGGAACTCGGATTCTGGACGAGGGTAGTATGTCCAGTCATCTTCATTCATAAACTGCCGCTCGTCAGTGGTATTGTCAGTTTTATCTTCATCCGAATCTGCGGGAATATCTTCATTGGATATTGTGTTCTCGTCTGGTTCCAGTGGTGGTAAACCTGTTCCCCATGCTTCAAGCTTTAGGGTGACCATGTCGCCCATTTCGATTGCGCGGTCTACGGGTTCCCAAGGAGTACCGTCACGTTGCATGTTTTCCAAAACTTCCGTGATTTCATCTTCTGTGACGTTTGATTCTTCCCATGCGACACGGACCGATTGGTAATCACCAAGATCAACGGTTGGTTTCAAAGGGACAGTCGCTTTGACAATCAAAGGGGCTTCCTGCTCAATTTCAACTGTTGGTTGCCCTACTGCTTCAATCCCCTCCGATTGAATTGCTTTCGCTGTAAATTCGGGCACAAGGGTTTCTAACGCTTCTTCCACCAATGCTCCAGGTTTCAGAACTTGTTCTAATACGCGGCGTGGCGCTTTTCCTTTGCGAAAACCGGGTACGTTTGCCTGTTGGACTATTTTTTTGTAGGCACGATTCTTGTGTACCTCAAATTCATCATCATCAACTTCTATGTTCAAGACTATTTGACTGTCCGGAATTCGTTCTGTGCTAACTTTCACGATTTCTCCAAATCCTGTGTTCCGACCGTTCGAAAAACTTACTTAAGTGTATTATTCTCGTTGCAACCCTATCGCAATATAATTATACATCGCCCACCACGCCGCTGGAAG
>CEUS01123938.1_pt1 | contig 10880 bp, 27 predicted proteins | sample 427031 | NCBI WGS metagenome assembly CEUS01 (sample SAMEA2622837, study PRJEB7988) | marine metagenome | biome: marine biome (ENVO:00000447); feature: marine epipelagic mixed layer (ENVO:xxxxxxxxx); material: "saline water (ENVO:00002010), including plankton (ENVO:xxxxxxxx)" | depth 140 m | reverse complement strand
AAAAAAAATGCATTTTGACCTAAACCTTTCTAAACCCAGTGCGTCTAAATAGGTGTTGGCATTGCGAAGGGGCAATAGAATTATGGCACACACAAAAAAAGTTTAAAAAAAAGTGAAAACAACCTTGACTTTGACTTGACCATGTGGTATAATATGTATTGTAAGGTTGAGAAATCGGTTAGATAATTTTAAATCATTAGGAGAGAACATGAAATTCACAAACGGAGAAAAAGCACATATGAGATTTAAAAGTCAAGCACAGGCACGCAGGTGGGAAGCACACCAAAACGCAAGGTCTAAGAAAGTTTCACTGAATCGCATAGAAGTAACTACACCGATTGAGGTGCATGACTTATCTGATTGGACTGTTGAGACAATCACCTCAAGCACTGACCTAACCAAGTTCGACCATGTAGTACTGAGTGCTGTTCGATTGGCATTAGAGCATGGCACTACCATCACGTTGGGTTGTGTGATTGTTGACCCCAATCCAAAAAAAAGTTTAAATAAAAATGAAAATAACCTAAACCTTTCAAGTGGTTCGTGCGTCTAATATAGTGTAAGGGGTAAGGGTTGGGTTGGCAAAAAGACAGTCAACCCAACAAGGAATCCCTTTTCAGTAACCTACTAGTTTGCTAAATAGGCAAACCAACGATTAACCTTTTCCAAAAGGAATACAATTAGATTATGAAAATGACTGCCAAACGAATTGAATCTCTCACTGCTATTCTTACCGAACATCCCAATGCAAAAACTCTGAGACAATCTGAGATTACAAAAGCATGTGCCAAGCATGGTCTTGCACCAGCATGGTGGATTATGCAAAATGATGATTTCAAATTAGGTGGTGGATTATTTACAATTCCTGATGCAAGTCTGTTAGAAAATTCTGTACCAAAGAAAGAAACCAAAAAGACAGTCAAGGTAAGTAAAGTTCCTACGAAAAAATCTCAAAAAATTTCTCAGAAAAAAATTGAGAACAATGTTGAGAGTACTTCCCCTGTGGTACATCGTCTGTCGATGATACCTGAAGCAACACCAAACTTTGTCAAGCATGGTCATTACAAGGACGTAGAGAACGTGGTCAAGTCGGGTATGTTTTTCCCAATCTTTATCACTGGTCTGAGTGGCAATGGAAAAACCTTGATGGTCGAAAATGTTTGTGCCAATCTCAAACGTGAGATGGTTCGTGTCAACATTACTATTGAGACTGATGAAGATGATTTGCTTGGTGGATTCAGATTGGAAAATGGTGAAACCAAGTTCCACAAGGGCCCTGTGGTCGAAGCAATGGAAAGTGGTGCTGTTCTTTTGTTGGACGAAGTTGACCTAGCATCCAATAAAATTTTGTGTCTACAACCAGTGCTTGAAGGTAAGGGTGTCTATCTCAAAAAGATTAATCAGTGGGTTCGACCAGCAGATGGTTTTACAGTGATTGCTACTGCCAATACTAAAGGCAAAGGTTCAGACTCTGGTGCTTTTGTTGGAACTAACATTCTTAATGAAGCATTCCTTGAGAGATTCTCAATTACTATGGAACAGGAATATCCGTCTGTTGCAGTTGAGACTAAAATCTTGCAAGGTGAATTTGCTTCTAAAGGTATTGCTGATGATGGTTTTGCTAAAAACCTAGTCGATTGGGCAGATATGATTCGTAAGACTTTTTATGATGGTGGAATTGACGAAATAATTTCCACCAGACGATTGGTTCATATAGCAAATGCCTATTCCATTTTTCAGAACACTAGCAAAGACGTGGGTAAGGTTCGTATCAAAGCAATCGAATTGTGTATTGCTCGGTTTGATGATGAAACCAAAGAAGCATTCAAAGACTTGTATGAGAAGGTTGATGCTGAAGTAACATCGTCAGTCGATAAAGAAGACATCCCATTCTGAAAGAAAAAGAAAATGCAACGTGGTGAATATCATGACATTTATGATGCAGGGTTTGATGAAGCAGGAAACCCAATTCCTGCTTCACCTATAACATATCAATCTGATTATTAGGAGAATTATATTATGGGAAATATCATTAGAATGCTAAATAATAGAACACCGAAGTCAATTCGGTATCGCAATAAGAAACGTTCCGAAAAATATCTTCGGTCAAAGTCATCTCGTAAAATGGTAGATCGAAAAGTTAAGTCAAATGCAATCGAGAAAATTCTCCAACAGGAATTTGAAAAGGAAGTAAATGGGCAATCTGAATGAAAAAAATAAAAGAGTTTCTTGCCGATATGTTATTCTGGGTCTTTACGGGTTGTCTATTTTTTGCGTTGGGTTTACAGTTAGCATTTTTGGTCTTGTGGCAGATATTATCTCTGGTCGTGGATTTAGTTGGTATGGTGTGTGGTTCAGTCTATGTCTCATTCTTGGGATTTGCTTCATTAGTCAATCAAGAATGGGCAGAAAAAAAATTAGAACAGGCAATTAGGTGGTCGGATAGTAAAGATGAATGATGAACCGTATGAGGTAGAACCAAAAAAAGATTCCAATGCAAGGGTCAATTATCGGTACGTTACCGAAGTGATGGGTGTACCGTTGCGTTGGTTCATGGAATTTGTTGAACATGTCAATGATTGTGTAGAATTATCAGTGGTTTTAGACAAGGTTATAAAGGAAATTGATGATAAAAATGAAGAAGAATTTGACAAACTCGAAGAAATTGCCCAAAAACTTGACCGATTTAGAGATGAATTCTACGATAAACTTTGAAGATGTCTTAGATATTCAAGAAGCAGACATTGAAGAAATGATGATGTTACTTGACCAGAATGTCGATCAGATAGAAACCATTATGGAAAGTTTATCTGAAGATGCTTATTTTGAAAACCTTGAATATGAAATTCGATATAACTAATAGTGTTAAAAGCACCTGTTTATGACCTGTTTATTACCCAAGAATACGATTTAACCATTACAGAACAGGCAATTAGAGTCATAAAAGACCGAATATTAGAAGAAAATATGATTCTAATTCAGGTTTATTTGCTGGTTTTTGTCAACGATTCTGGTTTTGGTATGGGTATTCAGTACCGTAGCAACCCTATTAATCATGTTTTACAGATAATTAAGAAGGTAGACGGGTTAGCAATTGCTGTTTCAGAAGACGATTATAGTAAACTCAAAGGGTCGATCATCGACTACGATGGTGAAGTTTTCACCATAAAGGTGAAAAAATTATGAAAAATTGCACACATGGGGTTAAAAAAGAATTGCAAAGCATAGAGAATTACATCGAAATGTTGGAAAAGAAACTTATTAAACAGTCAAAAAAGTTAGAAGATGCTGAACGGGAACTGACAAAATTGCGTAGAGATGTTGAGTGTTACGAATATGGTGAAAAACTTAGAAAGGCATGGGCAAACGGTGAAATCGAAAATTAGTGTAGACGAATATCTCAAAGACAAGATATTTACTTACTGTAATCAACTTGCTGAAAAGGGTCAGAAATTTACAGGGTATAATGTCGCAGATGATTTAAAAGATGATTGGTGGAAAATCGCAATGGTTTTCTACGGTCAATGGGTAGAGCAAAATTCAAAGGATTTAGACATTAAGGAATTTTCAGATACGGAGTGGTAGAATGAAATTCGAGAGAAAAAAATCATTAAAGCAACGAGCAGCCGAAGCACCTGTCAGAACAAAGGTACGTCAGAAGAAAAAGAAGAATATAGTAATCAAGAAACAGACCAAATGGGATCGTTTCAAAACATGGTTAAACACCGAATTGTGGAGATTTTAAAATGAAAAATATTATTATGATACTAATGGTGGCAATCAGTCTGACAGCATCATCACAGGTTACAGATGATATAAGTTTTTATGAAATTATTGTAAAGGGTAGTCTTTTTCGTCCATTAGGGTGGACTGAACCAAATAAAAAACCTAAATATAAATTGATAGGTACGAGAGTCAATGACGATGGAAGTGCATGGGCATACATGAGTTTAGACGGAAATCGTTATGTTATTAATGCATTACGAGTCGGTAATAATATAGATGGTACAACCGTCAAGGAAATTACTACTCGTAAGGTGGTTATGGAAAATGGAGATATTTATGAGTTACCAGCAACTGAATTCCTCACACGAACTGATAAAAGAGATAAACGTTCTTCGATCCGAAGTTCAACGACTGTGCGATCAGAATCACAAGTTAGCAAAAGAGAAGGAAGAACTAGAAGGCAAACTTCAAACCGCACTGGCAGAAGTCGGGAAAATCTTAGGAAGAGATGGGAGTCGTTTCAATCCGCAACACCCGAAGAAAGGGAACGCATGATTAAAGAATTTAGACAAGGAAGGGGAAGAAAATAAATTGTTGAACAAAGGAGAGATTAAATAATGACAGATGAATTAGAAAATGAGGTGGAAAATGACCATGAGATGATATTACTACTCAAGAAAGAAATCGAGGAATTGGGTAGTAGGGAAGACCAACTCGAAAAACAACTGATAGAAACACAGGCAAGTTATAATGAAACCAGTGAGCAACTCGCATTTCATGAAAAACTTTCAGCACAACAAGCATTATTAAAACACGTTTTTTACGGTGTTCTTTCTATTATTATTGCTATGTGGTCTTTGGTTTTTGTTGGTTGGTTCACCAATCAAACATCAATTGAAAGAGAAATGGCATTTTTTGAAAGGATCATTTTGGTTCTAATTGGCATTGTTGGTGGTGCTGTGTCTAGTTTCTTTGATGTCCGTAACTTTACTTTGAATACAAGCAAAAATGGGGGTTCTAATGGAAACGGTAATGGGAATGGCAATGGCAAACGACCAGAAGATACTGGATAAAGGAAATGAAAATATGAAATTGACAATTGCATCTGAACATGGTATGGATTTGATGGAAGCAGTCAGGGCAGAACAGACTGCAAAGGCATTAAAAGCAAGGGCAAATTTACGAGTTTTGTTGAATAAACCTGTGGGTATCGGTGAGCATACTGACTTAGTTGCTGAAGTTTTGGCATTTGTTGAACAGATTGCAGATGCAGAAGATAATTTAGAAGTAATTGATAACTTGATGGGTGATAATAGTCCAAAATTATTAAGTGAATAAATATGAAATTTGATGATGATGGTAAGGTGAGATTAGATACCAGAAATTACAAGGTGGTCTTGTTGATTGAACTAGATGCCATTACCGATCATAGTATTACACCTACGGAAATGGTTGACCAGATTCGTGGTGGTATCATGTTCAAAAAAACTTATGATAGATTACACTTGGCAAATTTGTCAATGGAATATGAGGTTCACGTTCAAGACGATACAGTCGAATTGGTAGAGGTATAGTAATATGAGATTGATTTTTGTTATGATGGTTGTTGTGTTAATTGGTGGTTGTTCAGAGTACAATAGTGATATGAGAGTTGTTTGGTCAACTAGTATCCAAAATCTCGATGATCCGTATGGTGATGCTTGGGAAGAACGAGAAATTTTAGAACCCATTAAGTGTAGGGATGGTTCAACACTTTATGTTGATCCGTACACCAAATTCAAATATTGCCTACCAGAAGGTTTTAACAATGTTCGCAATCTAAACGCATATAGGGTAAAGTAATATGTTTGAATCAAAAATAGTTGGGTTGTGTTTTCTAGTTTTTATTCTGACTGCATGTTTGTTTGTAATCAGTAGTTTTTTGACAGGTTGTGATTTTAGAGAAAATGCTGTTATCAGGGAACAGACCGATATTTTCACTGATGAAATTCGAGAGAAGAATAAGGATATGCAGTTACTTGCCAATCAGTTGAAAATTGCTCAAGAACAAAATAAGAGATTGGAATTGATGCTGTTGTGTCGGGAAGATCAAATAGATGAAAAGGTCGATCAAGCAAAGAAAGATTCTCTCAAAGAAAATCCAATACTAATTTCTATAAATAAAACACCTGAGAAATCTAACAAAACACAAAAGGAAAGAGAAGGAGTTGTCAACCAATGAAAATCAGACTATTAGTAATGGGAATGCTATTGATGCTTTTGTCTTCATGTGCGGTAAAACCTGAGTTTCTAGTAGAAGGACGTACTGTTATTAGGTCAACGGTGATTACAGAATCCCAGTTATTGGAACAGCAAAGATTGGAAAGACATCTTTGGAACTGGAAGAATAGACAACGTATTAGATTTCAAATGGAGATGATGAGACACAGACATCCACAAATGAGAATAGGTAGAAATACCTATAATCCCAATCGAAGGGGAATTCGTAGACACATCATTCGTAGGAAGCATAACGGTGTTAGAATTCATAAAAGAAATTATTGGTCTAAGACAGATAAGCATCCACAGGAGTAAGTAATATGAGAGAAGAAATTAGAGTGCTACGGAAAATATTTAAAAAAATGAATATCATGATTCGTACCAAAGAAGATATGCCAGATAAAGGATGGTACGATGAATATCGTTTTCTGGAAAGGCAACGGGATAGATATGTAAAAAAGTTGAATCCGTCCGTAGGGCGGAATCTGAACGAAATACTCTTTTAATAAGAGAGGAAAAAAGGTTAGAAATAGAAGATAAGCAGAAATTGATACAGCAAAAAAATGATGCTATAAGACGGAAATACGAAGCAGTTGTTGATAGGTGGAATAATAAAACAGGAAATAGACGGAGATAGTAATGTTTTTTCTTGACTTTCTTCTAAAAATGTGGTATAATATGTTTGAAAATGAGGAGTCTTTGAGTGGTTATAACTGAATTGAAAAAAGGTGATGCTGTTCCATTTATCCACAATTATCATTATAGCAAAATACTTCCTAGACTGACTAAGAAATATCTCGGTGTAGTGGATAACGGTGAACTGATTGGTGTTATAACGTTGGGTTGGGGAACACAACCATTACAGACTATTAGAAAGATTTTTAGTAATCATGAATTGACTAGTGATGATTATTTTGAGATTGGTAAGATGTGTTTTACACCAGAAATCAATCAATCTAATTATGGTAGTCGTATAATTTCGTTGTTGGTGAAATGGTTGAAGAAAGAAACTGATATTATGTTTTTATATACACTGGCAGATGGTATCATGGGTAAATGTGGATATGTATATCAGGCATCTAACTTTCACTATATCGGTAATTTTTCAACTAGTGTTTACTATGATAGAAAAAGTGGAGAAAAAATACATCCACGTAGTGCTAAACAGTTATGTATTGAGAATGCACAGTGGGAAGGTAAGAAAAAGGTATTTTGGTTGACTCATGATTTCTGTGAGCATAAAGGAATTGATAAGATTAATGGGTTGATGTTTCGTTATATCTATCCGTTGAATAAAACAGCAAAGAAAATATTAAAATCGTATCCTGAGTATATGAATAACAAAAACCCTAAAGATGCAGATTTAGTTTTTCAAAAACGAATATCCAGAGGTAAGTTTGAGGAGATTGAAAAACCCGATTTTAACATGGACATATTTAAACATAATTTTCAGAAATGGTAGGTCATATGGAAGTAACATTAATTGATAAGATGGGTACGGATTTGACAGTTGTGAATGCGGCGAGGGTTAGTTTTGGTAAAAAGAAAAAGAAGTTTACGGATGCGGATACTAGACTTATTGACTATCTTGCTAGGCACAATCATTGGACTCCTTTTGGCCACTGTTCTTTACAGTTCCACATTGTTGCTCCAGTATTTGTTGCAAGGCAGTTAGTTAAACACCAAGTAGGTTTGGTTTGGAATGAGGTATCACGAAGATATGTAGATTCTGAACCAGAATATCATATTCCTGATGCATGGAGACAACGAGTTAAGGATAAGAAGCAAGGTTCTGATCCTGATAGTAACGTTGAAAATATCTTTACATCAGAATATCCACATCTATTGGAGAGAATCACCCATCTCTACAATAGAATGATTGACGAAGACATTTGTCCAGAACAGGCACGAATGCTTCTACCACAGAGTATGATGACAGAATGGTATTGGTCGGGAACGTTAATGGCATTTGCTAGGGTTTGTAATCTCAGGTGCAAACCAGATGCCCAATTAGAAACACAAGAAATTGGCAATCAGATAGATGCTATAGCATCGAAAGAATTTCCAGTTTCTTGGAAGGCACTACGGGAGTAGTAAAAGGAGACAAAACAGAAATGAAGAACTTTTTTGGAGATGACGAAGTTCCCCTATATTGTTTAAGGCACGAAAGTGTAGGGTACGGGAAAAAGAAATTTTGGACAGTTCGTGCCAACACAGGAGATCATAGATTAGTAACTGTAATGGGAAACAAACAAGAGGCCATCTCTTGGATTGAGAAAAATACTGAGGTTACAAGGTGGTTAAAGAAAAATGAAAAAAGTCGTTGTTATAGGTGATATTATATTAGATCAGTATGTTCATGGTGATGTAACTAGAACATCACCAGAAGCACCAATTCCGATTCTTGAACAGAATCAGGTTGAATACCGTTTGGGTGGAGCTGCCAATGTAGCATCTGCTCTAAAATATATGGGTGAAAAGACCGTTGATGTTCAACTCGTTGGTATACTCGGAACCGATGCAGAAGCAGAGAAGGTAGAACTTCTCTGTTTCCAATCAGGAGTAAATCCATATATCATACATAAGATAGAAGGACATCCAACAACATTAAAGACACGATACCTAAACAAAAATAAGCAGTTGTTGCGTGTTGATCGTGAGGAAATTATTGAGCATAATGTTGTTTCTAGTCATAATGTAGGTGCTATTTTAGAAGATTCGGAGATAGTAATAATGTCCGATTATGATAAAGGGGCATTGAATCCACAAACTATACGTTTGATTATTGAATATTGTAATGAGAATGACATCACGACTATAGTTGATCCCAAATTTGATAATTTTTGGGAATATGAAAAGGCAACAATTTTCAAACCAAATATGAGAGAATTAAAGGGTGCATTGTATTACAAATTAGGAAAACGTTTTGTCGAATATAATGATATTGATGCTGATACTTATAGTATGATTGCCGAAGTTAATACTAGAATAAAGTGTGAGAATTATGTAGTAACTGATGGTGATAAAGGAATGACGTTGATTAACAATGGTCAAATATATTTTGGTGCAGATAAAAGACAAATCATTGATGTTACAGGTGCTGGTGATATAGTGGTATCTACCATTGCAATGAGTTTGATAATGGAAAATGATTTGAGGAAGTCTGTTCATTATGCCAATAAAGCAGCTGGTCTTTCAGTCGAACAACTTGGTTGTGGTCGAGTTAAATATGGAGAGATTGTAGAGTTTGATACACTATTATGAGAATAAGTAACATTATAGGGTCAACTAAATATATGGGGTGGTTATACCCCATTTTTTGTCGTGAAATTAAGGATAAACCTAAACCTAGAAGGTATAAGGTCAGAGAGGTGAAATATGAAAGGTCTAGTCAGAGAAATCGCAAATCGGGTGCTGGAACAGATTTTGGAAAGCACTGATGATTTAGTTGATAAGATGATTGAGAAATTGCTTGAAGAAGGTGATGAATTTATTGAGCAAATTGTTGATAAATTAATAGACAAAATCCTAGATGGGTTAGGAGATGATGATTGAAAAAAATAGATGGGTATGATTTTTTTGTGGATGCTCATGAAGTAAATCAACCTGATGATATGGATGTTTTCCAAAGGAATGTTATAGAAGATCAATATGGTCTGAGGGATAAAAATATTATAAATTCAATACCTAAAGTGATTTTTGATTGTGGGAGTCATATAGGTGCATTTAGTTATGTGGCAAAATCTTTATGGCCAGATTCCTTGACGGTTTTAATTGAACCAAATTTTTATTCTCTGGAAATAGCAAAAGAAAATATACAACAAGTATCTAAAAACAATTCAATCTTTATAGAAGGTGGAATCTGGTATGGTGATAAGAAACCAAAATATTTTACCAGAAATGAGTATACCAAAACTTCTAGCAAGTTTGTTGGAGAAACAATGGGTTACTACGATACAAAGGTTGAGAAATATTATCAAGAAAGTCTTCTGATGGATGAACCGTATATACATAAAGACGAAGGTATAGATGTGTATAAGATAGAAGATATTATGAATTTTTTAGAAATTGATTATATAGATATTTTGAAGTTGGATATTCAAGAAGCAGAATACGATTTTTTTAAAAAGACTTCATTGACATCAGATGATATTGGTCTTTTTGTAGGAGAGTTACATGATTGCTCTTTTTATCCTACTGATACCTTTGAAGAAAAGTCTAAATTACTTACTGACAGGTTTGATAAACACACTGTTGTGAGCAGACAAAGGCAAATGCAAGGTGGGGAAGAAAAATATGTTTTTTATGCAAAGAGGGAGAAATAGTAATGCCATTTTATGATTATAAATGTAAGGAATGCGACTACACTTGGGAAGAACAACAGAGTGTTGACAGTCGTAATGTTCCTAGATACAATCCTTGTCCAAATTGCGGTACGTCCGATAACATTATATTGGTGATTGGACAACCAGCAATTGTTGATAGTATCAGAATGGGTGTAACGAAACCACCAAGTGATGTACAAAACCGATTGCGTGAAATACAAAAAGCACATCCGAATATGAAACAGGGTCGTCATGGTCAAAATATAACTGAGGTATAGTATGGAATTACTATCGGAGAGAATATCGAAGAAGTTGGTTGAAAAATTAGAAGGTGTTTTAAAACCAAGTCCTGAACAGAATGCACAAGACCTATTAACTTGTTGGTTATCGGGTCAGATGTCAGAAAAGCAATGGTTAGGACATTTAGAAGAAAATCCAGTATTGAGAAAACTGAAAGAAAATTATTATTCTGCACCAGATTGGCCAGAACCAGAAAATTATTATTCTGCACCAGAACCAGAACCAATCGTTGAATATAGTAAAGGAGATAATACAATGAAAACAACATTT
>CEUS01146724.1_pt1 | contig 10883 bp, 9 predicted proteins | sample 427031 | NCBI WGS metagenome assembly CEUS01 (sample SAMEA2622837, study PRJEB7988) | marine metagenome | biome: marine biome (ENVO:00000447); feature: marine epipelagic mixed layer (ENVO:xxxxxxxxx); material: "saline water (ENVO:00002010), including plankton (ENVO:xxxxxxxx)" | depth 140 m | reverse complement strand
GAAGTGTAGAAACGGGTGATGCCAAACCGACCAACGGCGCCTATAAGGTTTTCGGGGAACTATCAGCTGACCTGGACAGCCACCTGGAAGCGTTAGGCGAGGAGCTGACTCAGCAACTCAATCCGCTTAACTCTCGCCTCTCCAACAAACAGCTGGAACCCGTCTCAGCCACGGTGGAGTGAAAATTCAGGAATTAAAGCACTCTTTGAGGAAAGGCGGTGTTGATTGCTATAAAACTCTAGTACTCTATCGCAAGAAGTCTAAGTGCATTAGCTGAGAAAATATTCCGCTTCGTCGAATTCGAGAGTTCAAGTTCATTCATTGCTTCGATCAACTCCGAACCATAATAATCACGTCCAAAGAGAAGACGGTCAGAGAATTTTTCAAGAAAGTTTTTTGCGTGAACTCTATCTCTATTGATTGCGTTAAGACCTGAACCAGCAGACAAATCTCCGTACAAATTCTCATTTTCTCTGAATAGTCTATGAATGCCACCCTCTTCCTTTATAGGGTCGGATGGATACATATGGGAACTTTTGATAGCATCTCCGCTAATTTCCCTCCAAAATCCTGGACCATGACCAATGAAATTGACTTCCGGACAAACTTTAAGGACTGATTCAAGATTATGAATTGTGCCGCCGTGCCAGTTTTTTTGAAATTCCATCTCACCCTTGGAATTTGGAAGCCATGGAATGTCCAAATGCAAGACTACTGGACATCTTAGCAGTCCTGCTTTTCTAAATAATCTTATGCAGCACGGGTCATCTATATTGATTCTGAATTTCCATTCTCCACAGACTCTTACATTAAACATCTTGACTGCCGCTTCGAATAAGTCCTGCGCAGTTTCCAGTCTCGGATCAGGACAGTAACCCAAAGTGAATCTATCTGGGTTCTTGTCACGTGCTTTAAGCAAATCGCTGAGGGGTATGCCAGAATGTGTACCATCACTTCTCATATGTGCAGGATTTAGTACAGCATGATAGGTCAAATCATTATGATCAGGTGGAATCTCCCATGTTAACAACCATGAATTCTCTATCCCATGGGCATCCATATCTCTGATCAATTCCTGATCATCGCGTCCGTGCCAAAAAACATGTTGGTGGGAATCAACTATTCTCATCTGTGTTTTAACGAATAGTTTTCATTGATCTTGTAATTACGACCATTGATATCAATCTCATGAGTGAAGACCCAAAAATTGCGTAATGAACTGACGATCCAATAGGAATAACTGTATTACCAGCCGGTACGCTCAGCATAGTTAATCCTCCACCGATAATACCTCCAAGAAAAATCGCCATTCCCCGGTACCTCACCATTCTCGTTGAGAAAGGTATAACATCTTTCTCATCATGAATATCCAATATCCAATTATTTAGACCGAGATTGGCTCCAGCCGCTGCGAATGAGGCAATAGAAAATAAAATTATACTGTAAATAAGTTGAATCTCCACGGATAGATAAAACAATACATACCATAATACTGGCATAAACGCCATAATCCATCCCCCAAGAATAGCCGCAAGTTCGGAGCGGTGCTTATCTATGAATCTGCCCCAAAAATAATGGGAAGCAATCCCCACAAAATTGCCACTCACTAGTATATATGAATACTCCAGGTAGCTGAATTTAATGTCTCTTAAAAAGTATACGGCCCAGAGCGGCACAATAATATTTACGGAAAACTGGTAGAGTACCATAAACTTCAGATATACTGACTGATCCTGACTAAAGCTTGAAATATCTTCTTTTTCCTCTTTATAGTTGTTTTCCGGTTCTGTCATTTTATTCCAATAACGCAAAGATATCATCCGGCCCATTAGAGCCAGACAAAAAATGATAACAAAACCCGTGTATGACCCTGATGAAGAAAAGTTATCCAAGATGACTCCCGCGAGTGTAATTGAAACAAGTAATACAATTCCGGAAATCGATGAACGAATTCCAAAATATTTACCCCTGATTGGCCTAGGAACTATAGTCCCCATCCATGCTCTCCAAGGGGGCTCTTGAGCTGCTGCGACTGAATTATAAATTATCATCACTACAATAACCATTATCAATGCGTTATCCAAATACCCTGCCAATAGCAGGGCGGGCCAACACATTCCTTGCATAAAACACAAGGTAAGGATCGTAAATTTTTTCGACTCAGAACGAAAAAATGTTTTTAGTATATACGTTTGGATAAGCGATCCGAACAAGACGGGAAACGTCACAATAAATGAAATAATGGAGGCCTTAAAGCCTAAAAACTCGAAAAACGCTGTAAGGTAATTATCACCGCATCCGTTTTGAACGGACCACCACGCGCCTTCAGTTATGGAATGTCTTCGAGACTCCCTATATTTTATAATATTCATTTAATAATCATTGAGTTAGAAAGAGTATTAGAGAATTTTCCCATGAGATGCACCACACTCCTTTATACCATTCTCATATCATCTTTCAGCTATTTAATTGCCAATAGTATTACTGTTATTCCACCTGGACCTGTGACAGATAAATCCGTACTAGAGATACGGGTTAATCTGTCCAATTCAACTCAATATCTTGAGACCTTAACCCTGAAGGTTTTTCTTGATACAATTTCTGAGACAAATTTAGTTGCGGATTCAACCCAAATAGAATTGATTTCTGGCGAATCAGAACTGATCAGCTTTTGGGTCGAGACTCGGGATATTGTTCCCGGTAATCATCTTATAATTGTTGAAACTAAAGATACCTATAATAACAGATCAATCCAGCAATGGCCAATAGAAATTATCTCCGAAGAAACCGCTGCAGTGACTCGCCTCAGCGGAGGGTGGATTGATCCTGGCGTACTAATTGAAGGTTGGGGGTATCCCAGAAACAGAGCGGTGCGTCCTGAAGACATAAGGAATGCAGTTGATGCCATGCAAAGAATTGGTATGAGCACAATCATTATCACATATGTTGAATACAAGGTAGCCTTCTACCCTTCAAATGTTCTCGATTTCCCCTACTACGGGATGGATGTAATTGAATTGATACTTGATCAGGCTGGAAAAAATGGAATGCATGTTTTTCTGGGATTGGGACGTGGTACAGATGATTTGCTCCTATGGGAAGGGCTTGGTGACTACGATCGTATTCAAAGAGGAATTGAATTCAGTACCGAAGTTGCACAAGAACTATGGGAACTCTACGGACATCATCGTTCCTTTTATGGCTGGTATCTAACCCATGAAGCTAATCTTATCGGCTTAGCCGCAAACTATTACAACCCTGTGGCTGATTTTTGCCACACTTTTTCTCCTGATAAACCGGTGATGATTGCACCAGCTGGTACACCTATAATCTCTGAATGGTTATTAAATACAAGTAAAGTAGATATATTTGCCTACCAGGATGCAGTAGGGGCTGGATATAAAGATTATCGTTACACCGGTGATCCAGAAATTCGTATTGCTGACTTAGACAGTGTGTTTAGTTATTATTCTAGCTTACATCAGAACACGAAAAAACACATTTGGACCGATTTGGAAATATGGAGGAGTAATCCTCAAACCGGCTATACTCCTTTTGTTCCAGCTCCTATGGAGCAAATCGAAAGACAAATTGCAATCGAGGCAAAATATGTGGATTTTATTACCGGATACGAATTCCTCAGTATGATGGAACCGCCAGAAAGCACCCTAAAACTGGGAGGAGATGGTGCTGTTCATTTATATAATCAATATATGAGCTATTATACTTCGCATTACCTTTCATCAGAAAATATCCGGATTGGAAAAAACATCGATCTGAAACTCAAAGTTTATCCAAACCCTTTCAATAGTTCAACTCTAATCAGGATTAACAATCCTGAACAGGTCAGAATGGAGTTTTTCGAAATATTCGATTTATTAGGAAGAAGAATTCGAATATTTGATATAGCTAAAAATTTGGATGATCAAATAGTTTTGATTTGGAACGGAAAAGACAATCGTGGTGAAGAAATAGCACAAGGTCTTTATTTCGGCCAATTGACGAGTTCAGCCGGAGCTTCTACAGTAAAACTTTTATATTTAAAATAGTTTAGGTTAACCATCGATCTAGATTTTCATCGACAAACTCATCATCATTGAGCTCTGGATAAATTGAATATATCCTATCAATATTCTCCAATTGTCCCTCTGAAAGAGTTTCGTCTTTTCTTAGAGTTCTGTTCGTTTGCATAAGACCCTGCCTCCTCAATATCTCATTGATTCCTGGAATACAGCCAGCAAAATTATTAGCCGCATCAAAAACTGCGGCATTCGCATCTGTAACTCTAGCAGCAAGTGACAACAGATTAGACTGAATAACTGAATCAACAGGATTTGTCTTACGGATTTCTTCTAACTGTTCAACAGCCTTACTTGTCCAAAAAGCCCAATGACCAAGCAATCCTCCTACGAATCTTAGTGAATTAGCGTTTGGTTCTTTAACTAAATCATACTGGCACAAGAGATCTATAATAATATTGTCATCATTACCCGTGTAAAGCGCAATATTATCCGATCGGTTAGACTCAGCTACAGCACGAATAACGTCTAGAGTCTGGTATCTGTTGAAAGCCGCAATCTTTATCGCCACTAGATTATTTAACTCTGCAGCCTTTCTCCAAAAATCAAAATTTAATTCTCTGCCACCTACCGCCGGTTGAAGATAAAAACCCATAATCGGAAGTACTTCACTTACCAAGGACAGATGCTTGATAAGATATTTATTCGTTTTACCTTTCAAAGCTCCTAAGCTAATGAGAACCAGGTCGTATCCTAATTCAGAAGCCAGGGATGCCTCTTTCACCGCTTGGTCAGTATCACCAATAACTCCAGCAATCTTTAATATTGACCGGTCAGAATTCTCATAATTCCTGACGACTTCAAGTGCCAATTCGAGAACCGGTCTATGAAGACCAATTTTCGCATCACGAATTTCGAACTGAGTAGAATGGACTGCTACAGCAACACCACCGGCACCAGCCTCACAATAGTATCTTGTTATAGCTTTTTGGGATCTTTCATCAAGTTTTCCATTTTTATCAAGAGCTAGTGGATGCGCAGGTATTACCAAACCCTCCTTGAGCAAGGATAAACACTTATCCCTTTTCTCAAGCCAGTTCATCTGACTTAAAAACTCCCAGACCTTACTTCGAAGTGAGTAGGTTTATCCAAAGAGCGTTTTCCAGATTGGATCCAGTGAGCAGTCCACTCCAGCATCTGTTCAATAGGTACTCTGTCAAAATCGAAAAGCTCATAAGACCGTTTTGCGTTGCTCAGCAATGCATCCTGGCGCTCCTCACCGGAGAATCGTGGTTTTTTACTATAATAGTCACCAAACCATTCAGCTGTTTTCCTAACAGAATGTATCTGCTTGCCTGTCACATTTAGTACAGTCGGCGGACTTGAAGCATGACTCAGACAAAGTATGGCAATGAGATTAGCATCTCCTTGCCAAATACAGTTGAAGTAACCCATTTCTAATGATATCTCATCTCCATTATAAACTTTCGAGGCTAGATCGTAAAGTACGCCATATCTTAAATCAATCGCGTAATTCAGTCTGAATATGAGTCCTCTTGTTCCATTCTTCTCGGTTAAATACTGAAAAACCCGTTCGCGACCAAGTGCCGATTGCGCATATTCACCTAAAGGACCAGTTGGACAATCTTCATCTGGTCCCTCAGTATCTATTTGGTAGAATGGATAAACATTCCCTGTTGAAAAAAGAATAATGTTCGACTCTCGGAAGATTTCCGCAACTCTTCCAATTAAGTATGTGTTTATCCCCCAAGTCAAGGCCTGATTATCGGTCGAACCAAATTTTCTACCCACCATGTAAATAATGTTTTTGGGTTTTGGCAACAAACTGATCTGCTTCTCATCACTTAGATCACACTTGATGATTTCTATTCCATTTGACGAAAAAGATTCAGCAACGCTATTGTCTGAAAATCTTGATACAGCTGTAACCTTAAGTTCTTTATCAGTTACAGCTACAGCTTTTTTTATTAACAATGCCAATGACAAACCCATTTTGCCCCCAGCTCCTAAAAGCATAATATCGCCGTTTATATTATTGATAGAATCAATTAATAATGAATTAGGACGCGTCATTACTTCCAACAATTCCTGCTCAGAGTTTATTAGATCGGATCCAATGCGATTCATCTTTTCCTCCACTGGCCTAGCCTTAACTTTCTATATTCTTTCAAAAATTTTCTTCCATCAAATCTTGTAGTATCAGGTAAATCAGAAAGTTCAATGACCCGTTTCTCTTCCATTGATAATTTTGCCCCTAAAAGAATAGTAGAAGCTTCCAAAGGTAGATCCATGAACGATTTGTTATATGCTTTATCATTATTTACTAAAGAAACAAAGCTTTCTAGGAAAGGTTGATAAAGGTTAGATGTATCAATTGTTAAACTCTTCTGTTCTTCTTTATCGTGAACTACTAGTGACCAATAGCCCATATTCAAGCCAAGATGAAGATACAATTTCTTATCAGAAATGAAATCAATACGAAATGATGGATGATCATCATCATTTAGGTAAACTATACTTTTCGCACCAACACCCAATAGAGTTTGGGCAATAGCCACAGTATGTATTCCATAATTGAATATGTCGCCCATTCCAAATGCATGTACAACCGAATACTCTCCGCTTAAAGATCTTGCAAATTGAATAGCGTCTGGCTGATACAGTAGAGAGGATCCTCCGAAAATGATCGACGAATGTTCTTTTAATATTTTTTTCATTCTCTTTATATCTTTGTATGAGCCAACTACAGGTTTGTCAATCAAAACAGGTATACCTCGTTCAATGAATGGCATTGATCTATCTATATGGCAATCCCAGTTTGCACCTTGAACCATGACTGCATCAACATGTTCAAACATATCTTCTATGTCAGATATAACATTCTGAATCTTGTACTCTTTCGCAAAATCTTTAACGTATGAATCATCCCATATATCTCCTGCATCCCAAACAGCAGTTATATCAACAGTCTTAATCGATCGCAGGATTGGTATAAATGAACCCGGATGACTTGTATCTATGTCGACTATACCAATTCTTAGCACTTTAGATTATTACCCCACATAAAAACCAATATTAATTTATTAGCGAAGCAGCATTTTCCTTAATCTTTTCAAAAATTTCAGGAATCATCTTCAATAGTTCCTCCGCACAAAGGAGAATATTTTGTGGAAACCATAGTGCTTCCTGATTTGCGGCAGCTTCACTTTCAGGTAACTTAACATCAAAATATTTTTCCTTACTTATCCATGGATAACTATCGAATTCAAGAGTAGTTGATAGCTGTTGGTGAAGCGGTTTATATCCGGCAGATGCAGGAATACCCTCAGCCACTAAGGCGGAGATTAATTTATCTCTTGGTATACCTGAGAACTGCTTCTTGTCATACTTCATAATATATAAATGACGAGCATGAACAGTCACAGAAGGATCAACTTCCAATGGCACGATTCCGTTCGTTGAATCAAGTATCTCATCTAAAAGAACTCCGTTAGATGATCTTATTTCTGTCTCAGCTTTTATGGTTTTGAATTGAGGCAAGAGAATTCCCGCAGATATAGCCGGCATTCTGAAGTTTAGTGAACTGATTTCTGGCTCATATTTCCTCGATTTTGGCTTCCTCCCACAGTCATGAATCGCCACAGCTTTCTCATAAATTACATCTGAATTGGTAACAATTGTTCCACCTTCCCCTGCTGTCATATTTTTTGAGCTTTGGAATGAGAAAATTCCAGCGTCTCCTATAGAACCAACTTTTTTTCCCTTCCATTCTGCTCCATGAGCTTGAGCTGCATCCTCGATTAATATTAGCCCGTTCCTATTACAAATCTCTTTTAATTTAGACATATTCGCCGGTTGACCACCAAGATGCACAGCAATTACGGCTTTAGTCTTATCACCAATCAATGATTCAACACTTTCATAACAAATATTATATGTGGAAGGATCAATGTCCGAAAAAACAGGTATAGCATTTGCAAGCAGAACACTGATTGCTGTTGCTTGAAATGTGTATGATGGAACGATGACTTCATCACCTAATTTGATATCGCACGCCTTGAGTGCTATATATAGTGCAATGCTTCCGTTGGCAACAGCTACCGCATATTTCGAATCCTGGAACCTAGCAAATTCCTCTTCGAATTGGGCCTTGTGATCACTGCCAACCCCCCAGACACGGCTTTTTAGTACTGAGTCCACTGACTTAATTATATCACTATGATACTTTGGCCATTGAGGAATAGATGTTCTATCAAAAATCGGCTGTCCGCCATTCAATGCTAGTTTTTGTTTTCGGGAGGCATTCATTTAAGGTGAATATTTCTCCCGCATCATTAAGGCTACTTCAGAGAGACATTTCAGTTTTCTGTAACATTCAGTTAGAGGGATAGGATTGGTAGACCCCGGTGCAAAACCGCAGTCCGGGTTCAACCAAAGCTTAGTAGGTTCGATGAATTCAAAAATCCTTTCACAATTTCTGAAGATTATCTCCGGATCTCTCACCTCCTCGGTACGGACATCAATTATCCCCAGACCAATTGTCTTTCCACCAAGATTAATCCCTTCCAATACTTCATATTCACCAGCCTCCGCAACCGAGAATTCCAAGAGGTACTGATCAACATCAATCTGGAGAACTTCATCTAAGATTGAGGAATAGTCACCAACTCCACCAATACCTCTCTTTCTGTGAGCTCTGCAAAGGTGTAGTCCTAATCTGAATTCTGGCTGATCACATTTTTCTCTAATTAAGGAAATCACTCCATTTAGACTTGAAGTCGCTACGTCCAACTCTTCATAGAAATCTCCGAATTGAGATTGGTAGTTTTTATCTACGAGAAGACAGAGGCCTGGATCGTCAAACTGAATATAAGGCACACCTAATCTGATCAGATCAACAGCCTCCTGAGCAATGATCGGGATAAGATCATCAATAAAATCTTCCCTGCGTGGATAAACGCTATCTGAATGCTTTTGAGACCAATGTCGATGACTCAGCAGAAATGGTGTTGGCAAAGCCATTTTGAATAAACCGTTGCAATTCCTCAAAAGGAAAAGAGCTTCATCTTCCAAGATCATGTTCTTACGTTCAATCTTGCTTGTAACGATAGAGACAAATCCATTAAGTATATCCGGTTCGAAACCGCTTAACCCTGCACAGATAACTTCAGTAAAACTCCTCCGCCGCCACTCACCATCAGATACAATATCGACTCCCGCCATCTTCTGCATTGAAAGGACATAATCAATTCCCCGATTAAGTGTCTCATTGAGATCAGCTTTACTAAAAGGGCTTTCTTGTTGACGATTTAAAATGTTCATTTCCCAATCTGGTTGACTCTCTCTCCGGTTCGCCACATACTCTTTTGAGTACATTTGGAGAGCATCAAGTACCCACAAGGGTCTGGGCAAGCTACCAACTACCGCAGTAGGGAAAAGCGGTAAAGTATTGAAAGACCTCAATGAATTTTCACTCATTTAAAATGATTAGGGAATATCGCGAAAAGATTGGCCCGTCTTTGATAAAGTCAATTTTCCTGTTCTTAGCATACCACTTCTTTCCATCTCATCAGCGAAATCAGAATCCGAAACGGTCATTTTGATTTCACATGGAAAGTCAATCCTAACCGGACTTATCTTGTCAATCAGTGTGGTCGCCTCAACGGCTCCAGATTTAATCAATGTCTGAGATCTATTCGGCGTAACAGTCCTTGCGCAAAATCTGCTATCACCCTCTTTTACAACTATGCCAATTATACCTGGGATTACTGATTTTGCTTCATTTATCGCGGCTTGATCACCTGTAACTAGAACAACTGGAACTTCGAAAGTTCCAGCGATTATAGCCATCTGACCAATCTCTCCAAACTCTTCTCCATTAATCGAATAAGACACTATAGATTCCCATGATTGAGTATGAGACCATACTGCTCTTTCCGCACCAGCCATTGCGTGATATCCTATCAGGAAAACAGCGTCGAAAGACTCGTTAAGAAAAGGTAAAGTTGATGATCTATGCGTTCCGATAACATACTCAGCTCGATCATCAGCAATAGCTAAATCAATGTTATAACCTCTTGGATGACCGTGCCCATCTAAGACGGTAATATCCGAAGCACCTGCTTCAATACACCCATCAATTGCGGCATTAACTTCATGTGTAAGGTATGATCGAGCAATCTCATATTCAGAACCTTCAGGACCGAGCTGAACTCTAGAAACAATACCCGCAACACCCTCAAGATCTGATATAATATATACCCTTTTCCCCATCACTATATTTGGTGACCAGACGTCAAGGGAAAATGCAACAAAAAAATTATAACTTGTTAATTACCTGCGATACTTTTCAGCCACTGATGCGACTATATTCGCCGCAATATCACAATCTTCTGCAGTATACCTTTCGCAAAATGATGACCATCTAATGTAAGTCTCTAGAAATTCTTGTGCATTCGGACAAGAATCACCATCATATACATATGACCTTGAAGCCGGTGGCATGGAATAGGGGAAAATGTTCTTTTCAGCTTTTTGAGAAAGAAATGGAAGAGCAGCTGGGATGAGATAATATCGGCCTAATCCAGCTCCTGGGATACCCGCGTCTAAGACTTCTTGAGCAAAAGTATCTGAACTACAATCAAAAACTTCAAGATCAATGGAAAAACCAGCCATCCAACAAGAATACACATTCATATATTCAGGGATTGGGGGTGTCGAAATACCAGGAATTGAATCCAGCTTTTCGGACAAGATGCGAATCATTTTATCCCGTTGTGCAACATTCGGCTTTATAATCTCCAATTGTGCCAAGGAGACCGCCGCTGTACACATGGGCATTCG
>CEUS01279650.1_pt1 | contig 10888 bp, 12 predicted proteins | sample 427031 | NCBI WGS metagenome assembly CEUS01 (sample SAMEA2622837, study PRJEB7988) | marine metagenome | biome: marine biome (ENVO:00000447); feature: marine epipelagic mixed layer (ENVO:xxxxxxxxx); material: "saline water (ENVO:00002010), including plankton (ENVO:xxxxxxxx)" | depth 140 m | reverse complement strand
ATCGATGCCCGGAGAATAGTAATCCTCATCCGCATGCTTGAGCAAAAGCCTGTTTTCTACGGCCGCCATAACTCAGATTTACTCTACTACGGGCACCTCCAAACCTATCCGCCGGTTAATTTCTTCAACCATAGGCTGAACCGAACCGGTTCTGTTTAAATTCTCGTAGAGGTCTTCATCGACCAGGACCACCGGTCCGGTTCCGCAAGCCGCAAGACATTCCGCATATTCGAGAGTTACTGATCCGTCATCTTTGGTATACCCCATCTTACAATCGAGCTTTTTGGCCAGATCATCTCCCAATTTATAGGCACCCATTAAGGCGCAGGAAAGTGTGCGGCACACACGCACATGCACTTTCCCGAGTTTCTCCTGACGATAGTATGGGAAAAAAGTGACCATCTCCAAAACATTGACGGGCTGTACCTCGAGCTTCTCAGCCACCCATTCCACTGCCTCACTGGAAATATAACCTGCTTCTGCCTGAATGTAGTGAAGCAGGGTCATGACCGCACTGCGCTTTTGGGGATATTTGGGAATAACCGTGTCGATTTTTTCGAGAGTTTTGGCCGATAAATTCATCGATCACATTCCCCCATCACAAAGTCCAGGCTACCGAGGATAGCCACCACGTCGGACAACATGGCACCGATGCAGACTTTAGGTAAAATGCTCAAATTGCAGAAAGACGGACCTCGGATTTTCAACCGGTAAGGAACTCCACCTCCCTTGGAATGGATGAAAAATCCAAGGGCACCTTTCGGATTTTCCGCCTCAAAATAAACTTCACCAGGCGGCATTTGCGGCCCTTGAGTTGTAATCATGAAATTTTGGATCAGCTCCTCCATGCTGGACATGACTTTATCCTTGGATGGAGGGAAAATCTTTTTGGCGTCCTCCGCATAGAATGGTCCGTTCGGGATGGTTTCCACAACCTGTTCAACAATGCGCGCGCTTTGCCGGATCTCCTCCATACGCACCAGATAGCGGTCATAACTGTCACCGACTGTCCCCACCGGAACGTCAAAGTCATAATTTTCATACCCAGAATAAGGGCGATCTTTACGTAAGTCCAGGGACACACCCGATCCGCGTAGATTGGGTCCCGTTAATCCGTAGCTAAGGGCGTCTTCTTTCGAAATGGCACCCACGTCTTTAGTTCGATCGACAAAGATTCGGTTTCGGGTTAGCAGCGAATCCACTTCATCCATAACAGGTATGATCTGCTCCACAAAGTCGGACACTTCGGATAACCAATCTTCAGGAAGATCGCGAGCCACACCGCCAATGCGAGTAAAGCTTGTTGTCAGCCTTGCTCCCGTGAGTCTTTCAAATAGCGTGTAGAGTTTCTCCCGTTCGGTAAAAGTGACCATGAAAACCGTCAATGCTCCCGTGTCCATAGCATAAGCTCCCAGGCCAAGCATGTGAGCTGAGATGCGGGCTAACTCGGATACTAGAACTCGAATTGCCTGGCAACGCGGTGGCACTTCGAGATGAGCCAGCTTTTCGACCGCGATCGCGTATGCAACGTTATTGGCCAGTGGTGCGAGGTAATCCAATCGGTCGGTGTAAGGAACGAACTGATTGTAGGTCATGTTTTCTGCGATTTTCTCATCACCGCGGTGCAGGTAGCCAAGGTCTGGGTCACATTTTTTGACCACCTCGCCATCCATCTCTAACTTCAACCGCAAGACGCCATGGGTACTAGGGTGAGAAGGCCCCATATTGAGAGTCAGATTCTCTGTATCCAACTCCTGCTCGAAGTCCGAGGTCCTTGAAAGCGCGTCCGCAATAGTTATTTCTTTAGTAGCCATACACTCACATTATTAGGATCTCTTTTCTTCCTCTTCACTCCACGCCTGATCCGCTCCTCGCGGCTCATTCTTGCTCATATTAGGTGCCTGCTGGTCTGAAACAAATGGTCCTCCTGCCATAGGAGCCGGAATCACAGGCGTCTCGGTTTCCTCACTTACCTCTTCATCCGGCAACTCTGTGTCATGACCAGCCAACGGAAATTCTTTGCGAAGTGGATGCCATAGATATTTTTCCCACATAAGGATTCTCCGCAAATCCGGATGGTTCTCAAAAGTCACTCCAAACATATCGAATGCCTCACGCTCATGCCAATTGGCAGCAGCCCAGATGCCGGAAACAGATGGAATTCTTGGATTCTCGTCATCGGGTATATGAACCGCGATGCGCAGGTATTGAATTGTGCTTGAGGACAACAGGTGATATATAGCGGTAAACCGTGGCATCTCATGATGCCAATCGATGCAGGTTGCATCCACTAACAAATCAAACCCTTGGTGATAACGAAGCTGTGTTGCCAATTCTATCCAGTGTTCGATGGGACAATTGACCGCCGGATGGTCAGCGCTTTCGCGTCGAGTCAGGTAATCGTAAGTTTTTAAGAGATTGGACAGATAATCGTCGTCCATTAGGAAATTACTAAAAGGTATCAAAAATTCTGAGTACGTTTCTCTTCTTAATCTTTATAATATCTGCTCTTTTTAAGACGTTTGAAACTTTGAGTAGTTAGGCGGATAACAGCTGCTTCGCGGATCGTTCAGCTCCGATTTTCTTTTGTAATTTAATCAGGGCATCCAACAAAGCTTCAGGACGAGGCGGACAACCACTCACGTAAACATCAACAGGAAGTATTCGGTCGACGCCCTGCATCGTTGCGTAGGAGCGATACATTCCGCCGGTTGAAGCGCAGGCACCCATGGCAATTACCCATTTGGGTTCTGCCATTTGATCGTAAATACGCCGTACCGCCGAGGCCATTTTGTAAGTCACCGTTCCGGCAACGATCATACAGTCGGATTGCCGGGGGGAGAACCGCATGACTTCTGCTCCAAAACGACTGATATCGAAGCGGGAAGCGCCTACAGCCATGAGTTCGATACCACAACAGGCTAAGCCCATCGGCATGGGCCAAACCGAGTTCGATCGCACCCAGTTGATAACTGAATCCAATCGACTGGTAATTACTCCTCCTTCAACCTTAGAATCGTATGCAATTTCCTTGTCGGACAGGCTCATAAAAAATGCGCTAAGTTAGTGGGCAGGTAAATACTATCAAGGAAAATAGCCAAGTTCACGGGATTTAAAAGCGCCGCTATTACTTTTCCTTTCGAAACCCATAAAAATCCCTTTCACGGCGCAAAACGCGGTGATGAAAGAGATTCATCCTAGAAAGCAAAAAAATTGAACAACTCTTTGCTTGATCCTGCATGCGGCAAAGATCGCTGTATTACAGCTAAGTGATTTAGATTTTGAACAGAAGGAAACTAAGAAAATGGAGAGTGGATAGGGTCATTTTTTGTCATCTACTCCCTGCATTTCCCTCTGTTAATTATTCCATTTAAATTGCGCCTAACGGCCAATAATCTACCCTTCTCAAAATTGAAAACACCCACTATTTATGAAACTTCTTTGCCCCATAAGTCTTTACGTTTTCTTATTGGCATACTCTGCGCTGATTGCCGCTCATCATGAAACGAAGTCCCACATGAACGTTTTGATGATCGCAATCGACGATCTCAAACCGATCGGATCTGTCTTCGCGGAGGATCCTAAGAATTTTCTTCAGCACGTCTACCCGGATAAGAAACTTAGAACCGAGGTAGCAAACCGGATGACTCCCAACATTCAGCGCTTGGCTGATCAAAGCGTAACTTTCATGAATGCCTATTGCGCCTCCCCAGCCTGTAATCCGAGCCGGGCAGCCTTAATGACGGGAATTCGTCCCCACAAAACTGGACTCACCACGAACTCTGGCGGTATCTTTTTTCGTAGGTATGAATACGAAGGGAAACGTCCTCTAGAAAACGCCAGAACTATACCGGAACATTTGCGGCGGAATGGCTGGTATTCAGCCTCAACGGGCAAAATATTTCACAGAAGTAATGAATACAAATCGGCGGACAATCCACGATCCTGGAATGATTGGGCCAATGTAAAAGGAAACGCGGGTGACCGGGTCGCATCCAAATGGGAAAGCCAGGGGTTAGCCTGGGGTCAAGAAGGTGAAGACAACGCAACCTTCGATCAACTCGATGACCTAGTGAAAGCAGACTTCATGGCCCGGGTTTTGGAAACTGGACAGGCCACTTTCGAAGGAAACACTTTTAGAATAACCGAACAACAATCTTTCTTTCTGGCGCTGGGAATCTATCGGCCCCACCTACCCTTTTATGCAACTAAAGATTTGTTGGAGCTATTTCCAGAGGAAGAAATGACCATCTCCTATGACCTGCTGGAACTCTTCAAACAGGATTCCGATGACCTGCCCGAGTACGCATTCCGTATGAGCGGTATGGCACGCAATGAAAACGGCAATCCAATCCTCGGCGAGGACCGGTTTACCAGCTTACTTCAGCACGGCCTGGGTGTTGATCCGAACCAAGGCGATTTGAAAGGCTGGAAGAACATGCTGAAACATTATTTCGCAAGTTGCGCTATTGCCGATCGGGCTGTGGGCCGGATCCTTGATGGATTAGAGAATAGTCCCTATAAGGATAACACCATGGTCATCCTTTGGAGCGATCATGGTTATGCCCTTGGCGAAAAGTTACACATCACCAAATTCGCGCTCTGGGACGATGCCGCCCAAGTCAACTTTTTCATAAAGGACCCAAGGAATACTCAGTCCGCCGGGAAGAAATGCTTCAGGCCCGTGAGCCTCATCGACATATATCCTACTGTGATGACATTCGCCCAAGTAAACCTGCCAGACAAACGGATTACAGGTCACGATTTGACTCCTCTGTTAAAGGATCCAGAAACTGAGTGGACCATCCCCGCCCAATCCACTTACCGGAACGTCGCCAACAACATGGTTCGATTACAGCAATACAAGCTTATTCAATACGTCGATGGCAGCCAAGAACTTTACGACGTTCCAGCCGACCCGGAAGAATTCCAAAACCTGGCCGAGAAAAAAAAGTTTAAAAAACTGAAAGCAACAATGGAGTCCGCACTGAAAACGGCCATTAATGAAGGACCATATTGATATTTCCTCAGCTTATTGGCCCTTTTCTCTTGCTCCGTAGTCTTCACCTGAACGAACAATTCGTTCACGATGACCTTGCTCCTGTTCTATTTATTTCTGGCCTTGGGGTTCTCCTTTCTTTGCTCCATTCTTGAAGCCAGCCTGCTTTCCATGTCGTCTTCGTTTGTCAAACAGACCGAGGAGAAAAACACGAAGACAGGTAAACGATTGGCCCAACTCAAAGAGAACATTGATCGCCCGCTGGCCGCCATTCTATCGCTGAACACCATCGCTCACAAGTTTGGTGCCGCATGAGTCGGTGCACAAGTGGCTAGTGTGTTTGGCCAAGGCTACTTCGGAATTATCTCCGCGATTCTCACGCTTCATATACTTTTCTTTTCTGAGATCATTTCGAAAACACTAAGGGCCATGCAATGGAAACACCTGGCAGGCTTTACCGCGATTACATGCTAGTTGATTATCAAAGATGTCATTGCTGAAAACGAAAACAAGATAATCAAAAACCTCATTCGCCTTCATCAAATTAAGGTCGAGGACATCATGACTTTTCGCCCGGTTGTCAGCAAATTGGAAGATAGTCGTCTGCACTTGGATCAAGCAAAGACATCTGTGTCGAAATAGATGGTTATCTGAGAACCTTTCTATGGGAGCAGAAGCAGCTGTCATCCGATATTCAAAACAGTGCAAAATCTGTAAATGTCCGAGAGCAGAAAAGTTATTTAAGAAAATAAGTACAAGAATTAAGAAATGACCTCTTTTTGTGGCTTAATCAAGGCAGGGGAAATCCCCTAAATTTCATTGCCACATTATCGGCAATCTATTCAGTAAGGATTTTTCTTCTTCAAACGATAACTATATGAATTCGCTCTGGATAACTTACGCAACCATCGTCACTTTCGGCGTGGTGGCATTGGTACTGGCTTGCACGCCCTTGCTAATTGCCAAGATCCTGAGCCCCAAGAAACCAAGCGAGCTCAAGGAAGCTACTTACGAATGCGGGCTTGAGTCCACCGGGGAGGCCTGGGGCAAATTCAAAATGCAGTACTACCTGTATGCGTTGGTTTTTGTTATTTTTGACATTGAGGCCGTCTTTATATACCCGTGGGCCACTGCGTTTACAGGGATAGGATTTGGAGGTTTTATCGCAATGTGCGTCTTTATTTTAATCATGGCCGAGAGCTTGGTGTACTTGTGGTTGAAAGGATTCCTGGAATGGAAATAATTCAAAAAAAAGATAGGAGCGAGGAGCTTTGTTCGAGCCAGAATCCCACTTGGTCACGCAGGAGTCTACGCTCAAATCCCGGGCTTCAGACTGCACCGTGCTCTTCATCACCTCTCGGTTTTTTGAAAAGTAATTTTATCTCGTCCGATTTGAAAATCGGACGAGGCCTGTTGCGAAACAAGTCTAATTCTTCACATTGTAAAACCATTGGTTAAATAAATGAGTACCACCAACGAAGAAGTCGATCTGTCACCCGAAGCAACCGCGAAAGCCGGGGTCATTTTGTCGTCGCTTGATTGGATCTACAATTGGAGCCGGAGCAACTCGGTTTGGCCGCTGCAGTTCGGCCTGGCCTGTTGTGCGATCGAGATGATTGGCACAGCCGGTTCGCGACACGATATTTCACGATTTGGTGCCGAAGTATTTAGACCTTCTCCCAGACAATCCGACCTCATGCTTGTTTCTGGCACGGTCACCAAAAAGATGGCGCCCCAGGTCGTCCGGATCTACAATCAAATGCCGGAGCCGAAATACGTCATTGCTATGGGAGCCTGCGCGATTTCTGGAGGACCATTCAAACAAGGCTACAATGTACTGAAAGGCATCGACCGCTACATACCAGTAGACATTTATCTACCAGGTTGCCCTCCCCGTCCAGAAGCTCTTCTTCACGCTTTAATGTCGCTGCAGGATAAAATTAAAAAGCAAAAAACTCTCGGCAAAGGTATCACTAATCCAGCATACAAAGATGGCCGTAGAATTTATCCAGTTCCGGAATTGACGGAGGACGACCTGGTTCCGCCCTACAATCCGAACGTGTGGACCCCGCCAAACCAGAATCCAAATGTGGAGGATGGTTGCAAATGAGCGAGGTGAATCATGTATTGGTCACTCAGCAATTTCCGGAAGTCGAGTGGGAAGAAAAGAATAGCTGTTTTATCGTTCCCTCGGAAAAAGCAACTGAGGTAGTGACTTGGTTGAAGGAACATCCGGCATTTCGCCTCGATTACCTAAGTTGTGTATCCGGCGCTGACTATCTAGATAGCGAAGTAAAAACCAAAGAAAAGAATGAAGACGGAAAGATGGAAGTGACCATCACACAAGTCCCGGCCAAAATGGAAGCGGTTTACCACTTTTTTTCCATAGAGAAAAAGACAGGGCCGGTATTACTCAAGCAACGTTGCATGGACCGCGACAATCCTGTCGTTCAATCCCTTACCCCCATTTACCGTGGAGCCGAGCTGATGGAGCGAGAGGTTTATGACCTGTATGGAATTCATTTTACCGATCATCCAGACCTGAGGCGCATCCTCATGTGGCCCAATTTCGAGCACTACCCCATGCGGAAAGACTACGTCATACCCAACGATTACGACTACGAACCGACGCCCCACGACGAAGTAATCGAACGTGCCAGAGAAAGGCGCGCCCAATTGGAAGGAGGTTCGATGTGAGCGTTGCTGAAACCATGCCGGCTCGTGGATACCACCTGAGTAAAGACGAGCTGGGAGCGGACATCCTCGAAGTGGCCATGGGGCCTCACCACCCATCTACCCATGGGGTATTTCGAATGGACCTGAAGCTGGATGGGGAAACTGTTGTCGACCTGAAACCCATTTTTGGATACCTGCACCGTAACCACGAAAAACTGGCCGAGGATATCCCCTACCTGGGATGCATGCCCTTCACTGACCGCCTCGATTACCTTTGCGGGATGACCAATAACTGGGCTTTCGCACTCAGCGCAGAGCAGCTTATCGAAATCGAAATTCCGGAACGAGCCCAATACATCCGTGTGATATGTGCCGAACTGACACGCCTGATCAACCACTGCCTACTGGTGGGATTTTTTATCAACGACTTGGGAGCTCTCGGAACTCCGCTCTTATACGCCCTTAGGGAACGAGAAAAAATCCTCGACCTATTCGAAACCCTGAGCGGCGCCAGAATGATGGTGAATTATATGCGCTTCGGCGGAGTAAGGTGTGACCTGCCGGACGGATGGTTGCAAGAATGCGAGCGTATCGTAGGTCGGTTTCCCGCCTTCCTGGACGAGTACGAAACGCTTCTTAAAGACAACGAGATTGTCATCACCCGTTCCCAGAACGTGGGTGTGCTCACACAGGAGGAAGCCACCAACTTCAGCATCACTGGCCCCATGCTCAGAGCCAGCGGCGTGAACTACGACATCCGCAAGGTGGACAAGTATGGGATTTATGATCGCTTCGATTTCAAGGTACCCATTGGTGCCCATGGCGATTGTTATGACCGATTCATGGTGCGGATGCTTGAGATGCGGGAAAGCATCAAAATCCTCAAGCAAGCCATAGCAGACATCCCTGAGGGACCGATCATGGGAAACGAACCACGAGTATTCAAGCCAGATCCACAGGAAACCTACGGAAGAATCGAATCGCCAAAGGGTGAACTTGGGTTCTACCTGATTGCGGACGGAACGACCAATCCTTACCGCTATAAAGTCCGTCCTCCATCCTTTGTAAATCTAACGGCGCTACGGCACATGTGCATCGGGCACAAGGTCGCCGATGCGGTAATCATTCTTGGCAGTATCGACATTGTCCTCGGGGAAGTCGATCGGTAGTATGGAAGACTTGAATACAATATTTAATAAGGTATGGTGGTTTTGCCAAAACTGCCGGGGTAAAATTTTTAATTTTGCCAAATATCAAACCACATCGACGGGCCGCTCGGCGATCGGTCCCTACCCAAATGTAGACACCAAGTTAAGAAAATAGCCATGTCACTCATCGCTAAAGGTATTTTACAGGGAATGGCCGTCACGGCCAAAAACTTTATTCAGAGCTACTACAAGAAGGAGCGGCTGCCGACCGTTGAATACCCCGAAGAAAAATCGACTGTTAACCAGTTCACCAGAAACATCCCGTTCCTGGTCTACGACGGTGAAGACGAGATTGAAGGCATGCGTTGCACGGCCTGCAAGCTATGCGAAAAAGCCTGTCCACCTCAATGCATCTATATTATTAAAGACACCGACGAAAATGATAAGCCCATCAAACGACCCAAGGTTTTCGATATTGATTCCTCGGTTTGCATGAGCTGTCAGCTGTGTGTGGAAGTTTGTCCGTTCGAGTCCATCCGCATGGACAGTGAATTCGAACTTTCAAATGAAAACCGGTTTGAAGGTTTGCTCATCAACCGGGATGAGCTTCTCAAATCGAACGAATACTATCACGAAATTCATCCGATCGAAGCTCAGGAAACAGACGATCGCATAGCTGCCAAGATCGCCGAAGCCGAAACCAAGAAAAAGGCGCGTGAAGAAAAAGCTCGCTTGGCCGCCGAGGCTAAACAGGCCGCGGCCGCTATGAAAGCCGCTGAAGAAGCCGCCGCCGAAACGGAAACATCAGCAACCGAACAAGCTCAGCAATCTGAAGCCAAAGCGGAGGCACCCGAAGATAATCCAGAAACGAAAAACACCTAAAAACTTCACAGGGCACTAACTAATCTATTTCATTCTAATCGGCACGGCAAGACGCCGTTGCCCTACATAACTCAAAGTCAGTTTAAAGAAAACTCCTACATTCTGAAACGCCTTTGGCGACTATGAACAATTTCATCGACTACAAGCTCATCGAATTAGGCCAATGGACGGTGGGACTATTTAACGATTATCCAGTCGTTCAAATACTCGTCCACTTGCTTTTGGCCACACTGCCCCTGACTTTGGTGTTTATGGGGGCATTCGGTTTTTCGACCTGGCTTGAGCGAAAAGGACTGGCGAGGATTCAAAATCGCCTGGGTCCAAACCGGGTCGGTATCTTCGGTCTGTTGCAGCCACTGGCAGACGGAATTAAGATGTTGCTAAAGGAGGATATTGTTCCCGACCGATCCGATAAGCTCTTTCATTTCCTTGCCCCGGTGATGCTGATGGTCCCGGCTTTTATCGCAGTCGGCTTTCTGCCATTGGGAGACGGATTGATGGCCTTGCCCATGGACTCGGCAATTCTGTTTTTCTTTGCCGTCGGTTCTCTCAATACAATCGCGGTGTTCATGGCGGGATGGTCCTCAAGAAACAAATACTCACTCTTGGGGGGTATGCGCGCAGTGGCACAAATGATCAGCTACGAAATTCCCCTGGTTCTGTCGGCGGTGGCTGTAATCATGTTTTCCGGATCACTCAATGCACAGGAAATCGTAGCTTCCCAACAAATCCAATCCTGGCTGGCCAGCGGAAATCTGGTGAAAGAATTTTTTGGTCAAATCCTTGGCTGGCATATTTTCAAACCTTGGGGATTCGCTGGATTCATTTTCTTTTTTGTAGCTGCCCTGGCGGAAGCAAACCGCTCACCCTTCGACCTGCCCGAGGCAGATTCAGAAATCATTGCCGGACACCTCACTGAATACAGTGGATTTAAATACGCCATTTTCTTTATGGCAGAATACATAAGCGCCTTTGCCATCGCTGGGATCGCCACTACCTTGTTCCTAGGCGGTTGGAGCGGGCCGGTAATTGCCGGTCTGCCGTGGTTTATCATCAAAATGTTCAGTCTGTTTGCAGTAATGATCTGGATTCGCGGAACTCTGCCGCGCTTGCGTGTGGATCAATTGATGGGCTACGCCTGGAAGTTTCTACTTCCGCTTGCCATCCTGAATATTTTTGTGGC
>CEUS01099937.1_pt1 | contig 10891 bp, 4 predicted proteins | sample 427031 | NCBI WGS metagenome assembly CEUS01 (sample SAMEA2622837, study PRJEB7988) | marine metagenome | biome: marine biome (ENVO:00000447); feature: marine epipelagic mixed layer (ENVO:xxxxxxxxx); material: "saline water (ENVO:00002010), including plankton (ENVO:xxxxxxxx)" | depth 140 m | reverse complement strand
GTATTACCTACAATTAAAGACTTTGATCTTGCACTTGAATTAGCAACTTGAACTGTTGATAAAATTTCAGTTGTAATTGCTCCTGATGTATTACAGTGTATATCTACTGTATCACTACCTGCACCTTTAACTTCAATGTTTCTGTTTGTTCCTGTAGCAAAAGATAGTACCTGACCATTTGATATACTTTCACTAGTACCACCTCCATCAGTAACTCCAGAAGCACTTTTAACTGTTACAATAAAATTCTCTAATGATTCAGTAGCTGATAAGACTTTTGTTCCAGGCATAAATGATCCACCAGTAGTAGTAGTTGTAAAACTGATACCACCAATACTATTTGAGGTTTTTTGATCAAATCGTTTATACTGATACGTTACACCATTGGGTAATGTACTAATAGGAGAATAGGGATATGGAAATAATAATAAATTTCTGTTCGTATCAGATACTATAGTATTACCATTTGGATCATTGTTGTATTTTGATAATTCATCTACATCTGCAGACGTTGAGATATAAACATTTGTTGTTGTACTGCTGATATTGGCTGATTGATCCTCTTTACTGTGAGGAATAATCATTGAATCCATATCAGATAATGTAAATGACAAAGTAAATGTTGAATTGGATCTAACATTTTGTGTTAAATCTGTATTTGCAGTTGCTGTATGTTCACCACCTATTACTTTATAATCAGCAATTGTAACAGTATCGCTTGAAGTGTTTGAGCCATAAGTTGTATTAACTACAAGTTTTGCTCCAACATATGCATTATTAGCTTGAGACGTTGTTGCAGGAGGTAGTTTTATATCAGTTTTTGATGTACCTTCTGCACCTGCTACTTCTCCAGTAAGTTTTTTGTCTACGCGAATATCGTATAAACTTGTTGCATAAGTAGAATGAAAATGAGTTGTATTTGCTGTATCTGAATCTGTCTGCTCCCAATCTATTTGTCGTATTCTAGCAGTACCAATTTTTGTAGCATGATATAAGGTAGTTGCATTCGCAGAATTGATTTGAGCATTAACACTAGCAGTGGTAGTACAATGTAAGTCAACTAACTCATGTTTATGTGTTTCAAACAAGCCAGAAAGATTTTTAACATGTACTTTATTACCAAAACTAGATGCTAAACTGTAAGCAGAAATAGTCTCTGTTGTTCTTGCTTTATCTATATCTTTATAGGTTGTCGCAATAGTTTCAAATTCAAAACCTTTAACATAAGCCTTTCCTGGTTCCAGACCAGCAGATAACTTTGTAGCAGTTCCACCCACATGTTCGACTAATTGCAGACCAAATGGCCTCACAGTATAATCACCACTTTCATCAAATGTTCTTCTTGCTAAAGTTTTTTCTATCTCCCCATATAAGGGATATTTGACTTCTTTAGTTTTTTGACCATTCTCAACTCTTAATAGTTCTATGAAATTTTCATCTGCTACTTGTTCAACATCATCTGTTGCCGTCAGATCTTTAGCTGTTAGCGATAATGTTACTTTTAATCTGTTTGCACCAGGTGCTGCATAGTTTGTTGTACCTGCAGCATTATCTAAAATATTAGCATCTCCTGTTGAATCTATAGTAGCTTCTGTAATAGTTAAACCAACTTTCTTTGTTGGTGTGGCACTATACTTTTCTAAACTAACCGATTGTTTAGGTGATCTAACAAAAAAACCATCAACAAAAAAAGCACCTTCTGATATACTAGCTATACTTCCACCAGCCTGTGCTCCACTTACACCCGATGCTCCAGTTGAACTAACAGAATTTGCACTAACAGAAGAAGATTCTATAGTTGTAACTGTTTCACCATCAGAGAAATTATTGGCACCTAACAAATTAAACATCAACGTTGGTTGTTCTGTTGCTGTTGCTTCTTCAACTTTAATAACTTTACCTTGAGCTTTTGAAGTGCTACCTATAATCAGCTTATCAGCAAAATTCGCAAGGTTAATTGCTGCTCCGGAGAAATTAACTTCTAATTTCAATGATTTGACTTGTGTATCTAAAGTTAGATCACCACCATAAACTTTACTACCATTTTGAAACATATGCAAACCAGATCTTTCAAGCTGGTATTGTAGTAAAGTTTGTAGCTGTGTTAATTCTCTAGCTTGTACACCATATCCTGGTCTAAACAAGATACGATAGTAATCATTCGACGGTGCAGCATCATCATAATATGGTGATACATTAAAATTTGTTGTTAGTGCCATTTTGTCTCAGACTAAAAATTAATAATTAGTTTAACATCTTCTATTTGATCACTTGCTCTTGCAATCGGTGATCTGTTTTCTACATAAAGTATTTCACCTGAAAAAGGTTTAAATGCACCAGCAGAAATCGATGTTGAATTAGCTGTTGGATCAGAACCTGAAACTGTTAATGCTTCATTTGTTTGAAATGATCCAGGTAATCCATCATACCCATTAGTCGTATTTCCACCATGTGTCACCGAAACAAGTCTTAACTTTTTGGTTGCATGAGTCCAGTCTACAACTCTTCCTGTTGCACCTGATTTCGCACCAGTTACCAATTCATCTGCAACATATGTTCCAGCTGTATTTGAATAAGACTGACATGTAATTGTAACAGCCTGATCTGCTGTAGTAGCTGTTGCAACAGCACCTGCAGAAGTAAGTGGCTGAGCTACTAAACCAATTTTACGGAAGTCATTAGATACTGAAAAAGCACCTGACTCTGTATTTTCTAATCTAGTATTAATCATTACATTAAATCCACCTAATTCTTCAACAGCATCATATCCATGGCCCATATATGGCTCAATAATAGCTGTACCTGTGGCACCTGAACCATGTGAACTATTTGCAGTAACTGTAACAACTGCGTTAGAATAACTGTTTCCAGCATTGATTACAGTATAACCAGTAACTTGAGCACTATTAGAACCAGTGGCTCTTACATTAGCTGCTTGACCGTCACCTGTAATAGCAACTTTTGGAGCAATAACAAATGCATCTCCATTAGCAGGAGCAGAGCCAATTGCAGCACCAATTGTAACAGTTTTAGTTGATCCAACATAGTTTGTGATCGTACCACCCATGCCAGAAGCATTTCCTGCTGTAAAATAAATATCAGATCCAACATAGATATCATCCGTACCACTTGCACCAGAATGTAAAATGAAAGTAGTAGTATTATGAGAACCTGTACCTAAACTGTTAGACTCAAAAATATAACTTGAGCCAGTTGCCAGTTTATTAACAATATTCACTTGACCAGAAATTGCAGCCACTTCAACTGCTCTTTGATTCTCATTCTCTTGAGTCGCTGTTGGCATTCCTGTTGTACTTGTCTTACCAAAAGCATTCGCATGTCTTATCTGTTGGGCAGGTATGTATGACGTTGTAGCAAATTTTAATGCTTTTGCTGCAGAAACTGTATACATAAACTTCCACTTATATCCATCAGATCCTGGTGTAATAATTGCAGTACCAGTACCAGATGGTTTATCAGTACTTGCACCAGAACCATTTGCAAGACATTTGTATACATTATATTCATCTGTCATTACATGAAATGCTTGTGAATACAAATCGTTGTTTGCATGTGTGTATGCAAAATATTTTGTTCCGGATGTCCAATCATTTCTTGTAACACAATGTGTTACATCCGCCGCAGTAATTTTCTTAGCAGCAATCATATCACGCCAATTTTCGTAATATGAATTAGCTATTGAATCTGTTGGCGTAGGTGGATTATTATCATCCGCAAAAGCACTAATACCTCCGATAAAGACATACATGTTAGTTTCTAACGATGTATCTCCAGCTGAAGTATTAGCAAAAGTAGTAAATCCTGCGTCTTCATCAAATGCTTCAACAAATTGTTTTGCATTATGAAGCCGGAATTTTTTTGAAACTAAGGCAGGCATATTAAATTCTCCTATTATTTTTTATTATTTATGGTTTATCCCTTAACGCAAATGCTTCCGTGTTGAAGTCATTCAATCCGACTGGTAAGTATACTGAATGATTACATCCAGATACGGTAAACGTTGTTGTATTAGTACTCTGTACTCTATATTTAGCTTCTTCTTTCCAGTGGAATTTAATTGGCAGACCGTCAAAATCATGAGTTGCTGTTTCAAACAATATCATGTCATTTTCAGTAAGTAAATTACCTAAGGTAGATTCGTTACCATTATATGATCCATCACCATACGGTACACCATCTTCCAATAAAAAGTTGTCTCCTGCATCCGCAGAACCATTAGTACTATCTATTACCATATTATCATCTTCAGCTACTAAGCGTATATCAGATAAGAAAATCTCATCCCCTACAACTGATTGCGGAATAAATGTTGGTCCTGTTACATGAGATAACAAAAGAGCAGCATAATGTGATAAAGTTAGGTCTGTCATAGTTGCTGTAGGACTAAAAGTATCTAAAAAATCTTGAATCGTTGGCACAGTTCGTATTACAGTTGCATTTGCTTCTGTAAAAGATGCTACACCATACGGACGCCATACACTTGTAACAAAGTTGTCCGTAACAGCGTGTGTAACATTAAATGTGGTTTCTATTTCTTCTTCAAGTGTTTCTGTAGAACCACCTACTAAAGCAGCACTTAGTACTGGTTCGTGCTCAATTTCAGATTGATTAGTTAATGTATTTTGTACATCTATAGGATTATCATCCCATTCTATTATCCTGTTTATATATTCTAATTTTTGTATTAAGGTACTTGCAGGATTAACTACAGGAAAGAAAGGTATTACATGTTCGCTACTGGTTGCTATTGTTGTATCTAATGCTGTTGGTATTATTTCAAGTTCAGGTTCATAATCTACTGCAGTATCTGGTAAATCTATAGTATTAAATTCTGTAAATTTTATTACATATTCTGGTGTTTGTATTAAATCACTCGCAGGATTAATTGCTGCTTGCGTTTCAGTAAAATTAATATGTAATTCAGTTAAATTAGCATTAGCATCTAAGTAATTCATATTTAATGGAGTAGGTTCTAATACTAAACCACTTACGCTCGGAGCTTTGTCTAATTCCAAAGCCATTGTTGAACGTATTGCTATTTCTCCAAAAAGGGCCCAACCTGCTGGATGTAAAAATGCTTTAACATTATCTCTAAAATCTGTAATTGGTACATTTGTTTTTAAGACATAAGAATAATCTTGATAATAATATGAATCCTGTATTTTATCTTTACCAGATATCAAACTATCCTCATTTGCATATTCACCAGGATTAGTAGCAAGTGCACCAATTGTTGCTCTTAAATCAGCATTGTTATCTCCTGATGGAGCAGAAACAGTTGGAACAGACGTAAAACCTATACCAAAGTCAGCTATCGTAATAGATGTTATTGAACCTATAGCTAAGTTACCTGATGTTACTACAGCATTATTTCCTCTCATTGAATTGTCTACTGAAACAACATTTGTAGAAGCAGCAGTTGAATTTGCTGTTGTTGTTAACTGTAGAACAGGTTCATCAGGAAGAAAAGGAACAGACTCCATTCTAAACTGTCCCATCGTTGAACTTGTTCCACTATAAGAACCATGAGTTGGATCATACCCATCTTCTAAGAGAATATTATCACCAGCATCTGCAGTTCCATTTGTACTATCTAAAACAAGTAACGTAGCAACCGATCTTATTCTAATAGTAGAAAATGTTGAGTTGCTTTTATTTGTAATAAAAGGATCTAAAATTTCACCTGCAGCCCCACTTGTTTGTCCTTGAATTGTTTTACCATGAGAAAATAAAAATTGTACATTAGCAGCAAGATTTAAGAATTTGGATCTTGGTCCTAATGTACCATCGTCATTATTAAATGCTGTTATAGTGTTTTGTGAAGCAGTAATATCAGGTGCAGTTTTATAACCAGTTCCCACTGCTGTAACAATAGATGTCTTTAAAGAACCAAAAGCAGTTTCAGTTAATTCAAGACTTCCAAAATACTGAGTAGCACTAACAGGAATTACACCAGCAACAGTTGTGCTTGTACTTGAAACAGCATCACCATTTGCATAATAAGCTGAAATAGGAGTACCATTATCTCCATTAAAAAAATTAGGTTGAAATTCATCTTTTAGTGCATAAATGATGGATGTACCATCTGGAGCAGAAATTACTGTTCCAACAATATTATTTGCAGTATCACACACAAACATTCCTGGTCCATAATTTGCAGAACTACCAACCGTCATGTCAAATGTAGTAGTTGTATTAGAATAAAGATGTGTATTTACATTATGTCCACCTAATAATCCAGTATAATCAGCTGCATTAAGTGCTATAGAAGCAAATGGAGTTATAGCTATACCAGCACCAAATCTTCGAGCAGTACCCGACTGATGCATAGATGTTGCTTTTCCAGCAGCACCACTACCTGATTCACTAAAATATGTAAATACTTCTGTACCAAGATAACCATCTCCACCATCGGCTATATCAATTTCATTTACAGCACCTTGTGCTATTGAATTGATTGAAGCAGTTGCATCAATTCCACCTCCACCAGCAATTGTTAAGGAATCACCAACTTCATAACTTGTTCCACCAGAAACTATTGAAATGTTGTCGATCTGTGACATTAATCGACCTGAAGCAACTATGTCCGTATCATTCGATGTCTCAATATATTCACCAGGTGAAAAAGTACCCTTAATGTCTGATAATACCAATCTTGTTAAATGATATGGAGCTTTTATAAGTGTACTTTGTGACTGCACAACAGCAGAAGCTTCTGATGTTGTACCAGTTATAGTTTTTCCACCAAAATATAATTCATTTTCAGCTGTAGTATTATCAACAAAAATAACTTTATCAACAGCCCAATTGGCATCAGATACTTTAAAAAGATATTCTTTAGGATATGTAAATTCTAATTGATTATCATCATAAAGTGCTCTCCACAACCACCTATAGGAATCCTCACTACCTCTCGACCTATAAATTTTATCAGCAATTGAGATTAATTTACGTAAATCAGTTTTTGCAGTTCGAGGAAGGTGAGGGGCATATTCTTTTCTAAACAACTCTAAAAATTCATCTGTGGTAGACATGATATCAGTGATATCTTCTAAGCTCCTACCTAGCTGTAAAACACCTTTATCCTGTACTTCAACTAATGTGGCTTGTGTTCTATTTGCTGATCCAGTAAATGTTTCACCTTTAACAAATTGACCAAAAATAGGTTTTACATATAAATGATGAGGAGTGATAGCAGCATGACCACCAGCTAATTGTCCATATGGTTGTGTTCCTACAAGCAGTCCTATTGCAGCAGATGTGCCACCTGTTATCGTTTCACCTACTATAAAAGCATCTCTGTCAACATCTCTAATTGAATCAAAAATTATTGAGCCGGTTCCTGTTGCTTCTTCTAATTCAATACCTTCAAACCCAGCTTCATTTTCTAGGAGTGGTTGATATTCATTTAAAACTAAATCTGAAAAATGGAAGTGTTGGGCTTCTAGGTATTCATAATATTTTTCTAAAAAAACGTATAACCTAGAATTGTCATCAACAAAAAACTCAGGTAATTGAGTTCTAATTAAGGAACTTGTTAACTCTTTTGCCACACTAATAACCTATTGAACTTGATGTTGTCACAGATCCAGTTGCATCTGTATTATCAGCTATGGCTGAAGTAGTAACATCTTCTGTGTTTATAACTAAAATTTGTTCGCGCACTGGTGTAATATCATTGGATGCAGAAGTTATTGTAATGTTTAATGTATTCCCTGAAATAGCAGGAGGTGCAAATGAAACAAGATTAACTAAACCAGATGAATAACTAACTGTACCAATATTATTAGCAACAACAACTTTTGATCCACTCACAGTTTTTACTACACGCAAAACACTGTTCTCATCATCTAAAGAACAATCGCTTTGAATGGTACCAAGACCATCATCATAAGTAAAGGTTGTTGAAACAATAGAACCTACATAAGTATCATTTGGATGATATATTTCATTAGAAAATTTAATTCCATAATTTGTAGCAACACCAGCTTCAATCTCTATTTTCTTTGTAAGAGTTATTGTTGTTAAGTTTCCTAAAATAGAAGGATCGACATTATCAATAGCTGTTGTTAATTTTGAATATCTAAATCTTAAATCAAAATTATTAAGTTCAGTTGCACCATAATTAACAATCGCTGATTTAACATTGTCAGCGATAACAGCAGCAGAGTTCTGTGATACTAAACTATCATATTTGATTGAACTATTAATATTTAAGTAGATGTAATCTGGAGCTATTACTTCTGGAGTAACAGTTACAATTTTTCTGCTTGCTAATACAGTCCTTACTGCATCTTTTGCAGCTGCAGTTAAAATTAATCCTGATTTTGGTTTAACAGCTATAAAAACTTTACCATAAACTGGTGGATCATTATCTTCTCCACCCCATGTTGTAATTGATTGAGCATCACTATACTCAGATGTAACAATTCGCTTATAATCATTTACAGTAACAGCTCTATTTTGAGTTTCATAATTTTTAGGTGCATTAAATTTAACTGAATCTATAGATTCTCTATCCGCACCACCAAAACCAGTCGTTACAGTTGCAACTGTCACATTACTATAACCACCAACAGTACCTGCTAAACTAAATTCAGAAGCACCATTTGTTACAGTTCCTTCACAAACTAAAGCATCCAGAATAACAATGTTTCCAGATGCGATTTTTCGACCTAAAACACCATCTCCAAAAGACACTTCATATTTACCATCTGTGCCCTCATTTAGATAGTATACATTTGATGTAGAATTTACTGTTGTAACATCTGAGATTTTATTATATACATAGGTATTGGATTCGTCGACAGAATTTTTTAATTTTACTGTTAAAGTACTTGTATCAGTATTAGCATTAGGTAATATAAATTTTTGATCTGGATTTAATGTATTTGCTGTATACGTATGTGTTAAAGCAACACCTTGTTTTAAAGTTATACCATTAGCAAAAAATTGATTATTACTATTTTTTGCAACAGTTGTGGATTCTGTTGTATTAAAAGTATATGATATATTATTCACTACAGATGTAAAATCTGTATTTTTATCAACAGTTATTGTAGCCGGTTCACCTGTAGGAAAAATTTGTAAGTCAACTACAGCACTAGTGCCTGTTACAGAACGTGGTGTATATCCAAGAGCTTTCGCTCGAGATACTACACTTGATCTTAATAAAGCACTATCTAAAAACATTTCATTTGCTAACATATTCAAATAAAATGCATTATAGTGTGTATTATATGCTAATATGTCCAACAATACACTTATTGATGAACCATCGAAATCATAATCAGCAAATTCAGTTTGACTTCGCATGTAGGTTTTTAGATTTTGTTTTATACTATTAAAATCTAATTCTGAAATTTTTAAAGTGCTACTTGAGGCCATTACTATCTAATCCTTGTCAAAAATGTTTCGAAAAAAGATGGTTCAATTTGGTCTATAACAAAAAATTTAATCTGAACTCTATATTCATTATTGTCTGGAATGGGTTCCACAGCAACTTCATACGACTGTGCTCTAGGTTCCATTGAAGCTAAAGTTATTTGAATACTTTTTGTCATTCTATGAGCAGTTATTTGTGATATTGGTTCAAAAAGAAATTGTCTTAAATTTGATCCGAGATGTGGTTGCATCACTCTATCATATGTATTCGTTTTTAAAATATTACTAATTGACGATTTTACAGCCTCCGCACCTGTCACTGTACTTATATCTTTAGTGATCGGATTTGCTGAAAAATCGTTACTTATATCTGCATACTGCTCTGCCATATTATTCTCCTACCTTATTTATACTAATTACTACTTGTCTCATCTATTTCTTCCCTCTCCCCCTTCTTCATCTTTAATACCAAGTAGAAGTTGTAACGTCTCCAAAGAAGCTGCAACAGCTTGAGTACTTTTACTATCTGGAGAACCTCCCATAATTAAACTTCCAGCACTAAATCTTAATGATGCTGGAGGTTGATTATCAGCTCCTTGTAAGGTTGATAAAAATGCAGCAGTTCCACCAGTTTCAGGTGGAATAACGAGAACATATAGCCCTATTTTTTGTAAATTAATAAATTGTTCTTGTATTGAAATAATAAGTTCATTTAATTTAACAATTTGTTCAACTCTTTCATCTATTGTTTTAATTGTTCGATTTATACCTGCTTGAGCTGTTGAAATTAATCCTCTAAAACTATTAAGTTCACCTCTAGTCCATCTAATAAAAGTTCCTAGAATTGGAATTAGATCCGTTAGTGTGTAAGTCATAAAATCAGGTGGAACACTATCAGGTTTATCTACTTGTGTTTTTATCAAACACACAGTAGTTGGAACATCGTGTGTTATTCTTTGTGCTTCATATTCTATTTCTGCATCTATTTGTTCACCATCTTCACTTACTAATTTTGCACCACTTGATTGAGTTTTTAAGTCTTCATCACTACCAGTGTCAGTCTCAACTGCTTCAGCTTCGACATCTGACTTAACCGTGGCAATGGTTAAAATATTACCAGGTTGAGGTTTCTTATTAAGTTGAAAAGGTTGTAAAGTAAGAGTTTCTTCCCAATAAGGTAAAGTGTTTATATTTTTCTTAGTCTCACCTTTATCTGTTGCAGCATATATTTCTGATTTTTTTGAATCTGAAGAAGAAATGACTTGTGCTTTAAATCCAGTTTCTTCTCCATCAACATCTGTCAATTCAACTACAATAATTTTCTCACCCTCTTTTAAACCATCTAACTTTTTACCAAAACTTTGCTCTGATCTTATTAAATCAACATCAGCATCTGTAACGTCACCTAACCATTCATCATTATCAAACTGTAAATCATGAACCATATTAACTTGTACTTTTATAGTAGGTGGTTTTAATAGTGCTA
>CEUS01103449.1_pt1 | contig 10892 bp, 6 predicted proteins | sample 427031 | NCBI WGS metagenome assembly CEUS01 (sample SAMEA2622837, study PRJEB7988) | marine metagenome | biome: marine biome (ENVO:00000447); feature: marine epipelagic mixed layer (ENVO:xxxxxxxxx); material: "saline water (ENVO:00002010), including plankton (ENVO:xxxxxxxx)" | depth 140 m | reverse complement strand
AGCAACTGATGTTCCTGGGTGCAGGGAAATAGTGGAAAATGAAAAAACCGGTTTATTAGTGAAACCACGTGAGGTTAGATCTCTTTTTCGGGCGATGAAAAGATTAATAAATGATTCTTCCTTACGAGAACAGTTGGCCCACCGACTCCATGAGCGGGTTAAAGCAGAATTTTCCGATTCGGTAATCAATCCGAAATGGGGAGATCTATACGACAATATCACGCGAACATGATCCTCGGTATATATATCGGAGCGGCCTTGATGAGTTTGGCACTTTGCTATCCTGTTCTCTTTTGGTTGAAGAAAGAAAACGTTTGGGATACGCCTAATGCCCGTTCTAGCCATGAGCAGCCTACTATTCGCGGTGGTGGAATCGCATCATTAATAGTAATCTTTTTTGTGATAGGGATTTGGGTTTGTCCAGAATCCCCCAGATTGGGATATGCATGGATAGGGGGCTTGATTGTTTTGTCATGGGTAAGTTTGCGTGATGACTTTGGAGGTGTGCCAATCTTTCAACGGTTATTGGCGCAAATCGTTGCAGTGGGCTTGGTGAATTGGGCTCTTTTGGCAAATGACCATTCGTGGGGAGTTATTTGCATCGCGTGCCTTGTAATGGTGGCTTTTATAAATTTTGTCAATTTCATGGATGGCATTAATGGTTTGGTTACAGGGATGATAATGCTGGTAGCTCTTGGGCTGGTCTGGACGTTTCCGGATATTAACTGGCTCTGTAAGTTTGTGGCTTTAGCTTTGGCAGGCTCAGTGAGCGGGTTTTTGCCTTTCAATTTTCCAAAGGCTAAAATGTTTCTTGGTGATGTAGGGAGTATTACTTTGGGGTTTTCAACTGCTGTAATCATTTTGTGGATATGGGCAGATAATTCGACAGTTTCGAATCCATTATTACTTCCAATCTTCGTATTATATTTTTTCCTAGAAGGGGGTGCTGCCATTTTGCGAAGAATGCTGACAGGCGAAAAATGGTGGGAACCGCACAGAGAACATTTTTTTCAGAGACTGAACAGAAGTGGGTACGGTCATACTCGTACGACGGTATTGATAATATGTATTCAATGCCTAGTAATCCTTTTTATTTGGGGTGCTGTTTCATACAAATGGCCTCCTATTTTGTCTTGGCTATTATCCTTACTGATATGGGTGGGTTTTTTTCTCTACGTTGAATCCAAGTTTATGGATACAAAGGAAGGCTCTTTGCCGAAACTTTAATATGGCCAATAGCATTCATCATAATTTGAGTCGTAATGAACGATTTATGATACTGCTCGTTGTATATGCCTTCGTTTTGGTGACGTCGACTCTTCTAGCATACGGTTTGCGATTTGATTTTGCGGTGCCCACTGAACATCAGCTTTCTATTTTGAAGGTGTGGATGTGGGTTTGGCCCATCAAACTAATAGCTCTTGCATTGGCAGGTCAATTTTCGAGCTTACTGAGCTTTTTTAGCATTCCCGACCTAAAGAGATTAGGTTTTGGGTTAGGAGTTGTAACAATGGGCTTACTATTTGTATGGAGTTTTATGCCGTGGGATTATGAAGTATCAAGGGGCGCAATCATATTGGACGGAATTGTAGCTTTCTTGGGAATTTCCATGATTCGCTTGGCCTTTAGATTAATCCGCCAAAATACAAGTTTAGCTGGTGATAGAGAACCTATCCGGATTGGTATAGTAGGAGCTGGAGCGGCAGGGGCAGCACTGGCACGTGAAATGCAGGTTCAGGGAGGAATGCGTCCTATTGTTTTTTTCGATGACGCGAAAGAGAAACACGGCACTCAAGTACATGGTATTCCTGTAGTAGGCCCGGTTGAGATCTTGCAGAATCAGGAGCAATCTTTGGTAGAGGAGGTCGTGATCGCAATGCCTTCGGTATCCGGATCACGGGTGCGTGAAGTCACAAATGTGCTGCAGGGCTTAAACATAACTTTCAGGACGGTGCCAACGATGAGTCAATTGGCTCAAGGCCAAGTTGTAACAGCGTTACGCCCAGTCCGCATTAGTGATGTTCTTGGCAGAGAGTCAGTTGATCTGGAGACCAAAAATCTAATGGGATTTTTTGATGGAAAGACTGTTTTGGTTACGGGTGCAGGTGGAAGTATTGGTTCGGAATTATGTAGACAATTATCGGACTTAAACCTTAAGCGTTTAATTATGGTGGAGAGGTCTGAAGCCTGCCTTTTTAAGTTGCATTCTGCAATCGATGGAAAAACAGGACTGGTTCCGCAGCTATTAGATGTCCTCAACGAATCTGCAATGGAGAGCCTCCTTAAAAAATACAAACCTGAAATATTGTTCCACGCTGCAGCCTTTAAACACGTTTCATTATTAGAAGATCAGCCTGCGGTGGCTGTGTTAAATAATGTATTGGCTACTCATCAACTGGCCAGTATATCCGGAAAAAATGGAGTTGAAGCTTTTGTGCTTGTTTCGACCGATAAGGCGGTTGATCCCGCTAGTGTAATGGGCGCAACCAAGAGGATTGCTGAGCAGTTGATCGAAGGACATTCATTAAAAGGTGATGGAACAAATTATATGTCAGTACGATTTGGCAATGTGCTGGCTTCCTCTGGAAGCGTTGTCCCTATTTTTCAGAAACAGATTGAACAAGGCGGGCCTGTTACAGTTCGTGGAAATAAAACAACTCGATTCTTTATGAGTATTCCTGAAGCTGCGGGCCTTGTTTTATCCAGTGCAGCTCTTGGGGTAAATGGAGATCAATTTATTTTGGATATGGGAAAACCGGTTCGGATTGTTGATTTGGCTGAACAGATGATACGCCTCAGTGGCAAACTGCCCAGAGAGGAAATAGAGATCCGGTTAACGGAATTACTACCTGGTGAAAAAGCACACGAGTCCCTGCATTCGGCTGATGAGCAACTTGTTGATACCTCCCATCCCAAAATTAGAAGAGTTGAAGGATGCTGTATTCAGACTAACGAATGGGAAAAATTGAATTCAGAACTTAAACTCATTCGAGGGGCAAATGATGATACCGCTCTGACCTTCTTGAGGAAGTTTGTGCCCCACTTCCGCCCTCTTTAAATCTATATATACCAACTTCAGGGATTATCGTTCTCTGAAGGATTAGTAATTATGCTTTGCGTTGTCGCATTTTGATCGGCAGCACTGGTTAAGACAATCCGACGAGTGGCTGCTCCCCCAGAATTGGCCCAAGACGCGTTGTTGTCATAAATTAATTTACCACTGACGGTTATTTTTTTGCCATCAGCACTAAAAGCTAGACCAGCTGGAGGACTAGCAGGATTTATGTTTACCGAGTAGTAGGAATTTGTCGCATTGTCTTCAAAGGTGATTGTTTTCACCCCGAGAAAATTCTGCCCATTGATGACCAGAGGTAGAAGATTGTTTGGATAAACACCAGTTGTCCCATTGATGTCATAGGTATCTACCCCATTAAACCCACTTCCAGCTCCAGCAAAAGTTGCGGTAACAGTTGAGTGAAACTCAGGCATGGCACTTAGAGTAAAAGCACCTGTGCTATTAAGGTCACTGACCACCGTGCCAAAAGGTGTTGATATTTTTATTCGACGGTGATTGATGATGGGTGAATCGAGAAGGTTTGCATTAAAAAATGAATTAGGTGCGATAGTGAAGTTAGAGTCAGTGTTTAAAGTTAGGCCGTTACTAAAATAATTTGGGGGGGAACCGATGCTAGCTCCAGAGTTCGCTGCAATTGTACTGCCGTCAACATCCACCACTTCGGCAGAGCTAATCAGCCCGAAACCAGAGCCAATAATCTCTATCGAATCGAAATCCCTGCGATAATTTGAGGTTCCGCTTGTAGTTTGATAGCTCTTAAATGTTGGGGGCACTCCAACCTGAAACCGCAGCTCTTGTGGAGAGACAAACGCATCTCGATCGCTGATTAGTTTAAATCTACGCCATTTCGAAGAAAGTAAAGAAGAGTCAGCTGCAGCGGTATTACTAAACTGAATTGCTTTAGTATTAATAGATATCGCAGTGTCAGTAACCGTTATTCCGTTAGCAGGGAGCGTTATCTTAGGCTGATCTGTTGAGTTAAGATCTGTACCATTTTCATCAACTAATTGGATTTCTGTGACTCCCCGAAGATTTGAGCCGGTTAAAGTAATGGTGTCGCCGGTGTTGGGGTCCCGGTTATATGTGAAAGGAGTAGTAAACCCGGCAATGAAAGCAACCTCAGGTTGGGCATTAACATTAAATTTCTGACTGTTTGAGTTTCCAATTAAATTATATACTTTAAACATCCTCATGGCATCAGTGCCGTTACCGTCGGCGGTTCCTGTGAAGAAGGTGTCTTTCGAAAGCTGAATGAGATTACCTCCATCAGCTACTGCGACTCCAACAGTCGGGAGATCGATATGCACCGCTGGATCCAAAGCTGACCCGTTTATATCCACAATTTCGATGCGGTAGGTGGTGTTAAGTGCTTCCCCTTGAATCGTTACAATTTCATCACGGTGGAAAGCCGATGTTGCGTTAATATCGTTGACTCCTGGATTAGCAGTAGTTCCTCTGTATAAGCCTGTTATTTTAGGAGTGCTGGTGATATATTCAATGAGGTTCACACTATTGGTACTGCTAAGAGATGCAGCCGCAGAATCTCTAGCCACACGCATTCTTCGGTGTCTGCCATCAGCGGAAGTTGAAATTGCGTTTATTGGAAGTATGGCATGAGAATCACTGCGTACTTGAAAATCGGCGGTAGTGCTATTGCCAGTTGCCGGGAATAACACTGTTCCATTTTCGTCTTCGACCCTGAAGTAGCTTAGTTGAGATTTAATATCTCCTATTGGACGACTCTTAAATCCGTAACCGTATATATCTAAATTATGTTCGGCTCTGTCATAAGTAAGATTATCTCGACTTGTTCCAGTAATGACTGGGGTTCCGGTATCTATGCCGATTCCTTCGGAGGCATCACTCTTGCCAATAGTATTCCAAATAATTATTTTACGAGTGCCGGGATCCCCTTCCGCTGCGTCTGTAATATGACCGGGGGGAATAATGATTTGATTGTGTGATTCGATAAATGTCTGAACTACTGATCCCTGAATTGTTTGCAAGACGACATTGCCATCCAATATCTGAATTGCAGTGGCTGAGGCGAGGTTGCTTCCTTCAATAATTAATTTTTCTTGTGTACGAGTAAGTCGACCATCCTCGCCAGAATCTGTAATGCGGGTAATGACAGGTGTTGTAGTGGCCGGAGAGATAGCATTTTCAAGTATAGACATTTGGGCATCATTAGGAAAAACAACAATGTCTTTGGGGCCAGGGCCTTTTATGTGCCCCCAAAGACTGTAGGTATTGGTATTGCCCACAACACTAGCTTCTCCGCTCCATATTACCTCGAATCCTTGCCCCAGCTTGGTAAACGTATATTGGATGGGGCCTGAAATAATTCCAGGCCCTACATTGGTGGTTAACAGTTGGGCTGGGCCTAGATTGTTGGTGTAGTTATCAATCCAAGCACTAAAGTCCGTACGATTGAATGCGATGGGAATGCCGTCGGGAGAGACCCCAAGCTCATCTGCAACAAATAGGATGTCTGGTTGGAATATTGCTCTGCCAACGGTTTGAGAAAAATGTTTCAAGGTTGGTACTCCAATAAATGCCGAGGAACCAGGTGTGGTGTTGTTGAGATTGATTACATTTTGACCGTTAGTGCTGACAAATATATCAGTCCATTCATGAGTAGCAGCCGTGAAGTTTATGCCGAGGAACGAATCAAATTGCTGCTCCCTGAATTCTATTTTATTTATCCCTCCACGCATTGCTACATCCACCAGTGCGGGAGGAGCTTGAACGGGTAAACTAGATGTGATTGGTAGACCCGGGATTATGCCTGCATTGCGTCTGGGAACATAAGCTCCAGAAATACCTGTGGGATCTGGATAGATTCTCCCCGATCCATTCGGAAAAACAGGAATGGCATAAGTAGGCAAAAAGCTAGCGGGTGTCATCAGAACAACATTTGGATCTAGTCCTTCATATACATAGTTGTTGGTGCGGTAGAGATATTTTAGCCCTCCAGCATCGTCGTAAGTTAAGGCGTGACGCGGTTGATATTGTCCCCCCATTGCGTTTTTGCCATCGTAGTACACGCCGAACCCAAATAGTGTCGGCTGTTCGGTCCAAAAGATGGCCGTGTTACCATAGAATGCATCGGTGATTGCCGATAAGCTGGTCCAGGCATTACCCGTGGTATCTGTGGTAAACTCTTCCATATCAGCAAAGGACGGCACCTGAGTAACTCCGACAGAAGGCGGTGCATCGTGTATAAGGCGGTAGCTAAAAGCTACATTGTTAATCATTGAAGTTGGCTTATAGGTAATCGGATCAAAATTTCGTAGCCTTACGTTGAAATTCAATTGAGTTCCAGCAGCATTGGTTGAGGTGGAGTGAATACCAAAAGCATAACGGTAGGGATTGCCGAGACCCAAATGGTTTACTATTAATCCAAGAGTAAGACTTTTGATATCGATTATTTGGCCGTTTTTTGCGGTTGTATTTAGCCATGAAGAATTGTAGTTGCTGCGGAATCCATGATTGCTTAGGTCAAGGCTACTGACTCCGCTATACTCGTCATTTTCGAAAAAATCATTGACTGCATTAAAGGCTTCATTGACTGCTTCACGGCCTTCCAATCCAAAATATTGCATGAAGCTCGCATCGAATGCATATGTCAGTAATGGGATGTTCCACCGGAAAAAGGTTTTCAAGTCTTTTGGTCCACCGAGGTCGTCCGTGTAGTTGAAGTCAATACTTCCACTGCCAAGCTCATTGGCATGCATAGGACCCACCAGAACAAAGGCACGAGCGTTTTGGGTCCCCCAAAGCCCAGCTAGCAAAACAAGAAAAAGTAAAAAACGTTTCACTGTTTATCTTAAATAAACAGGCATCCCAAAGCAGGACCTAATACCTCTTGATATTTAGGCCTTAAAATTGGGCTATAGCCCTCCCTTGCTCTCATTATGGGCCCAGTAAATTCGAGCCCAACCCTTAGTTGTTCGCAGAAAAAAACGTGGCGTGAATAAGATGCCAATAAACGAGATTAGCCGGCAAGGGAACTCACATATGAGGCTGCGTAATGAACGGTGAGAGAGGTCAATCCCCAGGCGCAGATGATGGCAATAATCAGTACGATGGCCAGCTCAGTGATCTGCATTGTCCATTGTAGACCCTTTCGGCAGCCGAGGAGGGTGAGAGTTTCTAATTCGCGAGTGCGCAATCGGCGGGTTAGAGCAATGATCAATGCCAAGAGTGCTCCCATTGCAAGGGTCACTAGCGAGTGATGGGCGTCTAGAAAATCACTGACGCGCAAAACCATGTACATAAGTTCGGACATGACATCTGGTGATTTGAGCACCTGCAGGGACGGATGATCTTGATAATGGGCTAGCAGTAGGGCTTGGGCTTTTTTACTCTCGGGCCGGACCAGCATGGCGGTTAAAGGGAAGGTCTCTGGATCTCCGTGAGGATGGAATGAATCAACATTTTCTTCTGTGATCTCGAGATGTTTCTTTACCAACTTTGGGCTGGTGCCGTTGTGATCAAGGCTTGGATCATGTCCATGCCATATGCCTTCGATGATCCATGCAGTCTTAAGACTCACAAAAATAGCTGTATCATCCGCTGTGTCAGATGGGGCAAGGACTGTGGTGATGTTTAGTTTCAGCGGATATTCTCCTGCCAAGTCGAATAAATTTTCGCGGTCGGTCAAGAGCGTGTCGCCGGGGCGCAACCCCAGCTTGGTGGCGACGGCAGCACCAAGCTCGCAATCACCGAGTATTTGCATCGATTTCCCTTGGCGTATCTTGAGATTGCGGAAATGAAAATAATCCTTCCGGGTGCCCACCACGGGAAAACCTTGGCAGGTAAATTTGGAATGCAGCGGAATCACCTCACCGATTTCCAGTTGTTGCAATTTTTTGTACTCGCCATTGGGCACAGTGCCATTATTTCGAGCCCGGAAATAAAGTCCGTGCAGGACGAGGTCAAAACGGCTGCCTTTGGGGCCGATCACTAGGGGCGTGGAATCGGCTCGGGCACTAATTGTGCGGTCAAATTCATCCACCAATTGGTGAGTTACCATTGGTAGATACAATGCTATGGTTACGCCTAGAACCATTGCGGTTGATTGGCCTGAGCGTGTCCACAGATAACGCCATGCAAGAAAGAGACTACGCATAAGGAGTCTCTCGCTTATGGAATTCCTCAAAATTAATCACCTGTTCAAAACGATCCAGCAGCGCGTGATCGTGAGTTACCATTACCAGTGTGGCGTGATTAGCATTAGCTTGTGCAAACAATAAATCTAGGATTTTAGACTTGCTGGAAGGATCGAGATTGCCGGTGGGTTCATCGGCTAGAATTAGCTTCGGTTGCGGCAAAAGTGCGCGTCCAATCGCAACGCGTTGCAGTTCGCCTTGTGACAAGGTATCAATGGCTGCGTCCAGTTTGTCGGTCAATTGGAGATCTTTTGCCAAAGAATCGAGACGAATGTTCACTTCTGCCGTCAGATTAATTGCGTCATTCAGACGGTAAGGGATTCGGATATTCTCCAGAACATTCAGGTACTCAATCAGTCTAAAGTCCTGAAATACAAAGCCGATCTGTTTAATTCGAAAAGCGCGTCGGCCAGCATCAGACAAGCTGTGCAGTGGGTTTTCACCTACCTGAATTGTACCTGATTGCGGCTGAGTAATACCGGCTAAAAGATGGAGCAAGGTGGTTTTACCCGAACCGCTAGGCCCAACAAAAGCAGTGCGTGATCCGGTTGCTAGCTTCAACTCAGGGATGTGCAGCCGGAAATCTTCGTCACCATAGGCAAACTCTACTTGGCATAGGCCGATATTCATCAGTTGTCGTCAAACATGCGCAGGCCGGTTTCAAAACGCACCCGTTTTTCATTCGTAACTTCAAATGCTGAGATACGTCCACGACCCTCTTTAGAGCTATCGAGCTTGATGCGGGCTGAGTATTGGTTTTCGCGTGTGTGAATGTGTCCCCAATGTTCTACTGTACCGGTTACATTCCAGGTGCAGAGCAAACTATAACTCTCTCCTGCCGGTTCAATAGAAACGATGCGCACTTCTTTTACATCTGAGATCGCCCCTCCCTGTTCCTGCATACGAAGAGCGCTTTCAATTTGAAGAAATAGTTTTTCAAGTGTTTTACCTGTGACACTGTGGGCGAGCGCATCGTAAATATCACTTTGTTGGTTATACTCCCAAGCGCGGTAAATGTTTTGAAGTAAAGTAGATGTGTGTTCCTTAAGGTCCAAGGAGGCAGAATGCTTTCTTTGTGAGAGTGGAACATGATCTTTAAATAAAAATGCGCCCAGCAACCAGATTGCGAGCACTCCCAAACTTCGTACGATGCGCTGAGAGTGGCCACGATAGATTCCCCACGTGAAAACGCTTGCGGCAAATGCAATCCCGATTAGAATAAAACTAACGCGTGAAATTGCGGGTTGAAGTGGGGCAATCCAACCAGTATTAAAATTGATGGGGCTTGGTGTTTCGCCCTCACGGGACCAATCGTATTGTGGCTGGTCTTTAACGAAGAATTCTTCTGTTGGAGGTAAGTTGCGGTCATAAACAATTGAACGCATAAACGGAGCCGAATCATTGAAGATCTCCCATTTCATTTTCACGGATTTGGGTGGTGCCTTGGCAGGATAACGGAGAATAATTCCAAGTCTTGCTTGATAAGCACTTATGCGACGAGGCTTTGCATTTTGGGCGAAGTCGTTGATGTCTAAACCAAAAAACTGTAGTCTCTGAAGCACTGCCTTTACCGGAATTTCATCAATTTCAACGGGGTTTCGCTCGCGAAACCACTCGGCAATTAGTTTGCGCGCTACCTCTTGCTCTTCCACTTCAAGAAACTCACGATTTTTTCGTTTCACAGGCACCCATTTTTCGAATGTGAGCAGAGGCACCAGAATCTCATGACGAACCTCTCGGTCATTCAAATAAATGTAAGAATACAGTCCGGTGTAGCTGGTAATGCCAAGTCGTTTTTGCATTTCTTCCTCGCGCTTCTTACGCAACTCGCGCCAGTTCTTAGGGGCTTCCGTTGGGGGATTCTCCCAATCAATAGCAATGGTATGTGGTCTGCCGTGTTGGAGTTGAGTAGGTTTGTCAGTCCAAATGCCTTTCTGCAAAACCATGAAATCCATTATGGATGGGATCACGCTTTTGTTTCCTCCAAATTGCTGCAAAACAGTCAGAAATTTTGGTTTTTGCTTCGCAGGAATATAGCGCATCAAGAAAATTGCATGTCGCTTCATTAGCTCGGCTTGCGGCACGCCTTCATCCGGGATTGCCGCAAGATCCCGGCGTTCAACCTCTCCTTTCAGGAGTTTTCCATCTTCACCGCGTAGCGTAAAATGTTTTAGCAGGAATTCGTCGTGTTTTACCGCTGCTTCACGAAGGTCTTCAGCGTTAAAGATGGTTTTTGAGTCTGCTTTTAAGCTGTGAAAAAGCACAAGATCCTCGAGCATTATGCGAAGTTCCACTAGCACCTCATCCTCGCGCACATTGGCGACGGCGTTACTCATGGATATGGGATGAGCTATGGCCGAAAGGGCCAAAACCAACCATGCTGCCACAATGATCCTGAGGGAGTTCAAGGCCGCGTCTTATAGTTTAAATCGCCGAATTACGAAAGCCTCAAAGAGTTACTTTACTTCGATGATGGTTTCCACCCACTCTCGAAAGTGCATGCCTTCAGATTCGATATCGGCAGTGATAATGTAAACCCCAGGCACCCTCGGAGCCTGAATCTTTACTTTTACCGTCCCTTCGGCTCGTGATCTAAGTTTGGTGGAGCTAGGTTTGCTCAGTACTTTGACACCTGGCGGCCG
>CEUS01283988.1_pt1 | contig 10896 bp, 11 predicted proteins | sample 427031 | NCBI WGS metagenome assembly CEUS01 (sample SAMEA2622837, study PRJEB7988) | marine metagenome | biome: marine biome (ENVO:00000447); feature: marine epipelagic mixed layer (ENVO:xxxxxxxxx); material: "saline water (ENVO:00002010), including plankton (ENVO:xxxxxxxx)" | depth 140 m | reverse complement strand
CCCCTGCTTTCAGAAGCATCTCTGCCGTCATTTAGACTTCAACTTTTACCGGTAGTATAACCGGTCTTTGCCGAGTTTCTTGATACAAAAAGCTTGATAACGAATCTTTCATGGTTTTTTCGATTTCATTTGAATTTGAAGAGGGTTTAAGCTGTTTCTTTAATGATTTTGTGACAACTTTGCGGCATCGATCCCAAAGCTCATTCGGATTTTCCACGTCCACGAATCCGCGCGCTATGATATTTGGTTCACCGAGCATGTTCCCAGATTTCTTGTCACATGCAATCGTTACTATGATGATTCCTGTATTGCCTAGTTTCTTGCGGTCTTCAAGGATATTTTCATTCACATCGACAAGGGTTGGAGAGTCTATGGGGCCGTCAATGTAGATTGTTTCATAATCGAGTGAAGTGGCGCGATGTGCTTTATTCTCGTTGATTTCTAAAATGTTCCCATTCACTAGAGTGAATGTGTTTTCTCGTGGAACACCAAGTGATTGGGCTATCTCAGCATGAAGTTGGAGATGACGAAAATCCCCATGGACAGGGATGAAATACTCAGGATTCGCAAGGTTAATCATTAGTTTTAGTTCTTCCCTGCTGGCATGTCCACGAACATGCACTTCGCTAAGGCGCGAATAAAAAACACGAGCACCAATCTTGAACAAATTGTCGATGGTTTGACTGACTAAAAGCTCATTTCCTGGTATAGGATTCGACGAAATAATAACAGTATCCCCTGATTCAATTGTGACGTCTCGGTGACTTTTATTGGACATGCGAACCAGGGCCGAGGTTGGTTCGCCTTGAGCGCCTGTTGTCATCAAGACGATTTTTTCTTGAGGAATATTTTTCACTTCGTGCAATTTTCGAACAACATTATTGGGGTCTTCGAGATAGCCCATATCTAGAGCCATAGCGACGTTATCAACCATGCTGCGTCCGGTTACTGTAAGGATGCGGTCATATTTGTAAGCAGCGTCGATTGCTTGTTGGACGCGAGAAATTAGGGAAGCAAAACTTGCGATGATTACTCTGCCTTCGGCGGAACCGATGATGTTGTCAAAAGCATCTCCAACAATTTGCTCTGACGGTGTATAACCTGCCATCTCCGCATACGTGGAGTCGGCCATTAGGAGTAAAACGCCATCGTCTCCTGCCTGAGCGATTGCGGTTAAATCGAACTGGATGCCATCGACGGGAGTATGGTCAATTTTGAAGTCTCCTGTGTGAATTACAAGGCCAAGTGGAGTGTCGATGATAAATCCTACGGCATCCGGGATACTGTGATTCACACGGAATGGTGTAACGCTGAATTCGTCTAAATCGATGGTTTCCGATGGCGCTATCGTTTGCAAAGATGCGTTGTGTATCTTCCGGTCTTCAAGTCTAACTCGAACAAGCCCAAGGGTAAGCTCGGTCCCATAGATGGGGACATCCATTTCACGTAGCAAATAAGGGAGAGCGCCAATATGGTCTTCATGCCCATGAGTCAAAAAGATTCCACGTACTTTTTCTTGATTAGCGATGAGGTAGGCGATGTCAGGAATCACGACATCCACGCCAGGCATATCTGCTCTAGGGAACATGATTCCACAGTCGATAACGACTATTTCATCATTGTACTCAAGAGCCATCATGTTTTTTCCGATTTCACCTAATCCACCTAAGGGGATTACGCGTAGTGTATTCTTATTCATAATTTATAACATTCTCAATTGTTTTGGATTTGGCTCATCTGTTTCGGGTTGAGCCGGAACTTCTTGGTTTTCGATCTTGTTTTCTTTCTTTATTAGGTTTGGGAGTTTTTGCATGTCGCTGATTAGGGTTCCTCGGAGCTTGGGTTGATGTAAAGCTGCTGCCGGGTGGTACATTGGGAAAATGAGTAAATCACCCTTCAGACGCGGTTGACCATGAACACGGCTTATCGTTTCATTAGGTAGAAATCGAGATAAGGAATGTCGGCCTAGAGTGACTATTATCTTCGGTTGCAAGGCCTTTATCTGTTGGCTTAACCATAATTCTTCGCAAGTATCAATTTCATCTGGTAATGGGTCACGATTGTTGGGTGGCCGACATTTGACTATGTTGGATATGAAAACTTTTTCTCTCGTTAAACCGGCCTCTTTAATTAGTTCATTGAGGAACTTTCCTGACTGGCCGACAAAAGGTTTTCCTTCTCTGTCTTCGTAAAACCCGGGGGCTTCCCCGATGAACATCACATCGGGATCTTTAGGGCCCTCTCCAGGGACTGCATTTGTTCGGTCTTCACCGAGTTTACATGCGGTGCAGAGAGAGATTTTCTCATTAAGAGAGGTCAGGTCAAGCATCTGAAAATTCCCCTGTGAATGTCTTCGCGTTCCCATAGAAACTGGCGGTTCCCGATTACATTTGGAAATTTATTACCGGTTGAACACAAAGGACGAGAACTTTCGATTTTAGTTGAGCACTGAAACCTAATCGTCTATCCCTGCTTCATCTCGTATGAATGAGATTGCATCGCCAACCGTAAGAATTTTTTCAGCGTCTTCGTCAGAGATTTCTAATTGAACCGAATCATCGCTGAATTCTTCCTCAAATGCCATTATTAATTCAACAAGATCTAGTGAATCAGCATTTAAGTCATCAACGAATGATGCTGTCTCGTTTACTTGGTCCTCTTCGACGCCGAGTTGGTCAAGTATTACTTTCTTGACGCGGTCTTCTACATTTGCCATATTTACTGTCCTTCTATTTTATTGCTAGTTCTTTATCCAAATATGTACCGAGGACTCCGTTAACAAATTTTGAGGAATTAGGTCCTCCGTAGTCCTTTGCAATTTCCACTGCTTCATTAGCAACGACTTTATGTGGAATGTCGTCACTGAGAATTAATTCAGAAAATGCTATTCGTAGAATGTTCTTGTCCACTAGGGCAATTTGGGCGACTGGCCATGTTTGGGCGAATTGGTAAATCGTACGGTCAAGATTGCTTGTGTTGTTGATCACATTTTGTACTATAGCGCGGGCATAGTCGACATCTGCCGATGTCCCTTCAGTGATAGCGCGATCAATTGCTTGATCAGGATCATGGCGAACAGAGTCCCATTCGTACAACGCTTGTAATGCTAATCCACGTGCTTCTCGTCGTAATCCACTCATACTTGTTTCTCTCATAAAGATTCTCTACGTTTCTTATTTGTTCGCGTAGAAAACATATCGCTTGATATTTAAGAGGCTAACTTCTCCAAAGCTTTTGCTTCACCAACATTCACCGTTTGTGCCTCTGATTCGATTCGTCTTACTAATCCTGATAAGACACGCCCTGGACCAATTTCCAAGAACGTTTGGACTCCTTGACCCGCCATATATCGTACCGACTGGCTCCATTGGACTGATTCACATAGTTGCTGTAATAGTTCGGCTTCAATGTCTTCTACTTTGGTGAGTGGTTTGCCAGTACAGTTCCCGATAACTGGAATTGTCGGTTGGCGCAACGTGACTTTCTTCATCGCATGTTTCATGCCTTCCACTGCAGATTCCATGAGCGATGAATGGAATGCTCCTCCGACGCGCAGTGGGATTACTTTCCGTGCTCCACGCGCTTTAGCCATATCTAAAGCTCGTGCCATCGCATCTTTTGGTCCGCTAATTACAATTTGGTCATCTGAGTTAATGTTAGCGATTTCCATACCAGTTTCCTGGCAGACTTCTTCAACGGAAATCGCGTCTAATCCGAGTACAGCTCCCATTCCACCACCGCTTTTCTCCCCAGCCTCTTGCATCAGCCTGCCGCGTTCACCTACAAGCCAAATTGCCTCCTGAAAATCAAGAGCGCCTGCAACGGCAAGGGCAGTGTATTCTCCTAGACTGTGGCCGGCGGTGAATGCAGGTTGCCAATCGGGGCGTTCGCGTAATGTATTCGCTGTCGCTTGGTAATATGCCAGGCTAGTTGTCACAATTGCTGGTTGAGTATGGATGGTTTTTGTCAAATCGCCTTCTGGTCCGTTGAAGCACATATCTGAAAGAGAATAGCCGAGCACTTGGTCTGCGTCATGAAAGACCTGACGCGCCGTATCGTCAGTAGCGAAGATATCCTGGCCCATCCCAACGGATTGTGCCCCTTGTCCGGGGAATATGTAGGCCACTTTTCCTTGATCGGTCAACTTTTCACTCGTCCTCTTTTATTCGATGTGCCTTATACATGCTGATTGCGTTTTTTCTATTACATCTGGTATTTTGGGCACCTTTACTACGCAAAATTTTTATACTTCTTCAGATTGAGTCTTGATCGATTTGATTTCACGCCCATCATAGTGCCCGCAAATTGGGCACATCACATGTGGTCGTTTCAAACTTTGGCACGTTGAACATCGGGATAAAGACGGTTTAACGTACGCAGTATGACTCATTCGTTTCCCTTGGCGTGATCTTGAAAGTTTCCTTTTTGGTAGTGGCGGCATTTTTGTTCTTCCTCTTTTGACTTGTTCCTAATTAGTGGCTATTGCTTGAGTTGCTTTTTGTCGCCGATTGGCTTGCCCACTTTTCCCTTAATGCAACGAATGCAGGATGGCCAGAGTTTGCTTCACATTCGCATCCGGAGCTATTCAAATTCGTACCGCATGTTGTGCAAAGCCCTAGACATTTACTGGAGCAAAGTGGCTTTAACGGTATCTCAAGTGCAGTGTACTCTGCTATTGCCGGTTGTATATCCAGTATGTGGTTTGGATTTATCCAGTAAGACTCTTCGTTTGTTTCCCGTAATACTCCAGACGTTATATCCCTTTCGGGAAGATATTCTTCTTCAAAACGTATTTTAAGATTTTCCGTATAAAAACCGACACAACGCGCGCATTCCAAACTTGCAGTTGCTCCAAATTGAGCCTCGACGAGGATGCCCACATCTGTTTTAGTAAAATTTACATTTCCATTAAACTCTGTCGATTCATGTACCCCGTCAATCGCATATGAACGGTTTGTGCCAACAGGCTCAACTAATAAAGTTGCGACGTTAAATTGCATGACCGTGAATACCTGATCTACGTGTAACATTAACCTTAGTATAAGACTTGGTTCAAAAACTCGCAACACACCACAACTTCAACAGCCGATACTTATCGCGAGCTATGGCAGGATTATACGTGTTCCGACCGATTTACGTCAAACGAAAAAGCCTATTCATAAGCATGATTTCCTGTGACATAAAGGTAGTTTAGCTTCGAAGTTGATCCACTTCGTTGCTTCTCTACCAGTGGTTGGGGTATGCTGAGGCCGTGTTTTTACACTCGCAAAATTTTGGCAGAAGGAGGGTTGCCAGTGAGCGTTAAAGGTAAAGCTGCAATTGTTGGCATTCACGAATATGAGGCTCGGTTTGATCCGGAGGCGTCGATTCTTTCGATCGAGGCTGATTGTGCCCGAGATGCTTTGGAGGATGCAGGCTTGCAGAAAGAGGACGTTGATGGCTTGTTTAGCCATCGAGGATTCACGCTTGGTCAGTATTTGAATCTTAGTCCTAAACATGTTGATACGACCAGTGTTGGTGGTGGTTCATATGAGTTCTTCGTAGCTCACGCTGCGGCAGCGATTGCTGCAGGGCAGTGCGAGGTCGCACTCATCACGTACGGTAGTACTAATAGGTCTCGAGGAGAGCAGCGTGGAGTTGTTGAGCCTCGATTACCCTGGCCTGATGCTGTTGAGTCCATCTACGGTTCTCAAACGCTTGGGTTATATGCATTGGTTGCTCAGCGACATATGCATGAGTTTGGTACGACGAGTGAACAATTGGCGAATATAGCGGTGCAGACACGTCAACACGCATCCACGAACCCCTTTGCGGTTATGCGTGATCCAATCGAAATTGAAGATGTGTTGAATAGCCGTACAGTTTCTACGCCACTACATTTGTTTGACTGCTGTTTGGTGACAGATGGTGGTGGAGCAGTGATCATGACATCAGCGGAGCGTGCCAAGGACCTGAAGAAGAAACCGATTTATGTCTTGGGCACTGGCCAAGCGATTGCGCACTCCGGTCTTGGAGATCGTGATTTGACAACGATCGCGGCTGCACAATCTGGGCCACGCGCTTTTGCAGAAGCCGGCGTTACACACGATGACATTGATATCGCGATGATTTACGATTCATTCACGATTACTGTGTTAACCACGCTTGAAAGTCTCGGCTTTGCTCCAAAGGGTGAGGGAGGTCGTTTTGTGGAAGGCGATACACTTAGCCTGAAAGGCAAGTTGCCAACTAATACAGATGGTGGAGGATTGTCTTCAAACCACCCGGGTGAGCGCGGTATGTTCCTTTTACTTGAAGCAACGCGGCAGTTGCGTCACGAGCGTGAAGGCAATCAAGTAGAAGACGCAAAGATTGCCATTGCTCATGGAACGGGCGGGAGTCTCAGCCTGCGTCATAGTGGTGGGACGATAATTCTAGGAAACGAGGTGCCATAACATGAGTTCAAATCCACGGCCTAAGCCGGTACCTACAAATCATCCCGAAGTTGCGCCCTACTTTCAGGCAGGTTTGCGCAATGAGCTAAGGATTAAGAAGTGTGGAGATTGCAACACATTTCAAGCGTATCCACAAAAGAATTGTGGCAACTGTTTATCGCGTAACAACATCTGGATCCGCGTGAGTGGAAAAGGAAAGATATACAGTTATACTGAGGTTCGCCAGACACCAGGACCAGCATTTGCTGCAGACGTTCCTTTTGTACTCGCGTTTGTTGAGCTAGATGAAGCTGACGGCATTAGGATCATGAGTCGGATTGTAGATGTAGATCCGAGAGATGTTTACGTTGAGATGCCTGTTCAGGTTGTATTCGAGCGGCGTGAAGACGAAGCAACGGGGGCGTATGCAGTTCCGAATTTCAAGCCTGCAACACCTCGGGAGTAAAATAGCCACTCGTGTCATTGGTCATTTTGATTCCGGTGATTGACGAATAAAAGGGTGAGAAGATTCATATCTTCTCACCCTTTTCCTTTTTCAAAGCGAAATTGGGATTTAGATCGTCGGCGACACTATTGCTTCAAGTTGAATTGCCCAAGAAAGAAGTTGTTCGTCGTGCCTGAATCTTGAGGCGCATTGGATGCCAATTGGCAGTGGCAATTTTGTTTTTGTTGGAATAGATATTGTTGGTAGACCGCTATGCGTCCAGGGCAAGTTCATGACTGGGTCACCTGTTGATTGTATGCCCATGGGTGCATAACTTGGTGCTGATGGGCTTACCCAGATATCTATTTCGTTTTGGTCCATGATCGAATGGAGCCGCGTTCGTAGGGAGACACTATTGTCGCGCGCCTCTTCGACTTCTTTTTTTGCAACCTTTTGTCCTTCATGAATGAAAGCCACTGTCCGTTGGCGATATTTATCTTTGTGATCTTTGATGGCTTGAGCGTGGATTTCGGCCATTTCCGCAGCCATCGATCTGCGATGTATATGATTGATATATTCAATGTCTGGAAATGTCGGAACCCGTTTAACTTCGTAACCAGCCTCTTTTAGTTGTGTCAGAGTTGTTTCAAATGATGATTGTCCCTCATGAGTCGCTTGTGAAAGGTACGTATCATCAGGGATCCCGATAAGAGGCAATGGGGCATTGTTTTCTGGGGGTGTATTCCAAACATCACACAAAACTGATGCTGAGAGTGCGGCATCAGCGACACTTTGGGTGAAGAATCCGGGTTGATCCCATATCGGTGCGAGGGGAACGATTCCGTCGGTTGAAATACGTCCCGCACTCGGTTTGAAGCCTACGGTGCCGCAAAAAGCAGCTGGACGGATCACGGATCCAATCGTTTGCGTTCCCATCGTTAGGTGACAATACCCTGCGGCAATTGCTGCTGCAGATCCGCTACTAGATCCACCTGGTGTATGTTCAAGGTTATGTGGGTTTCGGGTTGGACTCGGTTCGAAATAGGCGAATTCTGTCGTCGTTGTTTTTCCTAAGATTAATGCTCCTGCGTTTCTTAAAGCTGTCACACTTGCGGCCTCAGGTCCTGCAAATATTTCGGGTGGAACGGCTGATCCGCTCCTTGTGATAAATCCATCGGTGTGGAAGATGTCTTTTACGCCGACGAGAACTCCATACAGCGGCGGTCTGGCACTTTGGTCGGGGTATATTTGTTCCAGGCCGCGAGCTTCAGAAAGGAGACGATTTTGGCGGTCGTTTTCAGGGATCAATGCTTTTATAAAGGGCTCCCATTCTTGAATCCGAGCGCACGATTCCGTAATGTATTTGGCTAAAGGAAGTTTACCGGTTCGCAACTCATTTACTAGAGTCGTGAGGCTTGGTAAAGCTGCAGTAGTTGAATCTTTTTCTGAGTGTGGCATGCGTTCAGGGGCAAGTTATCTTATGAGGTTACTTCGATAATTTCCAACTTGCTCAAATCACTTGTTCCTAGACCTAATTCTTCAGCATGACCGTGCTGTTTTGCAAGGATGGCAAGATTTTCTTCTGTAAAGGTGTCGTCGTATTCATTCATCAAATTCATCGCAACCACATCAGCAGCGATCATATCACTTGTAATAATAATGCGATTTACTCTCTCTATGATGCGCGTGTCAGGGCCACGTCCTGGTCCGGAAACAGCTTGGAGAGATCGCGCGTCTGTAATGGTGAGTTCTGGGCGAATTGCAGACGCAAATTCTGCTAATTTACGATCAAAATAATCTCGATTGGTGTTTAGTGCGAGATGTGCAAGCCATCTTTGTGGTCCATAGACAGAGCCGAAATGATTTTTTAACGCACTTGTAATTTGGCCAGCAAAATGGCGCTTCAAGACTGGCATATTGATTACGACGGCCGCGTCTTGGATTTGTTTCGCTACCCGCAACCTGGGGCCCTCTGTTTTTTCGAAATCACCGTCCAATAACCGTGCAACCATTCCACGTTTTTCCATATGACTATATTCAACTAAGGGGTCTGCATCCCCGTGCCATGGTTCGTGTTCGACAGAAACATAGTGTTCTGGGGTGGGTGAATGGGAGAGCTCGATTTGCATGCCGGGGAGTGTCTCCGGTTGGAAGTACAAGTCAAGTTCACTTTTGTGATCTTCGTGGACAATGATTTGTTCCACGCCTGCCTGAAAACAGTGGTCAGCAACTGCTCGCATGGCTGCTGGATCTGTCGTTGATGGAAACGGATCTCGCTGATTCGTGTTGGGTTTTAACAAGATCTTCTTGTTGGGTCCGAGAACTCGTTCGATACCACCCATCGCCTGTAACCCGGCATTGATCATAGTGGTGATGTCTTGGCCTTCTACAATAATGAGTAGTGGTTTCCCTGTCGTACCGGTTACGTGATCATCGTTCCCACGGCGTTTCAGTGGGGTCGTTACCAAAGTAGACATATCTGCTCTCCTCAGATTGTGTTCTAGCCACGCATCAATTTCTATTGTACAGCAATTGCGGTAATACAGAGGGTTCGGCAATGTCCAAAAGAGCGATTATTTCCCCTGATATGACGTTAATGAAAAGACGTTGATGCCATTTTCTTTCAAACGTGTGGAGCCACCGAGGTCGGGGAGATCGATGACGCACAAGACCTCAGTTACAATTCCACCCATGGTTTGAATTAAATCAGCTCCTGCTTGCATCGTACCTCCAGTTGCAAGCAGGTCATCCACTAAGAGCACTCGCATGTCTTTTTCTATGGCATCCGTATGCATCTCCAGTGTGTCTGACCCGTATTCCAGTGTATATTCTTGTGCGATAGTAAGTGCGGGTAACTTGCCTGGTTTTCTTATGGGGACAAATCCGGATGATAGTGCATGCGCTAAAGCAGATCCGATGATAAATCCTCGCGCTTCAATACCAGCAATAATGTCATATTGCGTATTGTTTTCAACACAATGATTCTTTAATTCATCAACCATAAGAGTAAACCCATTTTGATCTTTCAATAATGTGGTGATATCACGATACATAATGCCTTTTTGTGGATAGTCTGCAACGGTTCTAATTTTGTTTTTTATGATTGCATCGGTTGCCATGATGAAAAGGAACTCCTTTTGTCTGATTGGTTTATATTGTTAAAGGATTGCATTCCAGAATACATTGATTTGATCAATGTTAGGCTCAATTGGCTGGTCAATTCTTAAAAGCATACTGATCTTCTGGTGGTAGTGTCATGCGTTTGTTAGAAATCCCACGATTTATCAAAAACGTATTCGATAAGGGATCGTTTCATTTACGATATGGGTGGCGAAAAATCAATGATCAACCACGCCCATTTTTGGAATTCATTTTCGCGTTTGCCTTCCTATCAGCATTTGCCGCTTTTATCGATTACGTTGCAACACCTTATACAATTCGCTCTCGTCTGCCCGTTTATATGCTTAATGTCCCAGTTATTGTGTTTGCTTCACCCTGTTTAATGCTTGCAGTTCAATCTGCTTTTGATAAGTCAGGAAAGCGAGCGATCCCTGTTCTTGGGTCATCGTTACCTTGGGTTGGCCGGTATTTGTACACCAATGCGCATTCCTCAGTTGTATTTTGGGTCCCAATTGGTTTGCTTTATTTGATGTATCGTTTTCAATCGATCAACATACCTCTCTCAAGCGATTATGACTATTTGCAACGAATTGTTTGGGGATCCATTTTTGTTTTGGCTGGGATTTATTTGCATACTCGAACAGCATTGGCCCCTTACTTGGCGATTCATAATAATATTCAGGCGACATTGGCTATTACTGTGTCATTTCGCCTGAGTCGCGGAGGAGATTTTTGGCGGGTTCTTGGAGTGCTACTTTTTGCAAGTATCCCGCCTATTGTTGTTATGGGGGCTTTACTTGGCTTAGCTCAATTTTTTGGAATACTGCATCTTGATCGGATGTCAGCCCGATCGCTACATTTTATTGGGCTTGTTTTGCAAGGGATACGCCTTCTTTTGATCCCATCTCTTTACAGCTT
>CEUS01081772.1_pt1 | contig 10898 bp, 7 predicted proteins | sample 427031 | NCBI WGS metagenome assembly CEUS01 (sample SAMEA2622837, study PRJEB7988) | marine metagenome | biome: marine biome (ENVO:00000447); feature: marine epipelagic mixed layer (ENVO:xxxxxxxxx); material: "saline water (ENVO:00002010), including plankton (ENVO:xxxxxxxx)" | depth 140 m | reverse complement strand
CCCCCGCCGCCGACTTGAGCAATAAGCGTGGCCAGCTGTTGGAGGTCTTCGATCTGGCAGATGCGTACCAGAGAAATTTCAGCCAGAATGCGAGGGTGTGAACTCTGTCGCAGTCGTATCAGGCATTCGTCCAGGATTTGCGCCATCGCTAGTAGTGTGGGCAAACCAGCCTGCTGGCCCGCCAAGACAAGTTGTTCGTGTTCATCGGGAGGAACTTGTAACATGAGATCCGCTGTGCAACCGACTGCGGCTGCCATCATGTCGCGAAAACGGGTCAGCAACTGTTCCACGAGTTGGCCGACGTCGATGCCATCGCGAATGGCTGTATCAAAGGCATGTAACGCGGCGGCAACGTCCCGCGAAAGAATGTGATGAACGAGCTCCGACAGGCGCTCATCCGCCGCGGTTCCAAGCATCTGGTGTACCGATTCCAACGTAATACGCGCAGCCGAAAATGCCAGTAATTGTTCCAGCAACGACTGGCTGTCACGAAGTGACCCGTTGGCTCGTCGCGCCAGTAGAGTCAATGCGGATTCGTCTGCTTCGACTCCCTCGGACTCAACGATGAACCGCAGCCGATCAACAATCGACTCTGTGTCGACAGGTGCGAAGTCAAAACGTTGGCAACGAGACAGAACCGTGATCGGAATCTTCTCAGGATCTGTCGTGCAGAAGACAAATTTGACGTGCTCGGGAGGTTCTTCAAGTGTCTTTAACAACGCATTGAATGCCGGCGTCGTCAGCATATGAACTTCGTCGATGATATAGATCTTGAAACGCCCGCGGCTGGGGCGAATGTTGACATTCGAGCGCAGCTGGCGTATCTCATCAATGCCACGGTTGCTGGCCCCGTCGATTTCCAGAACGTCCATATCATCACCACGGGCGATATTTAAACAGATATCGCATGTTCCGCAGGGTTCAGGCGTCAGGCCTGTGGCGCAATTGAGTGCTTTTGCCAGAATGCGGGCAGTGGAAGTCTTGCCGACTCCCCGCGCTCCGGTGAACAGATAGGCATGGCCGATGCGTTGCGTGGCGATCGCATTTTTGAGCGCCTGGGAAACCTGCGGTTGCCCGACCAGATCGACGAAACTATCTGGCCGATAACGCCGCGCTACCACCACGTACTGGTCAGCGGACGCTTCGCTGGGAACGTATTCGCCATCTACAGAAGTAGGCTCAGAAGACATCTACGAGACCTCAGGCCAGCTCGTGGCCGTCCTGGCTGCCGCAAAGCGGCTCTCGCACAAGGGTACCCCGCTTAGGGCTGCTGCTGTTACACCCTGACCCGATTCACGGCTCCCCTTTGCGAGAGCCACTTTGCGGCAGACACAACGCCATTTCGACTAGTTTTAAACGCTGGTTTCAGACTCGTCAAACGGCCTCGACGTGATTTCTCTTGTAGACGCTCTGTATCAGGGACTATCAACGCTACGACCATTGGTTTGAATGCGAATTAAGCCGTTGCCAAAGATTGTCGGCTGGTGGTTGCCGGGCCAGCGGCCCGCGGTATCAGCTGAGGGTATATCCACCGTCGATGATCAGAGCGGCTCCGGTCATGTATCTGGCTGCATCCGAGGCGAGATAGACCGCCAGTGGCCCAAGGTCTTCCGGGATTCCAAAGGCTCCCATGGGAATCTGAGTTTGAAATCCTTCAATGACTTCGGGGTGTTCACGGGCCCAACGCTGGTTGGGCTCCGTCATGAAGCCGCCAGGACAGATGGCGTTGACTGTGATTCGATGTGGAGCCCAATCGACTGCGGTTGCCCGGGTGAATTGGACCATTGCGGCCTTGGCTGTTTCGTAATGGCGGCCTGCAATGTTGCGTCCGGCGACAAAAGCATTGATGGACGCGATATTGATGATGCGGCCACCCTGCCCACGATCGATCATGTGTTTACCGAGACAACGGGTACACTGAAAAGCGCTGGTCAGATTCAAGTCCATTAACTCCCGCCATTTGTCGAGCGTCATGTCCTCTGTGGGGATGTTCTCACGGCGCCCCCCCACATTATTGATCAGAATGTCAATCGGACCGTGTTGGGCGATTGCTTCCTGACAGGTTTCTTCACACTCCGTAGGTTGTCCCATGTCCCGTTGAAAAGACCATGCCTGGCGTCCCAGACTGCGAATATCCTCGGTCGTTTGTTCCAGACTTTCGCCGTCGCGTCCTACCAGGATCACATCGGCACCTGCCTCGGCGATCGCCAAGGCCATTTCACGGCCTAGCCCCCGACTGCCACCGGTGATGAACAATTTTTGTCCGTCCAGACGAAAGCGATCAAACAGACTCATACTCAGCTCCGGACTGCGAGGCGTACCTGTGGGGTGGTCGGATTGAAATCCGTTACTCAGCGTAGTGAGTTTGCCCAGGGTGGTGGGGTGGAAGAAGATGATCAGCTGATATGATGGCCTATCGCTGGGCAGGATGCCAGCGGTAGAGGAACAGCTTCCGTGTTTGTACAAATGGGATCCACACCAGGTGGTGCGGTATTCAACGATCGAGGAGTTTCATGGAACAGCTTCAAACAGGTGTGTTGCTAGTACTGGGGCGCGAGAATGCTCGCGAAGTTTTTGAAGCCGCACGCACCGATAGGGTGGCGGAGTCCGTTGACGGCCTGCGGAGTCGCCTGGAAGAGAATGGCGGAGTTGAGGAGATCGGTACCGGTTGGGCCTTGTTGCACGCGACGCTCGTCGCCGCAGGCGGCGATTCGGAGGAGGTGAGTTTCACGCTCAGTCAATGCTTGTTGGGGGGCCGTGCTTTAGGTGGGGAGAAAACGATAGCGATGTTTGTCAGGCCCGACCTGGTGTTGCATGTGGTGCGGGAGTTGGAAGCACTTGAAAGAGACACGTTTCTTTCGGCCTGGCAGGAGGTGCTCGCCGAGCAGAAACCAGAATTGTCTGTCCATGCAGCCGAGAGAGATCCATGGCAGCGGATCAAGCAGATTCGCGGCGTTTACCAGCGTGCTGGTGAGCAACGTGAAGCAGTACTGTTTATGGCGTTCTGCCGGGATGCCAGTTAACGCTTGATTTCCACGGGGTGTGGCGGAAGACAAAATGCCTTCCGAGCGACGAACACCGGCGCTGTACACCATCAGGTGGTAAACCAGAATTTTGCGATAAGAACTTTTTACAGTCTCGCGTCACAGACCTGTTTGTTCCTGAAGACCCTGAACGGAGGTTTCCTGATGAGTTCGTCGTCGCTCTCTTCTCAGGTTTGTTTCTTTTTCAGGAGTCTGGTGCCGGAACGATTGGTCACCAGATGCGAGCTGACTACGAAGTCCTCATTGCATTTTGCGATGGTAAGTGCGTTTGATACGCCGGAATGGGAAGCATTGAAGAAATAGCAGGTGTGGTATTTCCACTGGGTAATGTCGTTGTGGCCGGGAACATTTTTGGTTACGCTCGCCAACGCGCCAGGCGTGTTGTCGCAGTGTATTGGCACTGCCGTCTGATGGCTTCAATGTTCAGGGCTGTGGCGTTTGTTTGTTTTCTTCCGGTTGCCGGCGTTGATCTTCGATACCGTCCTGTTTGATACCGTCCAGGCAACACAAAAATGAGAGTCGAACGTACCGATGTCGGATGTTTTTGCTGATTTGGAGAAACGTGGTTTACTGCACCAGTCGACCGATGCCCAGCAACTGGCGGGTTGGTTGGCAGGTGGGGCCCGCACGGTTTACGTTGGCTTTGATCCAACTGCCGATAGTCTGCATGTCGGCAGCCTCTTGCCGCTGATGACACTGCGCCGGTTTCAACGCGCGGGCCATCGCCCGATTGCACTGGTTGGAGGTGCGACCGGGATGATTGGTGATCCCAGTGGCAAGAGCCAGGAACGTAATTTGCTTTCCGAGGAGATGTTGCAGGCCAATTTGTCGGGTATGGAACAGCAGTTGCGCAGCTTTCTGGATTTTGACAGTGGTGATTCTTCCGCACTGCTAGTCAACAACTGGGAGTGGATGAAGGAATTCAGCTACCTTGGTTTCTTGCGCGATGTCGGCAAGCACTTTCCCGTGAACGCGATGCTGGCCAAAGATTCAGTGAAACACCGCCTGGAACGTGATGATGTCGGTATCAGCTATACCGAATTCAGCTACATGTTGTTGCAGGCCTACGATTTCGTCCATCTGCATCAGCAGTACGATTGTGGATTGCAGTTTGGAGGCAGTGACCAGTGGGGCAATATTACTGCCGGCATCGATTTGGCTCGGCGCCTGTGTGGTGCACACCTGTATGGTTTGACTTGCCCGCTGTTGACCAAATCCGACGGCAGCAAAATGGGTAAAACGGAGAGTGGAACCGTCTGGCTCTCAGCCGACAGGACCAGTCCCTACCAATTCTACCAGTATTGGATCAACGTAGCTGATGACGATGTCGGCAGGTGCTTGCGGTTCTTGACCGATTTGAGCCTGGAGGAAATTGTCGCGTTGGACGAAGTGCGCCAGACGCGACCCGAAAAGCGTGAAAGTCAGCGGAAGCTCGCGGAGGCACTGACGCAACTGGTCCATGGAAGTGAACAGCTGGCGGTGGCTCAAAAAGCGACGGAGTTCTTCTTCGGTGCTGAAATCGCAGATATGCGTGATGAGCAATTGAGCGATGTTTTTGCCGACGTTCCCAGTCAGCAGGTTCCCGCAGCAGATTTGGGCGGAGAAGGACTGGGGCTGATCGATGCGCTCTCGACTGCCGGACTGGTTCAATCCAAAGGTGAGGCGCGACGGGTGATTAAGGAGGGCGGCGCTTACATCAATAACCGGCGTTGTACTGACATTGCGGCCCGCCTTACCTCGACAGATTTAGCGAGTGAGACGATGGTCGTGTTACGGCGTGGCAAGAAACGTTACGCGTTACTGCAGTTCGTGGACAGTTAATGTGAAAAGTACGGGTAGCTTGAAAGGCAATGCAGGTGTCTTGAGGCCAGGTTCAGCGAACTGTGAGAGTACGTGCTGAATGGTGATCCTTGGGTAGATGTTTCATTACGATCGCTCGGAGTCTCTGCGAGCGTGAGGGCCGACGAACAACGAGGCGATTGTGATCCGGAAGCCGCTGCGATTTTTCCTGTTGGCGATCGCTGCGTTGCTGTTACTGCTCGTGCTGGGGGGCTTGATGCTCTACCAGGCAACGCGGTACGTCCCTGACTTTTATGAGCAGGCTCTGGAAGTTAACCCCCAGCAACAGGCTGCCGCAGGTGATGAGCTGGAACGTCAGGTGCTCGAGTTGCACAATGAGATCCAGGATGCGGGCCGCTGGCAGGCCGTCTTTGATGAGGACCAGATTAATGGCTGGCTGGCGTCGGACCTCAAGGAGAAGTTTTCGGATTCCTTGCCAGCTGGTGTGTCAGCGCCGCGTGTGGCGATTGATCCGGACTCGGTGCAGTTCGCCTGCCAGTACCAGGACCCACGCATCGAGACTGTGGTCTCGTTGACGCTCTCCCTGGCAGTGAATCGGCAATCCAACGAAGTGGCGATCACAGTTCAGAATGTCCGTGCAGGGTTGCTCCCTTTACCGTTGAAGGACCTGCTGGATGAAGTGGCCGCGGCAGCCCGGCGCGCGGAACTTGATTTGCGCTGGGCCCAGTCCGATGGAGCTCCAGTTGCTTTGCTACGCGTTCCAGCGGAAATTCCGTCCCTGGAGGTAGAGGGCTTTCAGTTGGATGAGATTGCCCTTGGTGAGGGGGAAATTCGTCTCATTGGCCAAACAGCCGGGCAGCGCTAAGCGGCAGGCTGTTTGAGCTGGTTAATCTACAGCGCTGCAGTTGATCGACCAGAATTCTGATTCGGCTGTCTTGCGTCGCAGCCGCACGTGGCCTGTGTGTTGTTGGCCAGATAGCTGAATCTCACGCAGGCCAGGGCTTGAATCGAGCAGCAGGTAAGTTCCCCAGTCCCAGCGTTTTACGGTACCACGATTGCCAGAGACGGGGCCTTCGTAATCGAGATAGTGGATTCGGTGGTCTGCCAGACGCTGGCCAGTTTGAGTGGAGTCCAGGGTGGGCGGCACAGGCAGTGCCCAGGTTTCCAGGGCGCCGTCCCTTTCCAGCATCAAATCCCAGTGGGGTTCGCGCGGGCCTGCAGGCGGTGTGCGGTGGTGCAACACGACAAAACGGGGCATCGGATTGGAATGGTGACGTGGTTAAGGACCGTGGTCAGTGAGAAAGTGAAGGCACTCGCCGGAGCACGCTACAGGCGATCCTGGGTTGCTGCAGCCTGCCAGGCATGGTGCAACCGCGTATTGTAGTGGCGTATTCGTACTCTGCGACCCTGGCTGCGATCACGTCAAATCGCGTGGCAGGTTACTGCACAGGCGGTTCGGCTGATTTCCGATCAGCGATGCGGATGGTGCTATTGCAATCCTGCCGTCTGGGATGGCAAACGGTGGGGACGCCTGTTGCAGCTAGGGCTGAACCACAATGATGGCGTTTGCCGAGTCTGGTGTGCGCGTTTGCCGGCTGCTCACACTGGCGACCAGCTCGAATTGGCCGGCTTTGTCAGCAGTCAACGTTAGGCGGTATGGAGAGGGTTGCTCTTTGGCACGCAACGTTCGAATCGCTGCCAGCTTGAAACTGCGGCCATCTGGTGCAAAGGTCAGCTCGGAGCGTGGACGCGAAAAATCGCTGAAACTCATGCCGTCTGGAATGGTTACTTCCAGAACCACTTCGTCTTCCGCGGCGTTGCGCCCATTAGTGATTTCGAGAAAGAAAGTCGACTGTTGACCGACTCGCATGGCACCGGTGTTGGAACGCAACGAAAGTGAAAGCTTGCCGCTTGTGTTCTTGTTGGCGGTTGCCCTCGGAGCTGGCGAGGGGAACTCTGGCCCGTTGGCAGGTGTCGGTGCTGGACGTTGTGGACTGCGCGACTCGTCCAGGTTTGGTGCCTGGACGTTCAGCAGGACCTGGCGACGAGTCAATTCCTGCGCAGCTTGTGTGACAATTGCTTCGACCTGCAGTGAGCCGCTCTGCAATGCAGTGAATACCACCTGGCGTTTGATTGTCTGACCAGGCAGCAGTGTTCCAGGTATGTCCCAATGCATCAGGTTGCGGTTCTGCGGCAGCACAAATCCATCGGTTGCCTGCTGTGGGTCGAGTGTAACGGGGAAGTCAACCGCGACGCGTAAATCCTGAGCGAGGCGATCACCGTTGTTGGTAACTTGAATTGTCAGAGTTGATTTTTGTTGCGTGGTAATCGTTGAGGGAGTCCAAGTGGTTGTCATTGACACTGTCGGTGCAACAGGTTGTACCGGTTGCGTGACCGTCACACACGTTCTTGGTGTCTGGGCCGTTTGTCCTTCAGCGGAAGTGACCGAGACCTGGTGACAGAGCCGTCCTGGCTTTTCCATAATAAAGGAGACAGACAGGTCACTACGTGTTTCGCCTGCGGCCAGGTTTCCGATGACTCGTTCGATCGGACTGAGCTGCCCTTCCGCATGGCGTAACCCGGAGTCGAACATGTCACGCAGGGAAACTCGACTCAATGCTGTCGATCCGCGATTGGTAACTTCGATTTTGTAGACCAGTTTCTGCCCGACCTCGGCAGTTTCCGGTGGATTGACAAATCGCACGGACAGTGCAGTTTCAATAATTCTGGAGGCGACTTCAGAGCGTTGTTCGGTGATCTGATCCGCGCGGACTGTGAACGGCAGGCGCAGGTTGCCTGGGGCGCCAGCGCGGCAGGTGACAGAGAGGCTGGTTTTTGCTCCCGGTGCTAGGTTGCCCAACTGCCATCGATATTGGGAGGTAAATTGGCGTCCAGCCGGGCGGCTATTGAGAAATTCGAGTGTTTCGGGCAAACGTGCCTGGACTTCCACGTTACGCGCGACACGATCACCCAGGTTGCTGATTTCCAGATGGTAGATGGCCACCGCGTTGACGCTGACAAGTTCCGGTCCGGTAGCGGTGAGACGCAGGCTTGGCGCATTCCACTGAATCGTAGTCCAGCCGTCGCCGAGGATCATCTCAGGAGAGCCCTTGGCGGCATCACCAGGCCGCACGATCTGGACGCGAATGCGACTGGTGCCAACGGCTCCGGTGGGATTAATTACTTCGATGGGAGCCAGACCCTCATTGTCGGTGGGGACGCTTGCCGATTGGCTGCCACTATCGCCGAAACGCACGGAAGGTCCTGACACGATTTGATACCGAACGATCCATCCCGGTGCTGGCTGCGTTCCACCTAGTCGTGTCACACGCGTTTCCAGCCGATGCTGTGCCGCAGCTGCGGCCGGAACGTTTGCGGGAGAGGGCAATACCCAGTTGGTATCAACCCAGTGAATGGTGGTTACTTTGCGCCGCAGTGGCCAGCCTTTTGCGTTTGGCGCGAGTACGGTGAGATGACTGGTTCCGGGCGTGGCCGAAGTCACGCTGATCCAACTTTGACCCGTCTTCAATTGCACATCGTCGGCGGGGTTAGGGGTCCCTCGAGTCACTGTTTCGGCGACGCTGGACGTGTGGCTGGTGGCAAAGCCGGCCGTTCGCTTTTCTGCATTGGGACGTTTTCCCAGGTGGTGCAGAATTGAATCGGGTTGATCGCCTACGGCCACGAAGTGGCCGACGCCGTCTGGCGCTAGAATCCACTCGATCGGCTGTTTTGTCACCAGGTAACCGTCAGGGCCACAGAGACCGGCCAGAATCACGACTTCACCACCGACGGGTGCTACCAACCGCCGGGGTGTGATTACCAATTCTCCCGCCTCTCCGGGGGGCATTGGGGTTTGCGGTAAACCGGTCCAAGGATCGATACCAGATGCACCCTTACCAGGCGGTCCGTCACTGCAGGGAGGCGGGTTACCGGGACCGCTGAAAACCGGTTTGGGAAACCAAGAAGATGCCGGATTCCAACCATTCCAGGGTTCTGGTGCCACCCAGGTGGTCGAGGCGGGCGACGGCAGGAAGATCCGCTCTCCACTGGGATCGATTGCCGGAAGTCGGATTTGTGAACACCCGCACAGGACGAGCATCATCAGGCTCAGCGACAGATGCGCTGCTGCGATGTTCCACTGCCTTCGGGTCATAGGAAAGGTCCACAAGAGATTGATTTTTTTGGGTTCTACCTCGTCGTAGAACTGCTGCCTGGCAACACTCCGTGATTGATCTCGATTAACTCTGTGATGGAAGCGTAGCACGCCCCCAGGCAAACTGTGGTTTTTCTTGAACATGTCTGGTTCGGGAATCAGATCCGGGAGTGACCTTTGTGCCGACTGTAACGGCCATTGGGGTCAGTGGGCCTGTCCGCAGTGCCGCTAGCGAGGTGGCATGACAGTCCGTGCCGCCGTTGGGGCGTAGAAGAGTTCAGGCTGTCTGGCGGCAGGTCACCTAGCCATCGGCAGCCTTGGCGCCGCTGGTGCGTAGTAGCTCGATCTGGTGTTGATCGGTCCGGTAGATGACACGAAATTGCAGCTTGCCGCTACCTTCCTGGAAGACTTTGTCAAAGGCTTGCACCTGGGCGAATGTCTTCTTGGCGCGTTCCAAGGCTTGTTTTGCCAGGTTCTCGCGCTGCGCACCCAGTTCCTTGTTCTTTTTCTTGAGTTCGCCTGATTGGGCGATAGCCACGCTGGCTGCCCGCTGGCCGTTGACAGCTGCTTGCTGCGCTTGTTGCAGTGTTTTGATGTTTAAAGGGATCCTGCGGCCCTGCGGTGGCTTGACCCAGGGGCGCAGACCCAATTCGAACTGATTGCGTTTGAGGGCGGTGGCCAGTTCGATTTCCAGTCCCGTGTGTGCTTTCGTGAAGCGGATCAGCGCCTGGCCTTTGTTAGCTTGGGCCTGTCCGGTTTCAGGGTCCCACTTGAATTCTGGAAAATTGCCGTCCAGGCCGGTGAACTCGACCTTCATCGCGGCCGGGTCGGGATAATCAGGAAGATCCCATTTCAGCGCGAGTGTTTGTTTTTTTAGGTTGAATTCGGGTGCTTCGATCTGAATTGGCTTGCGCAGACCGAGCTGTATCACATCCTCTCCCGCGGACATACTCAACAGGCAGTTCCGCAGGTTGGCTGCTCCTCTTTGCTGAGCTGCTTCTGCGGTCCATTGAAAAGTGAGGTTACCGTCAGCGAGCGCGAGCAGGGCGACGACCTTGCCCTTATCCGCGTCAGAGGCTGCCAGCGAGAGTTCCCACTCGCGTTCTGCGCGACCATCGTCGGCGTTGGCCATTTTGAATTGTTGTTTGCCACGCAATGCACTACGCCCACCGAGCAGGCGGATAAAGCAGACTTGCTGCGGGCCCAGATGGACAGGACCGAGAGGCGTCGCAGTTTTGGCGGGAGCTTGTTGAGGATCCAGTGGTGGCAAATCGACCTGGGCTGCGAGGTCGCGAAAGGGTTTCCCCGCAGGCGCGGTGGGCGGGGCTGCCGGCTGGGCCGGTTCTGGTTTGGCTGTTGGCGGTTCTGTTGCCGCAGGTGCGGCCGGTTCTGGTTTGGCCGGTGGCGGTTCTGCTGCCGCTGGTTCAGCCGGTTTCGGGAGCGTTTCTGGTGTTGCGGATTCCGTGTTGACTGCCACATCGGTTGCCGGTGGCGCCTTGTCGGCAGGTACTGCTGCGTTAAGTCCGCCACCGGTGCCTGTTGTTGTCATTGGTTTTGCGGCCGGCAGGGTTGCCGTGCCTGCGGTACTGTCCTGGGGTGAGGCAGGCGGACCGGTTGCCACCCGGTCTCGCGTGTGATCGACGGGCTCAGTCTCTGGTTCCGGGTCGCTTTCCAGGTCAGAGACCGCTGCGTTACCCGTCTCTGTATTCGGAGTGTCTAGTTCAGACGGGTTGGTTTGTGCCAATGCCCGGTCACTACTGCCGGGAAAGAAAACAAAGACGACCAGAGCGACGAGGAGCACGAGGATTAGTAGCACACTGCAGACGGCGCTAATCACAATCCCCAGTGGTATTTTTTTCGTGTTGCCGTTCTGGTTTGGGGACAGGCCTGTTCGGTCGTCT
>CEUS01057754.1_pt1 | contig 10903 bp, 7 predicted proteins | sample 427031 | NCBI WGS metagenome assembly CEUS01 (sample SAMEA2622837, study PRJEB7988) | marine metagenome | biome: marine biome (ENVO:00000447); feature: marine epipelagic mixed layer (ENVO:xxxxxxxxx); material: "saline water (ENVO:00002010), including plankton (ENVO:xxxxxxxx)" | depth 140 m | reverse complement strand
ACCTTCGTTAACAGCACCATCTCCAAAAAAACACACAACTGTACCGTTTTCTTTTCTGTATTTTAATCCTAATGCTAATCCAGTCGCTATTGGTAAATGTCCACCAACTATTGCATGCCCTCCCATGAAATTTAAGTTAGTATCAAATAGGTGCATTGATCCACCTTTTCCTCTGCTACTACCAGTGGTTTTTCCCATTAATTCTGACATAATTATATTTGGATCCATTCCTCTAGCGAGTGCATGTCCATGGTCTCTATAGTGAGTAATTATATAGTCGTTTTTAGTTAGAGCATTTATTGAACCAACTGCTATTGCTTCTTGCCCTATATACAAATGACAAAATCCCTTGATGTTACCTTGTTTATATAATCTATCGCAGTATTCTTCAAATATACGAATTAAAAACATTTGCTCGTAATATTTGTTTAATATTGTTTTATCTAGTGTATCTGTAGTCATGCTCTATATGTTAAAAAATATTATTTTATGAGAAGTAAACTTTATATATAGACTGTTTTAAATATGAATAGCCTGTTTTTCAGTGGCTAATGCAGCTTCTTTAATTGTTTCAGAGATGGTTGGATGAGGGTGAATTAGCCAGCCTAGTTCTTGTGTAGTTCCTTCAAGAAGTTTTGTCATAGCAATATGCGATATCAGTTCAGTAACCTCATGGCCAATCATGTGTACACCAAGTATATCACCAATTTCTGAGTCAGAAACTATTTTCACAAAACCATTACGGTGTTCCGTTGCAAGAGCTTTACCGTTTGCGCTAAGAGGGAACACTCCAATTTTAACATCATATCCTTGATCGACAGCCTCTTTTTCTGAGAGTCCAAGACTTGCAACTTGGGGTTGGCAATATACTGCTCGAGGTACAGAGACGTAATCAATTTTAGGACTATCTAGTCCAGCTATAGTTTCAGCTACAAGGACGCCTTGTGCAGATGCAACATGTGCAAGGAGTAATTTTCCAGTTACATCACCGATAGCATATATTCCTTTGACATTAGTAGACATATAGTCATCAACTTCGATAAACCCATTTGTTGTTGTTTGAATATCTATATTTTCTAATCCTAACGATTGAATATTTGCAGATGCACCTATGGCAACAAGTATTTTGTCACAACTGAGGACTTTTTCTTCGGATGAATTGGAAATAGTAAGATTTGCAGAATTATCTGTGATATCGGCATTTGTTATACGGAAATCAGTAAAAATGGAAATTCCTTGTTCAGTCAAGGACTTTTTTAGAGCTTCGCTTATATCAGAGTCTTCATTAGGTAATATTGAGGGCATTGCTTCAATAATTGTTACATCAACACCATATTTACGATAAATAAAAGCAAACTCAACTCCTGTAGCGCCTCCACCTATAATGACAATATGTGCTGGAAGTTTTTTTTCAAATAAAGCTTCTTTACTAGTAACGACGGTATTGTTATCTAGGGGTAAAGAAGGTAGAGATTTTGGTGTTGCTCCAGTTGCGATTACAATATTTGTTGAATGGATTTCCTTTTTTTCTGTAACATTTTTTTCTGAAATCATAATAGTATTTTTATCTAATATTTCAGCACTACCGTTGATATAAGTGACTTGATTTTTTCTCAAAAGAGATGCTATTCCTCTAGTAAGCTGATCTACAATAGATCGACTTCTATCTATTGCATGCCCGTAATCTGACTTTAAATTTTCATAAGAGATGCCAAAAGATGCTGCATGTTGAAATAGATCTAGAATTTCAGCGTTACGTAATAGTGCTTTACTAGGTATACATCCCCAATTTAAACAAACTCCACCAACATTATCTTTTTCCACTATACAAACTTTGAGTCCTAATTGTGCTGCACGAATTGCACATACATATCCACCAGGTCCACTCCCAATAATTGTTAAATCATAATCGTTCAATTTATAATCCTTAAAAATTAAATGTACTTTAAGATATGTTAAATTTAAATCTTTAACATATTTAAGATGACGTTAAGTGAATGTATTCACTACGTGATAAACTCTAATTCTACACCATTAAGGTAGTTCCATTCAATCAATATGTATAAGTAAGAACGCAATGAGAGATTGCTATTTCATTTTGATTACTGTAAAACTATTGAGGTTTTCCCTAGAAGTTGTTAATATTCTGATGCAGCCAAGTCAAATATAGATAGGTGAGCATGTAATTAGTAGAAGAGAAATAATATCTTTGTGTTTTACCGTTTTTTCTATGACTTGATTGTATTTTTGATTTTTGTGGAATTTATGTTCAAGGTGAAAATTTTGGCATGAAATTTGAGGTATACAGATGAGAAATACCATCAATTTATTTAAACAAATGAAAGTTGCAGGAGAACCAATTCCTATGGTAACTGCATATGATTATACCAGTGCAAAAATTTTAGAAGAGGCTGAAATTCCATTGGTATTAGTTGGAGATAGTTTAGGGCAGGTAGTATTAGGTTATGAAACAACTGTTTCGGTTACTATGGACGATATATTACATCATGCTAAGGCTGTAATACGTGGCACCCAAAAAATTCATGTAGTAGCTGATATGCCATTTATGAGTTATCAAGCTACAGTAGTGCAAGCACTTCGAAATGCAGCACGTTTAATGAAGGAAGGAGGTGTTCAATCAGTCAAAATGGAAGGAGGTGTTGAGGTAGCATCTAAAGTTAATGTTTTAGTTAATGCAGGTATTCCAGTTATGGGACATATTGGACTAACACCTCAATCGGTAAATCAAATTGGAGGTTATCGAATACAAGGTAGAAATCCTGAATCAGCTAAAAAAATATTAAAGGATGCAGAATCTTTGGTTGAGGCTGGGGTATATGCACTTGTTTTGGAAGCTATTCCTAGTGAAATCAGTAAAATTATTACTAAAAGTTTTCCAATTCCTACGATAGGTATTGGAGCAGGAAGTTTTTGTGATGGTCAAGTACAAGTTTTTCATGATTTAATGGGGTTATTTAAAGATTTTGTTCCTCGGCATGCTAAAAATTATGGAAATCTTTATGATTCAGTTTTACTTGCTGTTAAAGATTATGTTAATGATGTTAAAGGCAACAATTTTCCTACAGAACAACAAATATATCATCTTTCTCCCACAGAATTAGCCGCAATGAAAGGGGATATTGATTTATGTTAAAACAACAAACTGTATTTGTTATTAATTTAGTTTAAAATTATGGAAGTTATAACTAGTGTAAAAGATATGCGGGAGAGTATATTTAAATTACCTCGTTCTATAGGATTAGTTCCAACAATGGGAGATCTACATCAAGGACATCAGGAGTTAATAAATTGTTCCAGTACTGACAATGTAAGTACAATTGTTTCTATTTTTGTAAATCCTCTTCAGTTTTTACCTAATGAGGATTTTGAAGAATATCCTCGAAATATAGATAGAGACTTAGAGATATTAAAAGATCTTAATGTAGATCTTGTTTTTATACCTACTATTGATGAATTTTATCCACCTGGGTTTAGTACATATATTGATGTAGAAAAATTTAGTGATAAGCTGGAAGGTAAATCACGGCCAGGACATTTTCGTGGAGTTGCAACTGTTGTTTGTAAATTATTAGTTTTATGTCGACCTGATTATGCTTATTTTGGTCAGAAAGATGCACAACAGGTATTATTGATTCGACAAATGAATAGAGATTTAAATTTGGGGGGCTCAATCGTTACCATTCCTACTGTACGTGATGTAGATGGAGTTGCATTTAGTAGTCGTAATAAGTATTTATCTAGCAATGAAAGAAAAGCTGCAAGGACTTTATATCAATCGCTTGAAAACTTACAAGGTCTTAAGAGTAGCACTCCAGAAGAATTAAAAAATGCTATTTCATCAGCATTGGCAAAAGAGCCTTTAATTCAAATTGATTATGTTAACATTTCTGACCCGGATACATTGGAAGAGCTAAACTTAATTGAGAAGAAATGTTTAATTAGTATTGCTGCTTATGTTGGTAAGGTGCGTTTAATTGATAATTTGGTGTTAGATAATACTGGGGTTAAATTTTGAAAATTTTAGTAACTAACGATGATGGCTTTCAGTCCGATGGACTAAGTAGTTTAGTCGAAAAATTATCTTTATTATTTGATGTAACTGTTATTGTTCCTAGTTCTGATAAGAGTGGTATAGGAGCTGCATTTACTTTGCAAACAGATATCAAGATTAAAAAAAGTAGTTCTTTATTTTCTAAGGTATCCACTTTTATAGTTGATGGCACCCCATCAGATTGTGTTTGTATTGGTATGGAATATCTCGAAGATGATAAATTTGACTTATTAATTTCTGGTATAAATGCTGGTTCCAATCTTGGATTGGATTGTATTAGTTCTGGTACTGTTAGTGCTGCGATGATGGGTTCTTTATACAATATTCCTTCTATAGCAATTTCTGTATGTGCTATTACTGATGTAAATTATTCTGTTGCATCAGACATAGCAATGTATTTTGCCAAATTAGTTAGAGATAAAAAGAATCCTTTTTTTAAAGTATTAAATATAAATGTACCTAATTTATCAAGAGATAAAATTTGTGGAATTCATAATTCTGTTCTTGGTGGCAGACTATATGTAGAGGATATTATTAAAAATGACAAAGATAATAATATTGTTCAAATTGGTAGAAAACGAATTACCCAGGTAGTCCATTCTGAAATGAGTGATATAAATGCTACTGATCAAGGATATATTTCTGTTAGCCAGATAGAACCAAAGTTTGTGGAAAAATTTCCTTCTTCGTTTATCGAGACTGTTAAGTGGCCAGATATCGTTTTTTCAGATCATTGATTATTACATATTTGACACTGGCATAGTTTGACTAATGTATCAAAGGGATAAATACCAGTAGAGTGACCATCGCTCCAAAGAAATTGTATTGCGTATTTCCCTACTATCAAATGGTCTTCAGCATATAGTATTTCTGAAATCGTGGTTTCATCAATTAAATTTTCTTGTGTAATTTCATCTACACATTGGGCGCATTTACAATTAAGTCTTATCTTGCGAGAACTAAAAATAGATGTATGTCCATTATTCCAAGTGATTGAAATATGAGACTGCAGTAATTTTATGTCAGTAATTGAAAGATTTTCCAAGTATATTCCTGTATGTTATGTATTGCTATTTTTTATAGGGTATAATGTGAAATATTTGATATAGCGGTAAGTAAATTATGATCTCTTTATCGAAAATTGACAAGTTATTAAAGACTTTTCGTCAATGGGAGTTAGATAAAGTAAAACATACTGAAGTTAGTGATTATTTTGCAAAGGTGATCTTTGTAGAAAATAGCAAGAATTCATTAGTAGATTTTTTTAATGTAGAAGATAATTTATCATTAGTTCTTAATCAAATTAAGGCCTTTAATGAAGTATATTCAGAAGAGCCTATTGATGTATTAAAGGGCATATGTCACATTATCGAAGGATATCAATGTTCTCGAATCAGTCATCAAGAGTCTCTTTTTTTAGTAGATTATTTTAAATGGCGGTTCTATATTTGTAATTCTGTACGGCAGGAATTCGATAATTTAGTTGTTCTTGGAAAGATATCAGCAGTTAAGGTGGCCTGTGTTTTTACTGAAGAATTAGACTCTAAGGGTTTTTTAGATGACTTAGAGGATTACGGCGAGTTTTTTGAACAAATCATGGTTTATTGGTATCAAGAAATTCTAAAAGGATCACTTAATATTCAAACAGTATTAACAGTTCCAAGAGAAATAGCATTGGCTTTGAATCATCTTTCAACATGTCAACAAGAACAAAAAAAAATAATATCTGATAAAGATATATTTCAGAAATTTTATCCCGTTTTTATATCTGTCCAAATATTTTCTATGTCTAAATTAGTTGTAGAAGCAGAAAAACTGGGAATTCCATTTGGTATAAAAGAGATGTCAAAAGATTCTTTGTTAGATATTAATCTATTAGAAATATTTGTTGAGAATTTTGACATCAATGAAATTTTACATAGATTTCATTCTATTTCTAATTGGTTAAGTGATGTTAATACATGGACAAATTATGATGGTGTAGTGTTAACACCTCAGATAATTAATTATTTAGCCCAAAAAGATACAAAAATTGAAATCCTTTTGGAACGTTTAGATTACTATAGAGCAGAAACTATTAATGGGCAATTTATTCCAAATAATTTAATACAAAAAGAATTAGAGTTTAAACATTTTGAAAGCTTTGTGCGGAATTTATATAGAGAAACACTAGGCTTTTCATATAATGATTGGGATTTTCATAGACGTGATTTACAGTTATCTAGGTTCACAATTCCGAATATATATGAAGGATTCAATAGACTTAAGACCTTACCAATTTCTAAGAAATCAAAGTCAGTGGAAATTACAGAAATCCAAAAAAATAATGCTTTTCGATGTGCATATGAAGCGATGTGTTTTTTGTCATTCTTAGAAAAATTTAAGAGTCATACTAGTAGAGATATTATTATTATTGGTAATGAACGGTATGGAAGACAATGGGTTATAGAGTTAATTGAACCATATATAACAGATTGGGCGACGGTTAAATATCAGTATATCCGTTCTGGTGCAAGTATGAGAATGACAGTTCCTCATATATTTCCAACAGAATTTGTTAGTAAGCTAAATCATGATATGCCACACATTATTGTTGTTGATGGTGCGAATAGACCGATTAGTAATCCCTATAGTCAATCATCTCAGAAAAACGTATTTATGGGAGATGATTTTATGAGAACTTCTAGAGCTATGAGGAGTGTAGCAAATTGGTTTGCTGCATTTAATTATGCTAGATCAGGACATAAAATTGGTGAATGGGCTGATAATAATATATTACCTTCAAATAGATTGCCTGAATTAGTTAGATGGCATGAATTTGAACGAGTGATTGCGCAAATATCTCCTTGGATTTTTCCAGGTATGAGTTATAGAGTAATGCCATGGGCACCTGAATTGAAAAAAAATGTAGTACTTGGTGATGTCATTGTGAATAGAAAAGATCAAAATTTTTTTGGAGATATACCTACTGTAGTTTTAGCTAATACTAATATTTATCGGGATCAATGGAATAATATGCCCAAAGAATTGGAGGACACAAAAACTTATTATTTTGATGGTCCTGAAGGCCTTGTTAAAGATGATCTCAATGTAGGTTTTGGTAAATATGGGTTTGAAGTTCGACTAGAAGGGCCAACGACAGATATGTTTGTTTTTGAGATTCAAAAAATTATGCGTAAGTATATCGACACAAATATTGATAATTTTCGATTAAAAAATGGACAAATTTCTATTTAAAACAAATAACTTGGGTTGGTTAATAATGGTGGTGTATTTTGATTAAATGGATGTATTTTAAAGAGAGACATTTTTTTTTCGTTTGGTTATTAGTTGTTTTAATAATTAGTGTAACCCTAGTCCATTTATTTGCCCATGAAAAAATCAGTACTCAGTTATCATTTATGATTCAACTGAAAACCCACTATGATGATGAATTAAAAATTTCTATTATTGGCTCTCCTCTCAATACTGATAAAACACAATTTGATTTAAAGGATCAATTTTTATTTAAAGAAACAAATAATGTTTTTGGAAATGCTTATAGATATCACCAAGGTTACATGTCTTCTTCTACGATGTTGGTTGAAAAACCTGATGATTCCTTTAATCAAATGATTTCTCAGGGGGATCCAATTACAAGAGGATATTTTGCATATATTTCGAATGTTGATTGGCATCAAACTTTTGCTGGAAATCAAGAAATTGCGACGACTATTGTTGATTATAAGAAAAATCCTGAAGTGATCGATGCCATGATTGGTGCTGAAGTTGCTCAATGGTATGGTGTAAAGCAGGGGGATTATCTTCGTGTAATTCGAGGTATTGATAAGAATTATGAGTGGACCAACATTAGAATTCTCGGAATAATCGATAAAAAAATGATAAATAATTCTGTTACAGATAATTTTCATTTGTTTATTAATCCGCAGGCAGCACCTACATTTAGTTCTCCTCCTCCGATAGGAGTTAACGTTGATACAAATGATCCATTGTTGGCATTTTTTGTTGATAAAGAATCATTTTATCGTATAACTCCTAGAGCAGATACTAATATATTATTTCCAATTTGGAACATAGTTTTAGATAAAGACTTTTTAAGCAATATGGATCCAAAAGATTTAAAATCAAACCTTGTTTTTTTTAGAGAATCCATGATTAGAGAAATGCCTGGATCGAATATTTCTTACCAAACCCTTGATGGTCTTTTGGATGTTGTTTTGGAGAGGAAGAGAATTACAGCATTTGTGGATAGAATTTTTTATACACTCATTTTAACTATATCAGTCATCACTTTATCGATAGTTTCGATACAGATTGCAAATAAAAGATGGTTTACTATGTGTATATTGTGTTTGCGTGGAGCGAAGTTTAAAGATTTAACGCAACAATATTTTGCAGAGAGTATCGTAATATTTTTTGTAACTGTAATAGGTAGCCTGTTAATTAATTTGGGAATCATACAATATTCTTATTCACAATTGGGCGTACTACAGCACCTAATGGATACATTAAGATATATTATCTTTCAAGCTCAGTATGTGGTGTTTATTAGTTTATTCATTGGTTTGGTTAGTGCTGTTTTCTATATGTCAATTGGATGGATTTCTGCTGGTCTAGTGTTCTATCGAACAAATCAAATACCGTCTTTAGTTCAGAGACAACTTTTCAAGGCACCTATCTATTTTATAGATATTTTTGTAGTAAGTATTGGAATGTTTTTTTATTGGCAAATACAGAATCAATCTTTAGTATTACTCTCATTAGATAATATAAGTTTTTTAAGCGGTTTAGCATCTAGTGCCATCTTTATTTTTATTATTTTAGCAGCAGCACTATTTTCTATCAGACTTTTGATAGAAATCGTTAGTTACTGTACTAGAAAAATGGAGTTTATTAGTCCAGACTTCTATGTTTTTAGTATGTTTTTAAGAAGGTTTTCGAGTGAGCATAGATGGATAAGTTTAAGTTTATCCATAGTTGGAGTATTGATAGTATTTGTAACAACTTTATGGATTACTATGGAAAAACAATTATCTGATTCAATTCAATATAGAAGAGGAGTTGATTTAAGAGTTACCAATATTGGTACTTTTGGAGTAGGTTCTTTTGATAATGTTTTGGAAAAAGTAAATACAAATCTTAATATTGATAATTTTTCTAGAGGATGGAGAAGTAGTTTTAATTTGGAAGGTGATACGGGACAAGTTTTTGCCATTAATCCAAATGAAATACTCGATCAATCTTGGTTCCATAGAGATGATTTTTCTGATACAAATATGACCGAATTGATGAATTTGATTATGGCGGGGCAGTATACTAAGAAAATAACGTTACCACAATACTCGACAGAAATAAGATTATGGGCAAAATCGCTTGATATATTTGCTGAACTTGCAGTATGGGTTGTTTTAATCGATTCAAATGAACAAGTTAAAGTTGTATCGCTTGGTAAAGTTAAAGGAGTGGAATGGAATTTATTAAATGCAACAATTCCTGAAGATTTAACAGGTACTACCAGTGTTATAGGGATTCAGTTTTTTCAGCCAGGTACCTCTGGTACCTTACAAATAGGGGATGTATTATTGGATGATATTCATGTTCTTTCTAACTATGGAGAGAGCAGAGAATTAGATGTTTTTACCGATGAATATGAGTGGGAGTTAATGCCGCTACCATTTTCTTTAGATAAAGACTTTGTAGATAAACACCAAGATATAATTCGAGGAGATGTTTTAAAAGTTTCTTTACCAGAATTTAGTAATAATAATATTCGAGGGATATATATTCCAACTAATTTCAAATATATACCTGTTATTGTCAGCAACAGTCTTGAGAATCAATTTTTAGACAAAGGTATTAACAAGATTTTTATAGAAATCGATGAAATTTTATTACCCCTGGAGATTAAAGGGGCAACGAAATATTTTTCTACTATAGATCTCGAAAATGGACATTTTATTATTTTTGATATTCGGGTAATCAGTGATTATCTTAAGTTTGTTACAGGTAAAAATCTGATTTCACCTAATGAATTATTCGTGCAATTTAATGATCAAAGCTCTATGTCTCCAGGTGTTATTTCTGCTAGAAATTTTGGGTCTGATAATTTAGATTCAATAGAAGAAGCTATTGTAAGTGAAACCCTAGATTATTTTAATCTTCGTGTATCTAAAACAAATTTGATATTATTTTGTTTTTTCATATCTATATTGCTTGCAGGGGTCTTGTACCTAGTATTTGTTATTCGTTTAAAGAGACGTATAGGTAAAGCTTATTGGATATTGTGGAATTTAGGAATGTCGCAAAAATCTTTAGTTTGTTTAGCAATTTTTGAATTTTTTGTTATTGGGATTATATCTTTACTCATAGGCGCTTTAATTGGGTCTTATTTTGTTAATGTATTGAATGATTTGATAACGATCGAGCTTTCTCTATCCAGGCATATCATTCCACATACATTTGTATTAAATACTGACATATTAATAATTTTTTCGATTGTATTAATTAGCATGTGGATTATATATAGTTTTTATATTTCACGATTTTTTAGCAAAATGACAAAAGATATATAGTTTTTATCTAATAACTGATTTTGGTGTAGTATTGATATCTTTATTAAAAATAACTTTTGGTTCAACTAAAGCTCAGTGGAAATTAGTTGTGGTAGTTGCTATAGGTTTATTAGCAGGTGTTACATTAATATGTACTGGACCAATTTATTATGAGTTTTTACGTGCTTTAACATTGCACCAAACTATAGATAAATATATAGATTCTGATAGCGTTATTATTAAGAGTGTAACTCCTGGTTTTCATTACATAGAACATAAC